>Ga0078894_10000716_pt1 | contig 23722 bp, 18 predicted proteins | sample LauGreSu1BDMLBSD_2_FD_67506 | JGI IMG/M metagenome (GOLD analysis project Ga0078894, IMG submission 67506) | Freshwater lake microbial communities from Lake Michigan, USA - Su13.BD.MLB.SD (version 4) (version 4) | ecosystem: Environmental > Aquatic > Freshwater > Lake | place: Lake Michigan... | reverse complement strand
ATTTGGAAAGGGCGACCCCCTCCCCCCCAACCGGCTGACCGGCCTCAATGTATGTGACAACCAGCCTCGGCCAACTTGGCCGCTGGGCCACCCTCGCCAATCCAGGTCGAAACCGCCCGAATCTCGCGCTGTAGAGATCTATCCGTCTCCATAGAAGGCGCTCTAAGTCTGACCTCGTTGACGACTGCGGCTAAAACGCTTGATGGCTTGAGCGGAGCAAGCAAATCCAGACCTTGGGTGGCAGCTAAAAACTCGATCGCCAAAATATTGCGAACATTAGCGATGATGCTGCGCGCTTTTCTCGCAGCGATTGGACCCATGCTGACATGATCTTCTTTATCAGCGGATGTAGGGATACTGTCGACACTTGCGGGGTGGCAGAGGACTTTATTTTCTGACACTAGTGACGCGGCCACCACGTGCGGAATCATAAAACCTGAGTTTAGTCCGCTATTGCGAGTTGCAAATGCGGGCAGTCCACTTTGATGCGGATTTGTAATTTTCTCAATCCGACGCTCTGAAATACTGCCAATCTCTGCAACTGCAATGGCCAGAAAATCCATGACGAAGGCCACTGGTTGGCCGTGAAAATTGCCACCGCTCACAATATCGCCACCGTCAAAAACAAGAGGATTATCGGTCACGCTCTGCAGTTCCGTATTGATCACAGATTCGCAGTGCTGAACCGTATCGCGACTGGCACCGTGCACCTGAGGCACACAGCGGAAGCTATAGGGGTCCTGCACTTTACCGCAATCTGCATGGCTTGCCATGATCGCATCTGTCTCGGCAAATAGACGCAGCATATTTGCAGCCACTAACTTCTGACCACGGTGCGGCCGCGCATCGTGAATACGTGCATCGTAGGCTGCGACCGTGCCACGCACAGCATCAAGACTGAGCCCCGCGGCAATATCAGCGCTACGCATCAGAGCCTTAGCCTCTTCAACCGCAAAGGCGGCTAGGGCAGTCATATACTGCGTACCGTTAATGAGCGATAGGCCCTCTTTGGGCGCCAGTTTGAGGGGAGCAATGCCTAGCTGGCCCAGTACTGTGCTCGCTGGCAAAATTTCACCGCGCCACCTAACCTCTCCCTCGCCAAGCAAACCAAGCGCGAGTTGGGCAAGTGGGGCCAAATCACCCGATGCACCAACGCTGCCCTGACAAGGAACGACCGGTAGAATGTCGTGCTCTATAAATAAAAGCACCTGACGCACCACCTCGGCACGCACACCACTAAACCCAAGAAGAAACGAGTGAGCTCTCAAGACCAGTAATGCCCGCACCACCTCGTCAGAGGAATAATCGCCGACCCCGCAGGCATGCGACCGCACAAGGTTGAGTTGTAACTGCGCTAGATCAGCCGGTGGGATGGCAACATCGGCCAGGAACCCAAAGCCCGTATTGATACCGTAGACGGTCTTGCCCTTGGTTAGCACCTCTTCCACGCGTGCCCTGTAAGAGTCTAGCCTCTTCCAAGCGTCCGGTGTGACTGTCAGCTTCGGGCTTGGTGTTCGAGCTAGCTCGACCAGTCGCTCCGTCGTCAGAGTGTCCTCACCAAGGTGAAACGGGATCGGCTGCGGCATGGTCATATCGTGCTCCGTGGTGAATTTGACCATTTATGCCACTGCTCACCCAAATCGACAAGTTCGCTGTCGCCCCTGAGGCTTCGGTCGACTTAAGTAGGCATTCGGGTTTAAACTTTTCCGTTGTCAGCGAAGTGATGCGGCCGGCGCTGCGGATGCCGCGAGGGGGTTATATGACAGCCAAACTCTCCGACCTAAGGGATCAGGTCAGGGCCATTGACGATCAGCTCTTGGAGCTAGTAGCACGTCGCCTCCGCTTGGCGGAGGAGATTGGTCAGGTCAAGTTTGCCGCCAACCTCCCAATCAAAGACTACAAAGTCGAGAAGGGAGTCCTGGAGCGCAGCCGCAGTAAGGCCGCCACGCTCGGCATTTATTCTAGCCTGGCCGAGGAGCTCTCCCGACTGCTGATCCGCTACGCCGTGATCGCCCAGGATGATGACCTGCAGCAGCGTCAGCGCCACCATCATGGGCCGTCTAGAAAAGTCACCGTCGTTGGGGGACGCGGCAGGATGGGCCGCTGGATCTCAGATTTTTTTGACGCCTTTGGCGACGAAGTCAACCATGTCGATCAGCCAGGCTGCACCAAGGAGTCCCGCTACCCCCTAGTAAACTCGCTTGCCGAGGCCAGCGACTCTGACATCATCGTCCTATCCACTCCCATCAGCGCCACTTCTCAGATCATTGAAGACCTAACCAGGCTCAAGACTAAAGCTCTAGTTTTCGACATTTGCTCACTTAAGACGCCTCTAGTGAGCGCCCTGAGGAAGGCGCAAAGCGCCGGTATCCGCATTGGCTCCGTACACCCGATGTTTGGACCGGATGCCGACGTCCTAGTCGGCCGCAACATCATGATCTGCCAGGCTGACAACGAGGAGATCACGGGCCAAGTCAGATCCCTCTTCGAATCGACCACTGCGAATATCACCGAGGTCTCGCTGGAGCGCCACGATGAGCTGATGAGCTACGTGCTTGGCCTCTCGCACCTAAGCAACTTGGTATTCGCCGACGTACTGGCAAAAGGCAAAGTTAGTCATCAGGAGCTACGCCAAGCGGCATCCACCACTTTTAATTCGCAGCTCGGCGTTACCATCCCAGTTACTAGGGAAAACTCTGCTCTCTACTATGAAATCCAGGCAGAAAATGGCTACACCGGTAAAATGCTCAGTCTCCTCGCTAACTCACTCGGCACCTACGAGCGCGCCATCAAGACTCACGATAAAGAGGCCTTTGTCGCTTTGATGGACGAGGCGAAAGAGTTTTTCGACGAGCGCCCGGCTTAGCGACCACGCTGGGCCAGTACGCGACAAACCTGCCCCAAACTTAGCCCTCGACCACGCAACAGCACGAGTAGGTGGTAGAGGAGATCAGCACTTTCACCTAGAAGCGCCTCGTCCCCTTGAGCCACCGCTGCCAGGGCCACCTCTACCCCTTCTTCGCCCACCTTCTGAGCCTGACGCCGCACTCCCTCTGCCAGTAGTTTTGCTGTGTAGGAGCTTGATGGATCTGCCAGGTCTGAACGTTCAACAATTTTGGCCCATAGCTTTGGTAAGGTCGCAAACTGTGTCTCGGTAGTGTCACCGAAGCAGCTCACACTGCCCGTGTGACAGGTTGGACCAAGGGGTACGGCCTGAATCAGCAGGGAATCGCGGTCGCAGTCGAGAGTTAGCGATCTAGCCCGCAGCACGTGACCGCTGGTCTCTCCCTTGCGCCATAGTTTTTCCCGACTGCGGCTGTAGAATGTGACATCGCCGGTCTCAAGCGTTAGAGCCAAGCTTTCCTGGTTCATATAGCCAAGCATGAGCACCTGGCCGCTATCGTGATCCTGAACCACGGCCGGCACGAGGCCGCCCCCTTTTTCAAAATCGACATCAGCCGATGCAAAATTCGTGCTGATCGCTGCTTTCTCGCTCAAAGACGCACCTCAATTCCTTCGCTACGTAAGTATTCTTTGACCTGACCAATGGTCAGTACACCGGCATGAAAGGCTCCGGCTGCGAGCGCACCGTCGACATCAGCCTCCCTAAAAACCGCAGCAAAGTGCTCCACCACACCCGCCCCGCCCGAAGCGATCAGTGGAATCCTGAGCCTCTCCCTAACGGCCTGCAATTGGTCGAGATCATAGCCAGCCCTCACACCATCCTGGTCCATGCAATTGAGGACGACTTCACCAGCGCCCCGCTCCTGCGCCTCGCGCACCCATTCAAGGGTGCGGCGGCCTGTCCCGCGCATGGTCGATGCGTCGCCTGTGAACTGATATACCTGCCAATCGCCTGCGACCTCGTCGCAGCGCTTTGAATCGACACCGACGACGACGGCCTGGCTGCCGAATGCCTCGGCGAGTTCCGTAATGAGCTCGGGCCGAGCCAGTGCGCGCGAGTTTACCGATACTTTATCAGCTCCCGCAGCTAGCACACGGCGAGCGCTCTCCACATCGTGGATCCCGCCAGCAACTGAGAACGGTATATCGAGAAGTGCCGCCACGCGTTCAATCCAAGAGCGCGCCACCGTAGCACCGACAGTGCTAGCTTTGATGTCGTAAAACACTAACTCGTCAGCACCAGCGTCACGGTAGCGCCGAGCTAACTCGACTATATCTCCCATAACGACGTGATCAGCGAACTTCACGCCCTTGACGACCATGCCGTCGCGCACGTCTAGACACGGAATTAGCCGTTTGCGCAGCACCGCAATGCCTCCTCGAGACTAAACGCACGACTATAGAGCGCCTTGCCGACTATCGCGCCACTGGCGCCAAGGTTAGCCAACTGACGCAAATCGTCTAGCGAGGCAACACCACCTGATGCCAGCAGCTTTAGACGCGGAAACCGTGAGAGGAGTTCACGGTAAAGGTCTAAGTTGGGTCCAGATAGCTCGCCGTCTCGACTGATATCGGTACAGAGTATGTGGTCAACGCCAAGTTCAGCAATACCTTCAATGAGGCGCCAGGGACTCACCGCTGCGGCTTCGGTCCACCCCTGAACAGCCAGGGAGAATCCTGCTGCCGAGCTGCGTACGTCAACCGCAAGCGTTACACGCTCCGGCCCAAGTAGTCTAATAAGCTCGCTCGCCCGCTCTGGTGCATGCGCAGCTAAACTACCAATTACCACCCGGCTAACGCCAGACTCCACATAGGCCGCCGCAGTCTCGATGTTACGAATCCCACCACCAACTTGAACACTCAGTTCTGAGTTACGGACAATATCTCGTATCAGATCAGCCTGAATAGCGGCACCGTCCCGACTACCATCAAGATCAACTATGTGTAGAAACTGGGCCCCAGCCTGAGCAAACGACTGCGCAACCTCAATCGGATCGTCGCCATAATCGGTAACTTGATCAAAGCGCCCTTGCCTCAGACGAACTATACGGCCGCGCAGCAAATCGATTGCAGGATAGAGATCTAGCATTGGACAAAACTCCTAAGGATGCGTGCACCGGGATCTTGACTCTTTTCAGGATGAAACTGCACACCTTTGACATTGCCGTAACTGACCACAGCTGGCAGCAAGACCCCGTGCTGAGTCACCGCTCTGACCCAAGGGCCGTCGGGTGCACGAAAGCTGTGAACAAAATAAAAGCAGTCATCATCCGCAATCTCGGCAAGCAAAGGTTCATCCGGCGCACGACGCATAAGATGATTCCAGCCCATATGGGGAACACGTGCCCCCGGGTCATCTTGAAGACGGACGACGCGCCCAGGGATTAGTCCCAAGCATGGGACATCGCCCTCCTCGGAGCTTTCAAATAGGAGCTGCATACCGAGGCAGATACCAAGAACGGGCTTTTTAAGATCACGGAGTACCGGTATTAGCCCTGCGGCATCGAGGCGCCGCATGGCTTCCCGCGCCGCCCCAACACCAGGCAAAATGACGCGATCAGCCGCTGCGATCTTAGACGGATCAGAGGTCAGGCAGTGAGGAGCCGCCAGTCTCTCGAGAGCGTTGACTACCGACCTCAAGTTGGCGCCGCCAGTGTCGACCACGGCGATCATAAAATCCCCTTTGTAGACGGCACAGCGGAGTTTGAAGTGAGAGCCACAGCACGACCGAGACATTTGGCCACGGCCTTAAAGGCACCCTCGACCATGTGATGCGCGTTCTCGCCCTTCACATCTAAGTGCAGTGTGGCACCGAGGCGCTCGGTAAGAGACCGAAAAAAGTGCTGGACCATTTCAGTAGGAAAGCCACCAACCTCTGCACGACCAAAATCTGCCGACCAAACAAGCATCGGTCTTCCGCTAAGATCGAGGGCAGCATTAACTAGGGTCTCGTCCATCGGCATCACAAAGGCATAGCGTTCGATCCCAAACCGGTCACCTAGCGCAGATTTCAACGCCTCGCCCAAGGTCAGCGCCGTATCCTCGACCGTGTGATGTTCGTCAATATGAAGGTCCCCGATGACATCGATTTGCATTTCAATGCCACTGTGACGAGCAAGCTGTGCCAACATGTGATCAAAAAATCCATTGCCCGTGCTTACGCGACTGCGACTGACGTTGCCGTCGAGGTTAACTGAAATCGTGATGTCAGTTTCACCAGTTCGCCGATTAGTCTTAGCAACTCGTGGGCGAGATGTGACCCTCTGAGCTACCGAGCTCCAGTTGTCACTCGGCCCGTCTTCGATTCGGTAGAGCGGTACACCGAGATTAGCTGCAAAAATTTGGTCCTTCGCAGATGAGCCAACAACCGCCGACCGCTCCGTATCTAAGGCCACGCCACCGAGAAGTTCACGGTACATAAATATATTTGGCCGACCGACCGATGGATCAAGTGACGACAGCTCAAGCAAGCTTATACCCTGCGCCTTTAGCAAGCTTCCAGCCAAGGAAAATTCTGCCCCTACCCCATCTACAAGTAGCGTGAAACCTGCACGCTGCAGCTGGTGAAGAGCCGGGATTACCATGGGCCGTAAGATTGGAGCCTCACTGCTACCACTAGTCACTAAATCGCTAGCTTTGATAAAAACAACGCGTTTTGTTCCACTCATGACCTAACCTCGGGATTCAAGGCCTCAAGCAAGGCGTCGTTGTCGCTGCGTGTACCGATAGTAATCCGCACACAATCCGCTAGTCCAAACTCGCCGCTGCGATCCCGCAAAATAATGCCGCGAGCAGCAGCGCGCCGCATGACATCACCAGCACTTTTTACCCGCATAAGTATAAAATTGGCTTCACTGGGATAAACCCGCACGACAAAGTCGAGCTCTCTAAGCCTGCCTGCAAGTCTGTCCCGTTCTGCCGCGACAGCCGACGTGCGCTCACTGAGAACCTTGGGAGTGAGCTTAGATAGCTCAGAGCTAGCGGCGGCCACCGCAGGTCTAGCAATTGGATAAGGCGCTCGCACCTTGTGCATGAGATTAATGATGCCTTCCCCCGCCATAGCTGCACCTAGCCTGACACCTGCCAAGCCCCAGGCTTTGGACAGTGTGCGAAGAACAACCAAGTTGGGACAGCTGCCGACCGAAGAGACTAGGCTAGCTGCAGAACTAAACTCGATATAGGCCTCGTCCACAACAAGGAGCGCCCTCTCGCCAATGGCGCTAGCAAGCTGCAAAAGGCGCTCTCGGCTAAATGTGTTGCCTGTAGGATTGTTGGGGTTACAAACAAAGATCAGCTTTGTATTCTTGTCTAAAGTTTTGAGGATCAACTCTTCGTCTAAGTCGAAAGACTCACTTTTTAACGGAGCCTCGCGCACGCCGCATCCTTGAATAGCAGCTGAGACCGAGTAAAAGCCGTAGGTTGGTGGCGTGATTAAGATATTGTCCTGACCGGCCTCACAAAAGACTCGCAGCAGAGCATCGATTGCGTCGTCAACACCAGCCCCAAGAAAAAGCTGCGACTGCGTCACACCAAAGCGACTTGTCACAAAATCAACCAACTCGCTAGGCTGTGGGTCCGGGTAACGTGCCAGGTCCCGCTGGGCCTCGTGCGCCAACTCGTTAGCGTCCATGAAGATCTGGGCTGAGGAGGTCGTCATCTGACTGCGCGCAGATTGATAAGCCTTCATCCTAACGATAGCAGGACGCGCTAAACTTGTAGCATCGAAGGTCATGGGATCTGCCCCTTACGCTGAGTCGCATATTGCTCGCTAGGAAGCCTATCAAGGCTATCAAGAACACTGAGACGCACACTCACGGCTGCAGCGTGTGCATCTAGGCCCTCCATCACGGCGAGAGTTTCTACCGTTGGACCGATGTCACGGAGGCCACCTGGGCTCAGCTCTTGCACGGTCATTGATTTCATAAAAGACTCGATGGATAACCCACCATGCCCCCGGGCTAACCCGTAGGTAGGCAGCACGTGGTTAGTACCACTTGCATAATCACCGACAGATTCCGGCGACCAGGGCCCCACAAACACTGATCCTGCATGCTTTATCTTGCTGACAAAGCGAGCCGCATCCTCAATTTGCAAGATGAGGTGCTCAGGTGCGTAAGCGTTAGCAACATCCAAGGCCTCATCTGTCGATCCCACCACTATGATAAGCGACTTAGCAAGCGACTCGCTTGCGATCTCGCGGCGATTCAATTTAGCTAGCTGCCTCTCCAGCGAGCCAAGTGTCGCCGCCGCAACGCTTTCACTAGTTGTCACCAAGACTACCTGCGAGTCGCGGCCATGTTCTGCCTGAGAGAGAAGATCAGCGGCGATAAAATTAGGGTCAGCCTTAGCATCTGCTACTACGAGAACCTCGGATGGACCGGCCGGAAGATCGGCTGCAGCCCCACGCGGATCAAGTGACACGAGGGACTTTGCACAAGTCACGTAAGCATTACCAGGACCAAAGATCTTATCAACTTTAGGGACTGAAGAAGTACCGTACGCTAAGGCTGCAATCGCCTGCGCTCCACCAACCTTGAATATCGCCGACACTCCGGCTAGCCGCGCTGCAGCGAGAATACCAGGATGAGGCGTCCCACTCGCACCTACTGGGGTGACCACAATACGCTCGCTGCACCCTGCCAGCTCGGCCGGAATAGCAAGCATGAGCAAGGTGGACGGTAGCGGCGCTGTCCCAGCGGGCACGTAAAGCCCTACGCGTTCGATAGGCCGCCAAAGGCGCTGACAGACTATACCCGGAGAGACTTCGACCCGGAGTGGCTGCGGCATCTCAGCAGCGTGAAACCTACGAATTTGGTCGGCCGCTCGCTTCAGTGCCGCCCACTCGGCAGCCGAGACCTTGGTAAGCGCTCGCTCCCATTCGTCCTCGGTGACCGCGAGACTGTCCCCCGAATAACCGTCGAGTTCGAGGGTATACTTACGGAGCGCCTGATCACCACCTACCCGCACATCGTCGACTATCGATGCGACTCGACGCCCAATGTCCTGACTTTGACTGACAGCAGGGCGCTCAAGCAACCGCGAGCGATCGCTTTCGCTGAGTTTGGACCAATTAGCGATACGTCCTAAAAGACTTTTATTTGTATATAGTTCTGCCATGACCGTATTCCGTTTCTAAAACCAAAAAGATTCCTCAGAGCCACACTGGTCACTCGATAATTTTCTCGATAGGAACCACCAGTATAGAGCTTGCACCCGCTAGCTTGAGGGCTTCCATGGTTTCCCAAAAAATGGGCTCCGGCGCGACCGCGTGGATGGCAACCATTTGTTTATTGCCGTGCAGCGGCACGACTGTTGGCTCCTCAAGTCCCGGGATCACTCGCCGGATGGAGTCAACCGCGGAAGCTGGCGCGTTCATCATAATGTACTTAGCTTGCTCTGCCCGAATAACCCCCGAAATACGGGCAGCGAGACGCTCAATCGCCGTCATTAGCTCGGAACTAATCGGCTTCGCAGTCCTTACAAGTACCGCCTCACTGGTATAAACAACCGCTATCTCACGCAGTTGATTGGCTGCGAGAGTGCCACCGGAGGAGACCAAATCACAGATCGCTTCGGCAACTCCCATGGCAGGCGCGACTTCAACTGAGCCGCTGATCTCGACGACGTCGGCTGCAATGCCCTGATCGGCAAGGAATGCCTTAAGACTATCTGGATACGAGGTCGCTATCCTTTTACCACGCAGGTCGCTCAAATTCTGCATCGAGGAGTTAGCTGGAGCTGCGATACTTAGGCGGCAGCGACCAAACTCTAAAGGCCGCAGCGTCACCACCTTGCCGCGGAGTCCACGCGCATCGAGCCGCTCCGAGATCATGTTGCTACCGACGATACCAAGATCACAAACCCCATCAGCAACGTACTGAGGGATGTCATCGTCACGGACAAGCATGATATCGAGTGGGAACGCCGCTGCCTGGCAATAAAGCTGCCCACCGCGAATCTCCACCCCGATACCCGCACGATTAAGTAAGTCTCGACTACGCTCACTAAGGCGCCCAGATTTTTGCATAGCTAAACGAATACGCTGACTCATTGATCCTGCTCCTTAGCTGTCCCACTAGACAAAATGCTTTTACCCGCCTTCCCTAAGACGGCCCGGTAACCACCCTCACCATAAGACAAAGCCCGAGCGACCCGAGTGACCGTAGCGGTGCTGACTCCAGTCTTTTCATAAATACGCCGGTAGGGAACACCCTCCTCGATAAGCCTTGCCACCTGCCAGCGATCAGCCAAAGCCGCTAGTTCGCCAGGCGTGCACAGATCGGTTAAAAACCGCCGACATTCATCGACTGACTCCAAAGCGATAAGTGCCTGGCACAGTTCACGCAGGTGATGGGCTTGAGATTTGCTGATTTGACGCATAGTTAGCGGCTCACGTGCTAATGTATTAGCATGCTATCACAATGATACGGACAAATAACATACTTGCGAACCCTCAATCAAGAAAAACTGAGAATAAAATCGGATAACCCTTCCACCTGGGATTCAACGGAAGCTATCATTTATAGAGGACCCTCGATCCCCAAAGGAGTTGCACGTGGCTAAGAAGAAGAAATCGAAAACGAAGCCTGTAGCGAAGAAACCTGCAAAAAAAGTGGGCAAAAAAGCCGCTAAAAAGACCGGCAAGAAAACGGCCAAGAAAACGGCCAAGAAAGCGTCCACGAAAGTAGGCCCTGCTAAAAAGGCGACCAAGCCAAAGAAAACAGCCAAAAAAGCTGTGGCAGCCAAGAAGACCAAGAAGGCCACGAAAGTGAGTGCTAAACCTAAGAAAGTCGCCACGAAAAAAGCTGCCAAGCCTGCTAAGCCTGCTAAAGCAGCTCCCGCCAAAGTAGAAAAGAAACCAGCCGCGGCCGCCGCTCCCGCTGGCCACTTGCCACAAGTTGGCGACACCGCTCCTAACTTCTGCCTCCCCACGGACGACGGCCGAGTCCTAAGCCTCGGGGATTTTCAGGGTAAAAAGAACGTGCTCCTCTACTTTTATCCTAAAGATGACACCCCTGGTTGCACCAAAGAAGCATGCACCTTCCAAGAACATCTGCCGCACTTTACGTCGGCCGATACCGTCATCATTGGTGTCAGCCCTGACGACATTCACTCTCACAGCAAATTCCGCGTGAAATATAACCTTACGTTCGCTCTCGGTGCCGACACCGATAACCGCGTCGCAACCGATTACGGGGTCTGGGGCGAGAAGAGTATGTATGGCCGGTCCTTCATGGGCATCACCCGGGCCAGCTTTTTAATCAATAAACACGGGAAGATCGCCGCCGTTTGGCCGAAGGTCAAAGTAGACGGACACAGTGAAGAAGTCCAGGCAGCGATAGCCGCACTCGGTCATTGAATCAGAGGCGGCCGAGAGGCCGCTTTTTTTTTGCGCCCATAGGTAAACTAAAGTTTTTGGCCGAATCTGCCGATGATCTAGGTACTTAGTGGGGCGTAATTAGCATGGATGCAAAAAAGACATTCTTTATTGCCACTTTTCTGGGATTTGCCTACCCGGCGCTACTTCAAGGGTGCAAGTCGGCTCAGCGCTCACGGATCAAAGAGACGACGGAAAGCCACACTCGCTACTGCAGCTTGAGGGCGAGCGAGTCAGCCAAGTCTCCCTATATGGAAGAGAATGGCTCGCGCTGCAAAGTCGCTAAACTCTGCGAAGACGCGTCTAGTGACACCGACGGCGATGGCTGGGGATGGGAAGACGACGAGAGCTGCCGTGTCAAAAATCCAGTGACAAGTGCAAGCGACCCAGAAGAGAAAAAGCCGAGCGGCCCCGTGGCGTTCGACACCACGTATTATCCCTACGGTATGGAGAGCTACTTCAAGACCACATGCGGTGACGCCCAGGACCACGGCGGCATGTACTTTGCTGTCACCGAAAAATCCCCGCTCTGGCCACATACGTGCGACTTAGACAGCTGGGCCGAATGCGGCGATGCTGATTGCCTCGGTAAATGGGACCGTCTACCGCCGGACGCCAAAAAGGAGCTAAACGGCCGCAAACTGGTACGCGAACCTCGATGTGATGTGCCGTGCGGGCAGCGCCACAGAATTACCAATGCTGATAAGTCGATCTCAACGACGGCAGTGATATACGATGCTTGCCCGTCGCAGCACTGGAATAATCGGTATAAAGAAGTCAACGAAGGTCACAACCCCTGTGCTGCTGGTCTGATGCATCTGGACCTGAGAAAGCCCCTTTACATCCACCTAAACGGCGGCAAGATTAGCGACAATATTAAAGTATGGGTTGATCCGGTGCCGCTAGAATGATCCGCCCTCAGTCGATCTTTCAACCGTCACCACTATCGACTTTGACGTCGGCGTGTGACTTCTATCGGCATAGCTTTCAAGAGGAACCAACGGATTGGTCTCGGGAAAATAACTAGCCAAACACTGGCGTGGAATTTCATAGGGCACAACTTTAAAGCTGCTGACACGCCTCGTCTCGCCTTTATAGTGACTTACGAGGTCGACTGCGTCGCCAAGTTTAAGACCGAGCCCCTCGGCATCTTCAGGATTTATAAACACAACGCGACGACCATGAGTGATTCCCCGGTAGCGATCATCGAGTCCGTAGATGGTGGTGTTGTACTGATCATGACTGCGCATGGTCATAAGTACAAATTGCCCAGGACCATTGAGCGGCGGAGTAATCTCGTGAACTGTGAATCTCGCCTTGCCCGTCTCAGTGGCAAATTCACGACTATCACGCGCCTGGTGGGGCAAGACAAAACCGTAGGGATCCCTCACGCGTCGATTAAAGTCATCAAACCCTGGGATCACTCGCTCAATCCGATCACGAATGAGATCATAATTTTGGCTAAATTCGCCCCACGGTGTTCCTGCGGTCTTGGCGCCCAGCGTGTCTCCGGCCAGCCGGCAAACGATCTCCACTTCGCTCATACATTGATCAGACGCAGGACGCAGATTCCCCCTAGAGGCACGCACGACTCCCATAGAGTCTTCAACCGTGACAAATTGCTCACCACCGCTAGCACGAATCACCTCCGTCCGGCCAATAGCAGGTAGAATCAGTGCCTCGTTACCGGTGATGAAATGCGAGCGATTAAGTTTAGTCGAAACATGAACTGTCAACCGCGTTCGACGCAGCGCTGCCGCTGTTTGATCCGTATCGGGAGAAGCAGAGAGAAAGTTGCCTCCCATAGCAAAAAAAACATCGACCTCACCGCGGCTCATCGCCTGAATGGCCGACACCACATGGAAGCCTGAGCGATGCGGGGGATCAAAATTAAATTCCTCACCTAATCTTCGTAGAAAATCGGCCGTCGGCGCTTCCCAGATCCCCATGGTGCGATCACCTTGCACGTTGCTATGACCGCGCACTGGACAGGCCCCAGCACCTGGGCGTCCAATGTGACCGCCAAGAAGGAGGAGATTCACAATTTCCTGGATCGTTGCTACGGCATTTTTATGCTGCGTGAGACCCATGGCCCAACAACAAATCAAATTCTTCGACTTTGAGATGACGTCAGCAAGGTAGGCAATTTGTTGCCTAGCAATTCCCGACGACTCCTCGATGGCCTCCCACGACTCGGCGCGTAAATCGGCGCAGAATTCAGCAAACCCCGAGGTAAAACGGTCGACAAATGAGCGGTCAATCGTCCCTGGTTTAGCGTCCTCAAGGGTCAAGATTTCCTTCATAATACCTTTGAGCAGTGCCAGATCCCCGTTGATTTTGACCTGCACATAGTCCGTTGTAAGGGGCGTGCCGCCACCAATCCAACCACCTACCTCCTGAGGGTGCTTGAACCGCTCTAGCCCCGCCTCGAGCAGAGGATTGATTGCGATGATGCGGCATCCGCGCCGCGCCGCCTCCTGCAAGGTACTAAGCATGCGTGGATGATTAGTGCCAGGATTCTGCCCAATGACGATGATGCAATCGGCAAGCGCAAAATCACTAAGCTGAACGCTACCCTTACCCGACCCGATGGTCTCTTTGAGAGCAACACCACTAGATTCGTGGCACAGGTTTGAGCAGTCCGGTAAGTTATTGGTGCCTAATTGCCGCACAAATAACTGGTAGAGAAAAGCCGCTTCGTTACTCGTTCGCCCCGACGTGTAAAAGACCGCACGATCAGGTGCAGTGGCTTTGAGCTCACGCGCAATCATGGCGAATGCATCGTCCCAGCTGATTGCCTCGTAGTGGGTAGCACCACTTCTAAGCACCATAGGCTCAGCGATGCGCCCTTGCTTACCTAACCAATGCTCGTGACGAGTCACCAGGTCAGCCACTGAATGCCGACTAAAAAACTCCCGGCCTACCCTCTTTAGCGTCGCCTCTTCGGCGACTGCTTTAGCACCGTTCTCACAGAACTCAACGACGGATCTATGGTCTAAAGGATCAGGCCAAGCACACCCAGGACAGTCGAAACCGCTTGTTTGGTTCACAGCCGTCAACGTCTTTAGCGTATTGACAAGGCCCATCTCCTCGACGCTGATTGCCGTCGCTGAAAGAACCGCCCGAGGACCGCCAGCGACCTTCGCTCTCTTAGCAATATGGAGGCGCGATTCGTCTTCCAGTCTTTCACGAGTGACTGGCAGTAACTTATCCTTAGAGGTCATGGAGACGGTCCTCCCCCGCATAAATATTGAATTTACCCTCACGCACGAAGCCTATCAGTGTCATGCCAAATCGTCGTGCCAGCCTGACGGAAAGACTCGACGGCGCACCAATGGCCACCATCGCAGGAATTTTAGCAACCAGCGCCTTTTGCACCAACTCAAACCCGGCACGCCCACTCACCACCAAAATGCTGTGGTGAGCGCGCAGCTGACAATTAGGACCAGCAAGAAACTCAGCGCCGATCACTTTGTCGACGGCGTTATGGCGCCCAACGTCTTCAAAACTGCGAAGTACATCACCACTAGGTGACACTAGGACGGCACCATGGTTGGCTCCAGTTGCTGCAAAGATTGGCTGATGCTCACGCATAAGCGACGGTAGCTGAAAAATAAAGTCACGCGAGAGACGCCAGTCGCCCAGCGGCAGTGGCTCAACGCCACCGGCCATCACCGCGTCAAGCGATGCCTTGCCGCAGATACCACAACTAGAAGTCGCATAGAAATTCCTCTCGGTGCGCTTAAGATCAGGGACAAACCCCGGTCTTAGTTTCACGCGGACTATGTTCTGACCACCATGCGGCAGCTGTTCGGGCCCGCAGCCAACGACCTCCACTATCTGAGAAGGACTACTCAAAATCCCCTCAGTCACCAAAAAGCCAATCGCCAGCTCCCGGTCATGCCCGGGAGTGCGCATAGTCACAGCGACACTGCGTCGCACTTGCCCCCGGGGTCCATCGTCAAACTCAAGCCTGATCTCAAGCGGCTCCTCAACGACCAGCAGATCCTCAGCGTGTAGCGCACCGTCTTGACCGGCCCTTCCGCGGACGCGGCGGAGCGAGGTAGCCTCGAGAGCTGCTCTACTTAATTGTTGGTCGAGAGATCCAACCATCTATTCTCACTGAGTTTATCAAGGTTTTATCAAGCGTTTTAGTATAAGGTCCCGAGCTTAAGCCTTAGCCCCGAAGATACTTACCTATTCTGCCCATCACCAACAATTAAGTAGACCAGTTAGTAAAGGCGCCCGAGTTTCTACCGATAACTATTCGGAGTAAAAGGACTTACCGGTGCTGGAATTGGACCACATTTGACCAGGACCCAGAACATCTTAGCTTTCGTGCGCAGGGTCTACCTCATCCTCACAACGGGGCATGCTGGGGTGACGGACGAGCTGCGTGCGGAGATGGAAACCTGGTTTTTGCGTTACCAAGCTGAACTTCGGCGTGCCACGGCCGTTACGACTTCAGGCATCACACTGTTCGGTGGGTGCGCGATGGCTGCCTTAGCGCCGCCCGAGATTAGGATGCTTTGTGTCAGCGTTTTTTTGGGGCAATCCTTCAACCATTTTGCCTACCTATTTCTACTTCGGCGCGGCATAGTGCGCGAAGAAATGTGGTTTATTGCTGCCTACACCATTATGACGCAGGCAGGTAATGTCTTCGGTTTCGGCGGAATGGCCGCCGTCACTGCGGCAAATCGCAATTTGGATCCCGCCTATCACACGATTGGCATGGCGCTTTACTCAGCGATTACCATGTTAATTTGCGATGCCAATAAGTTCATCTACGGCGTCGGTCTGATTGGCGCGGTATTGCACATCATTGGAGCTGCCTACATCTGGGATTTAGCCGGCTTTAACCACAAGTTGGCTTGGTGTCTCGTTATTGCCGGAGTGGATGCCTACATCTACGCCTACAACCTCAAGCGTCTTGGTAACCTTTGGGCGCAGGCACGGGCGAGTTTTGAGGCGCATCACCTAGAATTGCAGAACGAAAAGCTGCGTGTCGAGGCAGTTGAATCGGAGCTTGAGTTAGCACGCGAGCTACAAGAGTCATTCGGACCGCCGCCCGAGGCTCTACATGTCGGTGCGATGGCAATTGACTTCTACCACGTACCCTACGGAATCCTAGGCGGTGACTGGTATGCGGTGCGAAAGTTGAGTTCTGGGTCTTTGGCGGTGGCCGTTGCTGACGTCACCGGTAAAGGTGTACCAGCCGCGATGGTAGTACAAGTGATCCAGTCCCTTTGGGTGCATGCACTCGGTGAGACTGAGTTTGACGCCGAAGGTTGGTTGCGATCGGTGAATCGCACGTTGCTCAGCATGGGGCGCAGCAAACTTCACACGAGCACACTTGGGCTGATGATTCTCTCCAAAGGGGCCATTACCTACTATAGTGCCGGACATGTACCGCTCTTTTTGATTCGTGATACAACGAACGCCCATTCAGTAGAACCGATACAGGCGCGAGGCGACTTACTTGGCATCTCCCAGGATGTCAGCTTCAAGCCCATCACCGTGACCCTACCGCCGTCGGGAGACTTTGCCGTCATGCTCGGCACCGACGGCGTCTTCGACTGGGCGATTCGCCGCGGTCGTCGGCATGTCCTCAATCTCCTTAACGAATTACGCAGCAAGGGCAAAGAGGCGCTGACCAACCTGGAGTCTGCCGACGATAAGATTCTGGTGCATGTGCGCAAGGTTGGTTGAATTTCGGCGAAGTCACCAGTTTTGCTAGACATTGAGTCCCTGGAGAGTAATATCGTCGCCACCGCGCACGAGGAGGCTACGATGCAAACCGGTCGGACCACTGGCCTAGGAGTCCTCAACAATCCCATCGAACTAGCTTTAACCTACGATGACGTATTGCTAGTTCCAGGTCACTCTCGAGTGTTACCGCACGAGACCAACCTAGAGACGCAGTTTACCAGGCGAATTCGTCTTAAGACCCCGCTAGTTTCGGCAGCTATGGACACGGTGACCGAGGCCGCATCGGCTATCGTGATGGCCCAGGCTGGTGGCATCGGGATCATTCATAAAAACCTGTCTGTGGCAGAGCAGGCGCAGGAGGTCAAGACGGTTAAAAAGTCGGAGGCCGGGATGGTGCTCGATCCGATTACCGTGGGTCCTGACGAGACGGTGGGCGACATTATCGCCCTCATGCGCCACCACAACATCAGCGGCTTCCCGGTAGTTGAAAGCGGGGCGCTGGTTGGGATTGTAACCGGCCGCGACATTCGCTTTGAGAAGAATCCGGCACGTAAAGTCCGCGAGGTTATGACGGCTGAGGTCATTAGCACGCGCAAGGGTGTCAGTCCGGAAGAAGCTATCGAGACGCTGCATAAGCATCGCATTGAAAAGCTGCCGATCTTGGATGAGTCCGGCAAAAGGCTGGTCGGCCTCTACACGATCAAAGATATCGAGAAGTCGCGACGTTTCCCTAACGCATCTAAAGATGACAAAGGCCGCCTCCTTGTCGGTGCCGCCATAGGCGCGGGCGGGGACTACATGGAGCGGGCAGAGGCGCTACTCGAGGCCGGATGCGACGTAATCTGTGTAGACACGGCGCATGGGCATAGCCAGGGTGTACTGGATGCCGTCGCGAGGGTAAAAAAGGAGTTCAGTGGCCGCTTTGATTTTGAAGTCGTAGGCGGAAACGTAGCGACCGGCGAAGCCACTAAGGCCCTGATCGCCGCTGGTGCCGATGCCGTCAAAGTCGGTGTCGGCCCTGGATCGATTTGCACCACCAGGATTGTGACTGGCATTGGCGTGCCGCAGCTTTCTGCGGTGCTTGAATGTGCAGCAGCGGCACGGGGCACTGGTGTTCCGGTCATTGCCGACGGCGGCGTCAAGTTTAGCGGTGACGTGGTGAAAGCGCTTGCTGGTGGTGCCGACACGGTCATGATCGGCAGCATGTTTGCCGGTACCGACGAGTCACCTGGTGAGATGGTGATCTACCAGGGCAAAAGCTACAAGATGTATCGCGGCATGGGTAGCCTGGGCGCGATGGCTAAAGGTAGTAAAGACCGCTACTTCCAGGGTGAAGTTGAGGACTCGGGCAAATTAGTGCCGGAAGGTATTGAGGGCCGGGTTGCATATAAAGGTCCGCTTGCCAACACCTTGCACCAAGTCATTGGCGGTATTCGCTCGGCTATGGGGTATATCGGTGCGGGCAGTATGAAAGAGCTGCAAGAGAAGGCGCGCTTTAGGCAAATCACCTCAGCCGGTCTCAAAGAAAGTCATGTGCACGACGTCTATATCACGCGCGAAGCACCAAACTACAAGCTGGACTGAGACGACTGCCGTCGGATGGCGGCAATGAACCAAGATGAATGAAGGAGCAGGCATCCATCATGAACCACAACGTTAAACGCCCCGTTCATGCTGGAGTCGTGGTACTCGACTACGGCTCTCAGTACACGCTGCTCATTGCTAGGCGCCTTCGAGAGCTCGGAATATATGCCGAGGTTATCGATGGTCGCGCGAGCGATGCACCGGCTGATTTTGTGGTGCACGCCATCATTCTTTCTGGTGGTCCAGATTCAGTTTACGAGGTTGGTTCACGGCGGCTACCCCCATGGGTACTGGCATCGGGAAAACCGATCTTAGGCATATGCTACGGAATGCAACTCCTCGTGGAGGCATTTGGTGGTCAACTGCGCAGCGGCGAGGGGCGCGAGTATGGACGCGGACTCCTCAAGCTTGAGGCAGCTGTACCTGGACCGGGTGGAGCGATGTTTGACGACACGCCATCAACGCAGACGGTTTGGATGAGTCACGGCGACGATGTCGCTGTGATGCCCGACGAGCTTTTGGTTGCCGGACGTAGTGACGGTGGGGTTGTGGCTGCTGTCGTGCATCGCGATGCCCCAATTATCGGTCTGCAGTTCCATCCTGAGGTTCATCACAGCGAGTTTGGCGCCGATCTACTGAATAACTTTGTGCGCAAAGTTGCTCGCGCTGACCTCAACTGGGACAGTGGCAGCATGCTTGCGGCTACCATGAGCTACATCAAGGACTCTGTGCAGGACGGGCACGTGCTGGTTGCATGCTCGGGGGGTGTAGACTCGACTGTGGCAGCGGCTCTGCTAGCAAAGGCCCTAGGCCCTGATCGCGTGACTGCAGTCTTTTGCGACCACGGGCTGCTGCGCAAGGATGAAGTTAGCTGGGTTGCCAACGCCCTAAAACACCTGGGGCTTAGCCACGTTGAAGTTCTAAATTCGCGGAGTTTATTCCTTAATGCTCTGGCTGGAGTGACAGATCCAGAGACTAAACGAAAACTTATTGGACGCCTCTTTATCGAGGAGTTCGAGCGTTATGCCACCGGTCATAAATCGGAGTTTAGCCACCTCGGACAAGGCACCTTATACCCAGATGTCATCGAATCGGCAGGGCACGGTGCTGGTGCTAAAGTTATCAAGAGTCATCACAACGTCGGCGGACTACCGGAGCGACTCAAGCTCAAGTTGTGCGAGCCGCTGCGCTACCTATTCAAGGACGAAGTTCGTCAGCTTGGGATGCAGCTAGGACTACCACCGGAGATGGTCGACCGGCACCCCTTCCCTGGACCAGGTCTGGCCGTACGGATTTTGGGTGAGGTGACAGAGGAGCGGCTAAAGATCCTGCGCGAAGCGGACGCCATCTTCATAGAGGCGCTGCGTGACCACGGCCTCTACGATAAAGTGTGGCAAGCTTTTGCCGTACTGTTGCCAGTTAAATCAGTTGGTGTCATGGGTGACAACCGCACCTACCAAATGACTGTGGCTCTTCGCGCCGTGACTAGTAGCGACGCCATGACGGCGGGTGTGGGCGAGCTTCCTTTAAGCTTCCTGACGCACGTAGCTGCAGCGATTGTTAAAAAGGTAGATGGCGTCAACCGAGTGGTTTACGACATCACCACTAAGCCGCCAGCGACGATCGAGTGGGAATAACGACCGACACCACTGAGGTGCCCAGGTAAATCAAGGTAAATAAGGTAAGTATGGACACGGCTCAGCCAGTCACAGCCAGTACCTCCGTCCCGACGGGGCAGGACTTGGTACATCTGCATGTCCATACTGAGTACTCGCTTCTAGATGGCGCCATCCGTATAGGTGACCTCCTGAAGCGGGTGCAAGCGCTCGGACACACGGCGGTGGCGATCACCGATCACGGCGCTCTCTACGGTGCTATTGAGCTGTACCTGAAGGCCAAGGATAAGGGCATTAAGGCCATCATTGGTAGCGAGGTTTTCCACCACGGGACGGAGGCCTCTCTCGAGCTCGCCAAGGCGATGGGTAAATCACCTCTGCCGATCTTTCACTTGGTGCTGCTAGCGACCTCGCTCGATGGCTATAAGAATTTGATCAAAGCTGTCAGTGATGGATACCTGGTAGGACTTAGCGACGTGCCGGTTGTTCCCGAGACGTCGCTTGATCAATATGGTCATGGACTGATCGCTCTTTCAAGCTGCCTGCGTGGTGAGTTTGCCTTTCTCACCGCGGAGCTGCGCCGCCAGGCAGGTAGCGATCAGCTACCTCTTGATCCACCGGCAGATTCTCCGGCAGCCACAGTGATGGCTGCACTCAAGGTCCATGTCGACGCTATGCAGGCAAGATTTGGCCCGGGTAACTACTACGTCGAACTTATCGACAACAACATCCCCGAGCAAAGACGTCTACTACCCGACCTTGTGGCCGTGGCGCGGCACTTTGGGTTACCGCTGGTAGCGAGTGCTGATGCGCATTATGCGCAAAAGGAAATGGCCGAGAGTCATGCCGTGCTAATGGGTATTAAGCATGGCCTAACCATGTCGAAGATCCGCGGCCGGCGTAAAGGTACGCAGTTTCATCTCTTTGATAACGACGAGATGCAGCAAAAGTATGGCGCTTGGCCCGAGGCTTTGGCGAATACCAAAAAGATTGCCGATGCCTGCAACCTTAAGTTTGAGTTTGGCAAGTACTACCTACCCAAGTTTGATACTGGCCGTCCAGAGACTCCTGAAGAGGCCATGTGCCGCTTTGCACGCACCATGCTCGAAGAGCGTTTCGTGGCGCTACGTAAGCTCTACGGTTCGTCCTTTGATGCGGCACGCGAGGATTTTTATAAAAAGCGCCTTGAGTACGAGCTCGATGTCATCTGTAACATGGGGTTTGCCTCGTACTTTCTGATCGTTCAGGACTTTATCAACTGGTCTAAGCGTCAGGGCATTCCCGTAGGACCAGGACGGGGGTCGGGAGCTGGATCACTCGTGGCATATTCGCTGCGGATTACCGACCTAGATCCCATTCCTTACAACCTGCTGTTTGAGCGCTTTCTCAACCCCGACCGGGTTTCGATGCCTGACTTTGACGTCGATTTCTGTCAGGACCGTCGTGACGAGGTCATTCAGTACGTTACGGAAAAGTACGGCGCCGAGACGGTGGCCCAGATCACCACCTTTGGTAAGATGAATGCTAAGGCCGTGGTCCGCGATGTAGGTCGGGTGCTCGAGCTTGGTTATGGGCGCGTCGATAAGATAGCTAAGCTCATACCGGACGACCTAGGCATCACGCTTGAAGATGCTCTGAAGAAAGAGCCGCGCATCCTTGAAGAAGCGGCTCGTGACGATGCCGTTGCCGACCTGATTCGTCTAGCACGCCAGCTCGAGGGTTTGGCGCGCCACACCTCGGTTCATGCCGCCGGCATCGTCATCTCTGATGGTCCGATGACTAATTTTGTCCCTGTTTATAAGGTAGCGGACAGCCCGGGCCTGATCACTCAGTTTGAAATGAAGATGGCCGAGAAGGTCGGCCTAGTTAAGTTCGACTTTCTCGGTCTTAAAACTCTGACCGTCATCCAAAAGGCGATCGACATCATTAGAGTCGATCGATGCCCGGATTTTGATATTGAGCTGATTCCACTCGACGACAAGAGGGTGTACCAATTCGTCAGCGCTGGACACACGGTTGGTATATTCCAGCTAGAATCTAGCGGGATGCGCAACTTGGTGGTCAAACTAAAGCCCAGTGTCTTTGAGGACATGATCGCTTTGGTAGCGCTCTTTAGGCCTGGTCCCTTGGGATCGGGCATGGTTGATGACTTTATTGAGTGTAAGCACGGGCGTAAACCGATCGTTTATCCTCTGCCGCAACTTGAGCCTATCCTGAAAGAGACCTACGGCGTCATCTTGTACCAGGAACAGGTAATGAAGGTGGCCGGTGAACTAGCTAGCTACTCTCTCGGCGAGGCCGACTTGCTCCGCCGCGCTATGGGTAAAAAGATCGCAGCCGAGATGGAGAAGCAAAAGACTCGCTTCGTCACCGGTGCCGTTGCCAATAAACACGACGAGACGAAGTCCGCCGAGATTTTCGATCTCATGGCAGAGTTTGCCAACTACGGTTTTAACAAAAGTCACTCGGCAGCTTACGGTCTCATCGCCTACCAAACGGCTTTTCTGAAGACTCATTATCCAGCAGAATTTATGGCTGCGATCATGACGTGCGACCTGGACAACACGGCGAAGATCGTCCGTTATGTTGACGAGTGTCGGCGCATGCGGATGAAGATATTGCCCCCAGACGTCAATCGCTCAAGTCTGACGTTCGACGTGCCGGCACCGATGACGATCGGCTTTGGTCTAGCAGCCATCAAAGGTGTAGGTGCGCAGGCCCTAGAACCGCTGATCACCGAGCGGCAACGTGGTGGCACGTACACATCGCTGAGTGATTTAGCGCGGCGCGTCCAACTAACAAAGGTTGGCAAGAAGACGCTTGAGCTATTAGCACAGGCTGGCGCATTTGACGGCTTTGGGATGTCGCGGCCCAAACTCTGTGAGGTTATCCCTGAGGTCGTCAAATTCAGCGAGGAGCATCACGAGGCAAGTCGCGTTGGTCAACGCGGACTCTTTGATCTCGATACTCCTGAGACCAGGGCGGCTCAAGATCTAAGCTGGCAGCTGTCGTCGGTTGATAGGCGCATCGGGGCCCCTAATCCAATCTGGTTGAAGAAAGAAAAGGATCTCCTTGGGGTCTACTTGAGTGGCCATCCGCTACGCTTTCATCGTGAGGACAAGAAGGCGTTCGGCCGTGTCACTACCAGTGACATGGCAAAAGTCATCGGCAAAAAGATCGCCATGGTGGCCACGCTGGCAGCAATCAACGAACGCCTGACTAAAACAGGCAAACGCATGGCGAGCATTCGCCTTGAGGATGAAGACGGCGCGGTCGAGGCCGTGATGTTTGGCGAGTTACCACCTGAGTTCCCAGAGTCGGGAGCGGTCGTCGTAGCCATCGGCCAAGTAGATGCTGGCTTTGACGGTGGAGCCCCAAGGTTCCGCCTCGAAAAGCTAATCGACATCGAAGAAATGCGCGGCGAATACGTAAAATCAGCCACCCTAAAGCTCTCACCTGAGGGCGGCCAACAAGCAAAATCCGCTGACTACCAGGCCGCTCTGGCGAAGCTCAGGCAGCACTTTGACAGCCA
>Ga0078894_10000715_pt1 | contig 23746 bp, 27 predicted proteins | sample LauGreSu1BDMLBSD_2_FD_67506 | JGI IMG/M metagenome (GOLD analysis project Ga0078894, IMG submission 67506) | Freshwater lake microbial communities from Lake Michigan, USA - Su13.BD.MLB.SD (version 4) (version 4) | ecosystem: Environmental > Aquatic > Freshwater > Lake | place: Lake Michigan... | reverse complement strand
TGTAGCCCCGGTAGGACCCGGATCACCTGTTGCTCCGGTAGGACCTGTGCCTCCGATATCTCCAGTAGCACCTGTAGCCCCGGTAGGACCCGGATCACCTGTTGCTCCGGTAGGACCTGTACCTCCGGTAGGGCCTGTAGACCCTGTGTTTGATGCAGAACCCGCTGGACCAGTTGGTCCTATACTTCCTGGAGATCCAGGGTCACCTGGAAGTCCTCGCTCTCCAACTGGTCCTTGAGGGCCTGTAACTCCTTTTAAATCTGATACTGTTTCAAATATCCATAAATTTTGTAACGGCGCATACGCCAAAAACGCCGGTTCGTTTGGTAAACCAGATTCTATTGGAACATTACTAATTGATGTAGCGTTTTGATTTTCAACATTTTGTATTGAAAAAGACATTTTTATTAACACTTCATAAAAATATATGAAAAATATATTAAATGTTGTTTAATATATTAAACAATGGGTATAGTTAATTTGAGACAATTTCTTAAGAAGAAATGTGGTGTGTTTGAAACCACAGTTCCATTGACATTTTTTTCTAACAAGACGATTAGCATTGATGCAAACATGTATATGTGTGTATACAAAGCTGTTTGTGATACCGAAACCAAATTCAAAAGTACATTTATTAATTTGTTTTTATCGTTATTAGAAGCAAAAATAAAGGTAATTTTAGTTTTTGACGGTAAATCTCCGATAGAAAAAAACGAAGAAAAACAACGAAGAATTACAAAAAAACAAGCATCGGAAACAAGAATATTATCTTCTACTGATGATATTAAAGAATATGAAAAATCTGGTATAATCAGCCCTCTGTTGACACAACTATACAAACGTGTTGTATCTAATACAGATGTTGAAATAATAGAACCTATAGATTTGCAAAAAATTAAACAACATGTGGAAAAGCAACGCAAACATATTTTCAAAATAACAAACGAAGACTTTCAAATAGTGAAAAATATTGCAGACATTTTTGGGTTTGCTGTGGTTACTGCTCCAGGAGAAGCCGAAATGTTTTGCTCATATTTGGTCAAAAATAAATTAGCAGATGCAGTCTTTACAAAAGACACAGATGTATTAGCATGTAGCGTTCCTATCATGATAACAGAAATTAATGTATTGACTAAATATGCGACAATAATTAATATTGATCGTATATTAACAACATTAAGATTATCTGAAGAACAGATGTTAGATTTTTGTATTTTATGTGGGACAGATTATAATTCGAATATCAACAAAGTTGGACCTGTTGGAGCTTTGAAGTTAATTCATAAACACGGAAATCTAGAAACTATAGAAAGGTTAGAGACAAAATTAGACACAAGCATATTAAAATATCCTATAACTCGAAGACTTTTTACAGAAATAGATATAAACTCAGTATCAATTCCTGATCAAAATCTTGTCGATTACGAAAAACTCAACTCATATATAAATATTCACAAATTACAAGTTTTATCTATTTTTAATAGTGTGGAAGATTTATGTGTCGGAAAAATGTATAATTTGAATATAACTGGTCCTACAAATTGAATTTTAATATTAAAAGTTATAGATTTTTTAATTTCAATACTCTCAATACCATGGCTTTTCTTAAAAAAAAGGCGTATAATCAAACTTATAAAAGTTTTGGATCAGATATTAACAAAGAACACAACGACACTACCACAAATATATTACACTCTTTATTTTCAAATATAAAAGATATTGATATTATTACGATAGACGACAATGAAGATTGTTTAGAGACATCACTTTTAAACAAAGACGATTATATATTGGTATCTTCTCCAATTTGTACAACCGACACAACTTTTGACACCACAGACCTACATAATCCATATTGTCCAATAACCACTACAAAACCAACAAATATAAACTTATATACTCGATATAATGCTAATTGTTTTTCGAATTTTCCCACTTACTATTTGGTATTTTATAATGTTGTTATTTCTACTGGTTACAGAAACCATAAAGAGGTATGTTGTGCGAGTGTGAAAATCGACTACTCAACAATTGTAGGTAGTTCGGGGTTTATGGGTCATTTACAAAAAACTATATGTTGTGAAACATTATACACAAATAAAATTGAAACAGTCCAAAACATAGAAGATAATATATATTTAGATTCTATAACAAAAAAAATAGGAGATGAGAAGGGTTCTTTATCTTCTATTTTTTTAGATTTTTATAATGTACTGTTATCAGTGTTTGAGGATGTATACCCTAGTTGCATAATGTTTGGTTTAAACAATATGGTTGTAAAAAATATAAAAATAGACACAAATAAAATTTTTAGTATGTTTCTTGAAAAAATAAAAGAACAGTACAATTTTTATTACAAACATACCAACGATATATGTTTAACAGATGAAATTGAAAAAATTCAATCTTGGCTTGCATCTCCGATCACAGAAAAACTTAGTTGTTTAAACTCTGATGAGAATTGTGCAGATTTTTTTCATTTATTTGAATAATCGATATATTAAAAATGCAATTATTAGAATATAGAGTAAAAGTGCCTCTTGTGGGATTTGCAGATTACGACGCCTTGTTATCATCTGCATTAGATAGTGAAAATACAAACATTGTAACAATTTTACAATCCGGTGAAAGCGACTACGCAAATCTACCCAGTAGAAACAACGATAAGTTACACTCTGGTATAAAACGAACGAATAAAAAATATAACATTCCTTTAATTTCTTCTACTCCTATAAATGTTACGTCTTCTTTTAAAAACCTAACATCTAGAAATAGTATCAACTCTAATATTTCGGTTACCAGTAAATGTTCTAGCATAGACAATGTAGATAATATATTTTGTTTACCCATCCAATTTTTATCTTCTAGAACAGTTGTTGACTTAGATCTTACAAATCCAGAAGTTTGGAACTTTACATTACCAAGTATAACTTCTATTATATCTTTACCATCTGAATTAGTCATTCCAACTGTAGCACCTGTTGTATTTGTTTATATATTATTTACAATATACCCTTCTACCACAGAGCCTGTTTTAGATCCGTCCTTTTTAAAGGCGTACATCATTCTTTTACATAAAAAAATAATATCTATTCTTCAAGAACAGTAAAATATTTCAAAACAATGTTTTGAAATTTAATTTTTTCACGTTTAGTAGTTTATACGAATATAAGATCCTTCTGGCCTATCATACCCATATATTTCTTTTGCCTCGTTTATGCTAAATTGTCTTTTGTTGTTGAGTTTATTAACATTGTTATGGGCGATTACAAAAAAAGTGAATAGATTTGAACGTGATGATACAACAACATCTAAATTAAATTTTTTCAAAGTGTCTCTCCAATGTGTTTTACAAATGAGACAAGGAATCAACAGTGGTAAAGATATTAACAGGTTTTTCATTGCATCTTTTGTGTCGTCGTCTGGATAATCTGGATATGCAGCCGCTGAGTTGTGAAGTGTAAACCATAAGGCTGGACCAAACACATTTGAATTGTACGAAGAACCTTCTGTTGAAGTTGAAACTGTCATATTGATGTTTTTGTTGTTTAAATTTAAAACACGCGCGTACATTTTAATATATCAACCATTCTTTACAAACGGTTTTTGTTTTAAATTAAAAAATATTTAAACATTAAAAATGAACCAACTTTTTGTTCGTGTCGTCCTTTTATGTGCTGTGGTTGTCTGTATTTTATATTTTATAAAAAATGAAGATTTCGCTAAAAAAATTAAAATAAAACCGTTAGCCCCTGATCGTAATTCGTCTTCGTCTTATAATCGTTATGATGTTCTTTTAGGATCTAGTAGAAATTTGTCCAATTTAGCAGAACTTGAAATGAAACTGGCCACTTGCCATCAACAAACAGGTTTGATTGAAACAGAAATAAACACTTTACAAAACCAAATTACAGAAAAAAAACAACAAAGTTTTATAAGCTGTCAAGCTAAATTAAAACAAAAATTAGATGCTTATAAAAGACTTTATAAAAGTATCCACAATGTAGATATACCTAATAAAGAATTGTTGGAGTTAGAAAATAAAATAGGGATAGACAATAAAATTTAGTCGTAAATTTCATATATAACAGTATGTTGTACAATTCAAAAATAATTTGTTATGGATCGTAAAGTATGTATTTTATTATACTCCAAATATTCAAACGCGTGTATAGATTTATTAAAATATATACACTCTTTACCATTTGATTTTCCTTCTATAACAGGCCTTTCAATGCTAAACGTTGATAATAAAGCCGCAAAAGACGCATGCGATAAGAACGGTATTAAAGGAGTACCTGTGCTTTTGATAGAATATTTTTCTGTAAACAACACACACAGAAAACAAATGTTGGAAAAAGAACAAATATATCAATGGATCGACGAAGTTGTTAATAAAATTGTTCCGCACAAGAACGAAATGACAGATTTTACCAAATCCGATATGTCGCCTCCCGTTTTCAACGGCGGCACCAAACGTGGCGAGAAATCACGAGGTGTAACATTTTTAAATTCTGATAACAGTGGTGATGTTTTACCCATATTGAACATTTCTGCTACTGGCGAATCAGATGTAATAGAAAAATCTTCTGTGTCTGCCCGCAAGTCCAAGTCTGCGGCGGAAATAGCCTCGGAAATGGAACAACAGAGAAAGCTTGAAGATGAAAAAGTTGCTGCGTCTATAAAAAGTAAAAAATTTAACAGTTAAAATATCATGAAATATTATATGGATAAATAGAATTACAATTTTGGTCCGTCATAAGTAAATCATATAAGTTTGTTTTAAGTATTTTATCTGATAAACATGTAATATGTTCTCCATTATATTCTACATCTTCATTACCAATGAGTTTGAGAAATACAGCCAAGATAATAAAACGTGACAATTTTATTTTATCTTGCAGCGGAATAGGTAGAGATGACACATAATTATAAAAAAGTTTTAATTTATCTTTTTTTCTTATAGAAGACCAGTTTGTTCGTGCTTCTTTCAGTTTTTTACTTTCTTTTTCAAAAGGTTCAAAGTCTAACATTTTTTCTAGTTTTAACCTCTCTTCTTCAGAGTATATAAGAGGAATAACGAATTCCCCGTTAACTGTTATTAAAATATTTTTATTTTTTTTTGAAATAATATGACCACCTTTTCCGAAAGTTAAAGATTTGAACAATGATTTTAACATTGGAGATTGTGTATGTTTTTGACATTCTAAAAAAAAAGGATATATATTTGTATACATTTTATTTAATTGTTGTTTTACTTATCGCGTAGTTTCTAAATCTTAAGATTTTGAAACACATATATTGTAGAGATATTACACGATTAAATATTTCTTTTGGTTAATCTTTTGGGAAGAATTATAGATGGTTTTAAATCTTTTTGATTTTCTTCCTGTAAAGATATGTTTTCGTATATAATATTACCACCACAAGCCTTATATTTTGCAATACGGATATTAAGATGTTTTACTAAAGGTTTAAAAGAGTCTTCAAAATCAACAACTATTGGTTTAACAGATGGTGTTCTCATACACCTTCCCAAAAATTGTTCGAAATACTCTACACAATCAGACGCTATAATAAGACTGTTAATGGGTGAATGGTCAAAACCTGTTCCTATTTTGCATGTTGTACCTATTAAAATTTTTGTGGTTTTATCAAACTCTTTTGTTGTTCCTGTTAACACAGAGCTTTGCAGGTTTTCGGCTTTTAACAAATCGTGTAAAATTTTGGCGTGCTCAACCCGTTTTACCAGCACCAACCATATTCTATCTGGATTTTTTTTTAAACATTCTATAATTTTTCTATTTCTGTGGATATCTGTTGCCTGTGATGTCAACACATGATTCCAATCTAATTGTTTTGTGAATTTGTTGAACTTAACCACCGGAGAAAAGTTTGTTTTAATTATATACACGGTGTGTTCTTTAAAAAATGGTGTTCTGACTATTCTATCTCCAAAAAACAAATTTACAGATTTTACCATAGGATCATTTTCTGGTCTATAAGGAGTTGCAGATAAACCTAAAAAATAGTCTGGAGATACTTTAAAAAAAGCCTTATGGTTCTTTTTTGAAACCACCTGATGTAATTCGTCCACTACTAAAAATTTAATTTTTTGTAAAACACCTAACCTATGTCTTTGAAAAAAGAAAACATTATTATCTTCTTTGAATAACACAGGATTAGCAATATAAATATCGGATTCAACATCAAACGTTTTAGAAGACATTTTTGTCACTCGTTTTTTTGGCGCATATTTTTTTATACTTTCAATCCATTGATTGACAACAGTTGTTTGTTTTACTAAAATCAAAGTAGGGACATTTAAATCACATATAAGTTCAATAGCCAGGATTGTTTTTCCGAAACCAGGTTTTGCAGAAATTATTGTTGATCCTGTTTCTTGTAAATTTTTATAAGCTTCATTTCTAACATCTTCTTGTTCTAATCTTAATTCACCTATAAAAACCCGATCATCATTAACCGGAGATGTTTCCACCTTAGGTGGCGGCCCCAAAGGTTGCGAAACATTGTTTCGAGCCCATGCAAAAGGCAAATGAATCAATTCGCCTTCTTGGGATGTTCTTTCGAATTCGATATCAAAAAGTTCAATTACTTCACCTGTTGCACCAACAGATATTATCAATTCTTGTTTGATTTTTTGATACAAATTTGATGTAATTTGTGAAGTTGGAATACTGAGAGACATTTTATATTTTTGATTTTCATTAACAATAAAAATCAAAAATATTCAGAATCAATTTTTTATGCCACTGGCTGTGAAGAAATTCTTAAAACTTTATAGTTTTAAGAATTAACCTAAACAACTTTACATTAAAAATAATGCACAACAAATTTTCGCAATAAAGATGTAAAAGGAATACTGTACTTACCATCTTCTGTGATACCTCTACATCGTTTCTTCAGACAAGATAATTTGATCCATGTAATACCTGTACAATCTTTTTGTTCTTGAATAATTTGTTTGATGTTAATTTTCGGTTTATGAGTCAGCTGTTTATAGTAAATTACGGTGGAGTCATATATATAATGTAGCCTGTCGTTTTCTGTTAAATCAACTACAAGAGATGTTTCTTCCTTTATTTCTCTAATGGCGCATTCTAACACATCTTCTCCTGAGTTTCTATGGCCTTTGGGGAATCCCCATTTATTGAAATTTGATTGAACTATTAAAATTTTATTTTTATATACAATCATACCTCCTGCTTTTACAATCATATCTTCTGGTTTTACAATATTAGGAACATGATTAATGACTTTAAGGAATAATTTATATATATGATTAAAATATTGATCGTTTAATACACGGTTAAACAAAGCATCTGTATTTATTTTTGTCAAACTCTTTGATTTATCAGAGTTTTCATTTTTTCCTGCGTCTTCTACCATACACGATGTACCCATATATATATCGCGATTATGAAGTTTATATAATATAGATAAAATAAAAATTTTTCTTTTATAATCTTTTATATATGATGATCTGTTTATTGTCCAGTTCCACACAATCGAGGTACAACATGAACATATACGCATTTTATTTATTTATCTATAATTGTTGTTAAAGAAATTCAATTTATTTTCGTTAATTATATCATAAAGATGTCAAATCTTTCCAAAGTCTTGGAAATACAGACAATTCTTTAATTATTTTATATTTTTCTTGTTTAATAAACGGTAGTCTCTTTTCATATTCTCCTTCTTTTATGGCTTGTTCTATAATAGAGAGAGATTTAGTCCAGTTTCTAACATCTATTTTGATAAATGCTTTGTCATTTATCAACTCGTTCACGTTTGGAGCCCCGTCATAAAAACATAACGTTTCCGCCAATATACAGTCCACGAGTTTTTCTGTTACGTAAAAGTCTAAATAATTGTTTTCACATGCAAACGAGTATTTGTATGGCCACAACGCAGAGTCTTTGTTTTGTGGTGATCCGAGAAAATTATTCCAATTTATACTTTCTGAATCATAATTTCCGTACACATCAAATTTTATAAAATTTTGTGCAAATAATGCAAAATGTATTCTATCATGATGCCCTGGACTCATTCTTTTTCCAGAAATTATAGCACTTACTCGATCTCCTTTTGTTTTTGGTGGCAACTCTTGGTTTAGTAGATTTGATCTATCAGCAGACAAATGCCATTCCAATACATTAAAAGATTTATCGACAATGTTCATTCCATGTGTTCCGTATATTTTTAACACAGGCCATCTTTCTACATTCACCCATCTGTGGTCTACAAATACAGGCTCCATTTTTGCAAAAATAGTCTTGTAAAACAAATCTTCTCTAGGATCCATCCCACCGTTAACAACTAGAATAAAATCCGCGTCTTCTAACGATAAACTTTCACCATGTAACTGAATACTCTTATCTTCTCGTGTGTATGTACAACCACCATCTGTCATCTTATTCCACATTTCACAAAAAACAAAATCTCTATCATAATTGTAAACAACTCTAATTTTTATTATCATTTTCTATATCTTAATTGATATAGAAAATTTTATAAATATTTTATATATAGAACTTTTATAAAACTGATATTGATTTGTTCAACACATTGAGTCTTACAAATATTCTACGAGACAGATTAAAAATGTTGAAGTTGAGTTGTGCCTATAATACCGCATGTTATTCTACATCCTGCATTTCCTGTTATTAAACTGTCTGGGTTTGGTCCCAATCCTAAATCGTCAATTCCACCATGTATAACAAGTGATCTTCCATAAATGTTTGACTTACCATGTAGATCCACAAGATCGTCTTCAAACGAAATTATAACATTGCCGTTAGCATCACTTGTTATATTGTTAATTAAATCTCCTGCATGTCTGTTTTTCCCATGTATTTTCCAATGGCCATGTTTTTTGTTAAAAGGATTATAATGTCCACCAGCAGATGCACATCCTTTTGTCAAATCACCATACTCGTGAATATGCATAGCATGAGTTTGTTTTTGTTTGAATCCTGAAAGGTTTATGCTAATACGTGTAGGGGCTTTTTTATTACATTGATGAAATTTAATAACCCCTTTTATGTTATCTTTATCAAAAAATACTATTGCATTCATTTTAAATATAATTTTATATCATTATTACAGCTTTAAGACCGTTCTTGAAGATAAAACCACAGTTTAAGAAATAAAAAACATTTACTCACCGCTATGGATAAAATAAAAGAAAATCTGGTTTTTAAATCTTTATTAAGATTTAAAATTTTTGTATTTCTAAGTCTGATATATAATTTTAACAAACAAACTCATGATATTTTTCTCGTAGTCGAAAAATTGCTTGTTCTTTCATTTTTGCTTCGACTTCTAAATCAATATGTATATTTTGATTTTCTTTTAGATATTGAAGGAGTTCTGGTGGTAGATGTTCAACAAAATCAGAGTGGTGACCAATTTTTCCAGCACCCTGCTCCGAGATATGCATCAAGGGAGGGACATCTTTCCATGTATCAACTATTAAAGGTAATAAATCTTTAATATCTTTTTGTACAATTTCTGGATGCAAGATAGAATAACAATTATAATGATGAAAATCAAAGACAACTGGAATACCAATCTGTTTAGAAATTTTTAGACAGTCTTCTGCTGAATACGATTTTTCACAATTTTCTAAAACCAGTCTATCTTTGATATTTTTTGGCAACTCGTCAAACTGATCTAACCAACGACGTATTGTTAGTTCTTTATTGCCATAAACCCCACCCCCGTGTATTATGAGTACACCATCTTTTCCAATATTCATACAATCCAAGATATCTGCCTGATGAGAAAGATCTGCAATTGTTTTTTCAAGCACATTTTTAGAATTTGTTCCTAAGTTGTTGTATTGTCCGGGATGTATAACAATTCGATGTGAGAGATTGTTGGCAATCTCTCCGACAAGTTGCAAGTCTGATTTTGCAAAATCTATTGTGTATGACATAGTTTCTGTGTCTGTAAAATGTGGAAATATATTACTACTTAAGCGAAAAACACGAATTTTATGATTTTCATTCCATTCTATCATAGTTTTTATGTCTTTTATATTTTGTAAAGCCAGATTTTGAGCGCGCTCTACTGAATATGTTTTACGTATACATGTTCTTGAACAAAATATTGGTGGTTTTTGCGCTCTTAATTTTGTATTAATACAGCACAACCCTAAACTTATTTGAGTTTTATTACTCATTATATATTTAAAATATATTGATATACACAGTTTTTGTAATTTCACATTTTCTGGCGAAATAGCCGCCTCGTGGAACCGGATAAAAGATCTCAAACAATCATCGATGAAGTTGATGTATTCAAAAATGTGAAAGTAATTTCAACGGAAAATATATGTGTATTATTTTTCTAATTTCTAATGAAGCTCATTAGAAAATCTGTTTTTACAGTGGGTTTGAAATTGTAAACTTTTGCATAAAAGAATGTAAAAATATTATTAATAATGAAAATGAACAATTCAATGTACACATCACATGTTGGTTATGAAGATTCTGGTTTTTCTCCGATTAGAAGTTATTTTAGTGAAGATACTGTAAATTTTATACAGCAAAAAGTAGCTGAATTGTTAAAACCAGATTTTCCACAGGGTGTAATTGTTGTATGTGATAGAATCAGAGATGTTATGGACGCTGTGTATAGGTCATATCAACCTACAGTTGGAGATATTTTTACAAGATATAGCATCCCAGGAGATGTTTCTGGTTCTAATATGGTTAACGATATGATTAATCAGGTTGTATCAATAATTGTTAACAATGTAAAAAATACACTGGAGATGGAAACGGCTAATAATAAATTAGATATCTGGGATTCTGTTTTAGGAGAGGGAAACAGGTTAGGAATGAGAGCTCATAGTACTATAAAAATCAACAGAAAGCGGCCTCCGTTACTTTTTAACATGAATTATTAGTCAAAACTTTTCAGTTTTGATTATTTAAACATATATAAACCGAGGTTTTGATTGTTCATATTCTAGTTTTTTTTCTGCAATAATTTGTTTGATGAGTTCAGAGACTTTGTTGTCGGGTGTTTCAGACACGGCGTTTATAAGCTGGGTAATCGGATTTACCAGGGCTTCAGCATAGTAATGGTAATCGAGATCAAGTATATCTTTATATTTTTTATAATATTCGAAACATTCAAATTTTTTACCTAAAGATGACGATTGTGGGTTGTGTAACACAACAAATTCTAAACGGCTACCAGTGGAAACGGGTGTTCCTCTTCTTTGTAAACGTTCAGCAAGTTGTACTTGTGGTGGACATTGTAGTATGTAATATTCTCTTTCAGTGATGTTACCTAAAATTTTTTGTTTTTCTTTCTCGTCGTTAGGTAATATGTTTCTTATCTTATAATTACCCAGACGTCCCTTACAATCTTTTTGATCATCCTGCTCTTCTATGTCTCCAACGCTTTTTGTTATTACAAAATCTTCTATTGGAAATTTATTATTGTACATATCTAGAATATATTGTTTTAAGAAAGTCATTAAATCTGAAACGGGTACAGAATCAAATATAAGGTGTGTTATATGTTCGTATACATTTCTTACAACTTGTGAGTTATCTCTTCTAGCAAGAACAACTCCTTTTTTTCCAATTTTTTTAGATTCCACACCTGTAGAGTCTGTAGATTTATAAAGATACATTTTTTTTGCAACTATTAAAAACTTAGAGTAAATGGTGTTTTCAAACTCTAGTTTAATAGCTTCAGGAAACAGTCTCTCATCTCCGTCTACATAATTTGTAATCTGAGAAGCAACATATTCTGCACGCTTCCATAGGTTTTCATATGACTCAAAATTTTCTGGAAATATCAAATATGTTGAATCTGTGTCGCTCATAACCAGATGTGCCGAGAATTTATTAACAGCAAGATCTATAACGTTTGTTATCGCTTTTCTTCCGCAAAAAGTAATAGTCATAGCACATGGCATAAACGGTAAATACCCTTTCGTTACTCCGAAACTGCCGTAAAAACTGTTTGCACTGACTTTATAACTCAGCTGTTGCATATTCAAAATAATTTTTTGTTGTTCTGGGCAAGTTTTCAGGCGGTTTTTAATTTCCGCTCGCGAATCGAGAAGATTTTGAATTATTGTAGGTACAATACCTTTGAAAAATTGTGGTTTAAGAAACCGATATCGCCTTTTTGCACACATTACACCTTCAATTTTATTTCCATGTTCGTCTTCAATTCGTTTTGGTTCGTTTTTTTTTAGTTTTTGTCTACTCTCTAAAAGTGGTTTTTTCTGTGCCACAAGCAAATTTATTTTTTCTTGAATAATAGTTTTGTAAAGTGTTTTAGTCATTTTTTTGGATTTTAATTCGGCTATTGAAACTGATGTTATATCATTTCTGAGTTTTTTAATCTTTGTTTCAAATTCTTCGATTTTTTGTGATAATTCTTCGATTTTAACAACGTTTTCATCGTGTTTGCAACCAACATGATCTTCCCATTCAAATATATTATAATACTCTTTTGGAAGGACACAATCGTCGGGTATGAAGGTGCTGTAACAAAGATTATATCCTATAATAATAGACGGATATAAACTCGCAAAATCCAAAGGACACACATTTTTATAAAATCCAGGCTTTGGTTCGTGGACTAAAGCACCTCTATAACGTTCATTTGTTTTGATTGAATCATAACCATTTGTTGTAACAATAATATTGTTATTTGTGCAATACTTATAAATTTGTGAATATATTCGTGTTTGTTGTCCCTGTGTAAAAATTTTAAATATGGGCACATTACAACAACGCGCCATTTCACACAAATGAACCCAGGTGTGCAAACAATTCATAAGGTCTATACACAATAGTGAATCCTGAACACAGTATTTACCCACTATTGCTAATGCAGAAGCCTCACGAGTGTTAAAAGCCTCAAAAATATCTTTATGTGTAACAGGATCTTTTGTGTTATTTTTAAGAAATGTAGAACACACATTTTTTAAAGAATAAGTATCTAACTTATAATCTCTTTGAATAACAGGTAACAAATCTATTAAAAGAATACCTTCCCAATTAATAAAACGAAAGTTTTGATTTTTGTAAGCACTACTAGACCATTTTATTTCTTCTTCTTTAGCAAACGAATTTTTGTAGAAACCACAAGTTTTGAGTTGTTCTACGAGGAGAAACCTTGAACACCTCTTTATTAGATATTCTATATCAAAACCAAAAATATTATAACCTGTAATGATATTGGGGCGTTCATCGTTGATTATTTTTATGAATTTTTCTAACAAGTCGGTTTCAGAAGAGCTCATATACGTTGTTATGGACTCTGTTGCAAGAGTTTCTACCATTTGTTGGCTGTCTGTTTTGGGTTCTATAGTTAACAATATTTTTTTTGTAATATTTCTGTGGTCTACTATTATACACGAGATTTGAAAAATCTCGTCTTTTGGCTTGTCTGAAGGAAAAGCAGAAGGCACACAAGATGTAACTTCCATATCAAACGCCATTGTTTTTGGTTGTATATTGTGCATATTTTTTCCACTTTTCAGTTGTTGCCACAAAACGGTGTATTCTTCATCACAGATGGTTTCTTTTTCTTCGATGTCAACAGGTTTAGCAGAACCAAATTCCAACCACCCAACAGAATCAATATTACAATTGCACATCATTTGCAAAATAGAGTTTGAGTTGTGCTCGTGCACAGACAACCTATGTTGGATCCCGTTTATCATAATATCGTTATTTTGTAGCCAGTACACCATCTTTTGCATATTTTTTTTATTTTTGAATAACACCTTAATAAACAATATCTCATTTTTTGTCAAATTATCTACTTCTCCAATTTCATACTTGTTATAAGAATTATACAAATGTGATTTTGACACAACCTCACAAGAGGCAGAAAAAGGCTTTATGTGTGATCTTACAACACCAACATTCTCATATAAATTATCAGGAATCTCTACAAAACAATATGGTTTAAAATTTATCACTTTTAAACATATATTTTTCTGTAAAACATCACCATCTGTATGTGTGTGTGTTACACCATATATTCTAATAACAGTGTTGTAAAATTTATCTAGATCTTCAAACCATTGATAAACAAACATTTCTTTCGATTTGCCATTCATTTATGAATATATTGTTAAAATTTTATATTAATAAAAACATAAAAAACTCAAATTTTATTTCCACATGGTGAATACGTACATGTTATAGATGAATATGCCCAACACGTTTTTGTATAATTCTCTAGAATCTGTATCATATCTTCTATAGGAATTTTGTTTGATTTTATGGCTTCTATCAAATCCACATTGGTGTTGATACACTTTTCAACATTTTGTGGAAAATTTTCTAAGTCTAACACGCACACATTGACATTTAGGAGATGAAAAATATGAGATTTGTTGTATTCTTTGATATTAGCAAAAAAATTATAAGATTCGTCTATCCCGTTTATGACATTAACCAACCTTATAAATCTACCAGACAAACAAACATCAATAGAGTCTACAATTTCTTGTAATAATCTTTGAAAAAAAGAAGTAAACATTTTATGTTTACTAATGTAATCCCAAATAGATGCAAACAAATCTGTTAATTTGATACCATTGAAATCGGGATCGTTTTCTATTAGTTCAAAATAAGTATATACAATGGGTGATTCCAAAACATTATGATAATACGGTCTATGATATTTTTGTGGATGTTGTTTTATAATTTTTTTTGCTATTTTTATTGCTTCTTCAGAAAAACTATGAACATTCTCAGGATTAGAATATATTGTTTTTCCTATTTTAGGAATCCAGTTTTCTAATACCGCATACACAGTATCCAACTCATAATTATTGTTGCGAAGAACAATTTCACGATGATATGAATGTAGACTTGTTACAACAGATATATGTAAATCTTTTAATTCCGGTTCGTTTGTATGTTCTAACAACTCTTTGTACATTAAAATTCTATCGTAATGTACAAGTGATGTTTCGTTGCTTAACAGTGAAAAAAGTTTTGTTATTCTTGAACTAAAAGATTGATTATTCATATTTATATTAAATGTATTAATATACACAAGTGGAGTAATTTCAAATTCTGTACTGAAAAAAACAATTTGAAATTGTATATTATTTTTGTATAGGAAGACTGCGGTTTAAAAATAAGGCTTTATAATTTGAAAATGGAATTTACAGAAATGTTGAATTTGTTTACCTGTTTAAAAAATTACGCGCGTAAAAAATATCCAATGTCTGTCACATATACAAAATATCTACAAAAATTGGATACAGATAAAAATTACAAGAAACAAAATGATGAAGTTGATCTGTTGAAAAAATTTTTGGTAGCAAATCCGGAAATTGATACGAAAACATTAACTTGTGAAGAGTTTCACACCGGAAAAAGCGGGACAATCATTAATATGCGAAATTTTATTATTGATGGACATATTGATACTTTTTGGAATAATATTCTCAAAATTAACGATGTTCTATTTCCAAACGGTAAATCCGATATCCAAAGCTTTGAAGCCGCAATGACAACTGATAACATTTTTAAACAATTTCAAAACAACAGGATGTTGGCAGATACATTTGAACAAATTCAAAAAATAGATATTAAAAACATTAAAAATGTATCACAGTTATTAGAATCAGACGTATTTCAAGGAATTTTAAATAAACTTTCTACAAGTTTTTCTGATGGAACATATAGCATGAATGATGTGGCGGCTTTGACACCTAATATTGGTTCTGTTGTTGATACTCTTGTTAATAGCAATAGTTTGGATGACTCCACAAAAGAAAAGTTGAAAATTGTATCTGAGGCTCTTGGTTGTATGCAAAACAAAAAAGAATTTGATGTAAATCGTTTACTAAAGGTTATTGGGTCTATTGATTTGACAAAGAATCTGTAAAACATGTGTTGTTGTGGAAACTCTGTTGGCGTTCCAGCAACAGTAAAACATGTGTTGTTGTGGAAACTCTGTTGGTGTTCCAGCAACAGTAAAACGTGTGGTGTCGTGGAAACTTTGTTGTTTTTTTCTTAATGTATTTAAAAATGAAGAAACAAAGTTTATTTGTTGAAAAATTTTTGAAACAATATCAACAGATATGCCCTGGGATTATAGAAAGCTGGTATGCAACAGATGTCCAAGAAAAATTTAATTCTTTCAAATCCAAAAAATGTTGTACACATGAATGTGTGTCCTCACCATCTGCACAAAAATGTACATGTTTTATCCTATTTTGTGTAGACAGAAGAAAAGAATTACAAGAACAAAATCCTCATGTTCCAAACAAACAAATCACATCTATGTTGGCTAAAGAATGGAGAGACCATAAACGAATAGCTCAAGAAAACCCAACATCAAACGATAACGTATACAAAAATTATAAAAACCGTTATCAAAAAATGGTTTTTTTTGATAAACATAAAGATATTGTAAAAAATAGTTATCCAGAATTGTCCGATCAAGAACTGGAACTGGCTTTAGAAAAACTGTATACTAAATATACAAATCAAAAATAGATACTTTATGCTCGTAACAGCTTTGTTAATAAAATTATTGATGTTTTATTTTTATATTTAAGAAAAACAAGAATCTCACAATGCCAAAGGCAAAAAACCACAACAAATTATTTGTGCTTAACAGTGTTTATGGTCAGGGAGTGATAGATAATGGTTCCAAATGGGGATCATATGTCACTAGAAACCCAGACGGCACTATTCCTTTTGATGAACGTTTGTATACAGAAAATCCTGCAAAATGGCAAGCAATGATGGATGAACGCATGAAATGGTTGACCACCGAAACGAGTTCGGCACGCTCTAGCAATGCTTGCTCATCAAATAAATAAATTTATATTTTTATTTTTAATTACTATATTAGTAATTAAACACTTCATACTTATATGTTTTATGAGCTTTTGGTAGTCAACGGCTTTTTCTTTGGTACATAATTTTTTTCCAGACAGGCTTTGGTATAACGTTCTAACAACTCGGAGTTGTTCTTGTTTTGTTTCCATAACTCTCCAAGAGTGGACATAGTTATTTTTGGGTCTGTTAGGCGATGTTCCCTACAGAACCACAAGTAAGGAGACCGCAAATGGTTATTCTCATTGTTTTGTTTTGTGCTTATTGATGATTTCTCGTTATGATATCGGTCATTATCAATTTTTGCCATATTTTCAATTTTTTCCATCATTACTGGATCTGAGTTTGTTGTAGAAAATTGTTTCCACAGTTTTCCCAGTTCACAGGTTATTTCGTGAATATCCACTTTCCCATTATCATTTTTGTTGTTTTTCAACATTTCTTCTTTAATTAAAGGTCGATTAATTTCACAAAAGTAAATGTATTTATTCTTTGGTCGCTGAGGTAAAATCTTTTTTTTTGTCATTTTTTTTTGGAAATCTTTAAGATTTGATTTTTCCAACCATTTATCTACTATTTCTTGCGATGTATGTTTAGCCAAAAAGTTTTGCATAAAATTTTTTGCAATACAATAAGGAACATTCTCATCTTTTACCATTCTGTTTTTTTAATATTTTATGTCTGTTTAAATCAACAATAAACTTTTAGAGTTGTTCATAACTGTATTTTGTCTTGATTTGAACACGAGTAATGAATTTCAGTTGGATTATTATTTTTACATGAATAAAGTAACGTAATATTACCAGAATATATATATTTATCATCGTCAACCTCGTGTTTTTGTAAATATGCTTCCAAGTTTCTTTCTATACAACCTTCATACATGGTTAATTGCGCATCGTGTGACTTGTATTGTTTGTATAAATTCTCAAAATTTTCTCTGTTTTCATAAGAATTGTCAAAAACAATAACTTTTTTAATATTTGGTTTATGTAACAATTCTACGATTTCGGTGCTGTTAAACCCTAAAAATAATACTATATTCATTTATTAAAACAAAAATATATCTTTAGGTTAAAATGTTTGATCATACCATTGATATAATAACATATTTATAGAAAATGTTTATAAAATAAAATGGAATATTTCTATCTAACAGCGCCCGAAAATCATTGTGATTTGGCAGATTGTTTCGGTGGGGTTTACGATCCAGAAAAAAAAATCTGGATGTTTGATATTAAACGAAAAGAAGAAGTTGAGAATTTTTTGAGCTGTTGCGAAGACGAAACCGACGAAGAAGACATAAATGATTATCTAAATACACATACAAAACCAAAACGCTCTCGTTCGATACATAGGGCTAGATCTGCTTGTGTAGATAAATCGTCTGATTCAGAATCAGATTCTGATTCGGATTCTGATTCGGATTCTGATTCTGATTCTGAATACCACAAAGGATCATCCGATCCAAAAACACACCAAAAAGAAAATGTGTGCGATATTGAAGAAAAGGTCCAAATGACACGACAAAAAAAAATCCAAGAATTAAAAAAAATTATTAAATAAAAATATTATTTACTGGTTATGTTTTTCTAAACATTTTTTTTGTTTAGAAATTTTTCATTCTAAAAGTTTTACATTTTTTGATAAATTTTATAATAATATTAATTAATTACTGTATATTTTTGTAAAATTTATACATATGTAAATCAATTTAATGTTTAAAAACCATGTAAAAATGTCCGAATTTGAATTCAAAGCGGTGACCAAACATTCTGGAAAGTTAAAAACTTTGTTTGAAATACTTTTTCTAAATTTACAAACCGCTGCTCTAAAAATCGATGCAACAGGTATTCTTTTAGAACAAAATACAACCCAAAATTTATCAATCCGTGTATTTCTACCAGCGTCAGGCTTTGATGAATATCATTTCAAAGTCAAGGATGAAAACTATAACGTCGACGATGAAACCCAAGTCAACAGTGATAAACAGTCGTTTTCCGTAGGTCTTAGCAACAATATAAATAAAGAATTTTTCAAAAGTGTAAAAAACAAAGACAAGATCACCATGGCAACATCAGGTCCTTTCAATTTTGTCTTTGAAAAAACAGGTAACGGTATCGTGCAATCTCTGACTGTTACGATTGAAGACGTCTTTATTTTACAACCTGACAAAATTGAATATTCCAACGATTTTATAACTATAGCCCCCGAAGAATTCACCCAGATGTGCAGGTCTTTATGGGTTCCAAAATTGAATGTTACCAAACAAGATGGTCAAGTTATATTTGCGTTTAAAACACCAAGATCTGAAAAAAAAGTAACATGTGGGTCGAAAAACATCAACGATAGAGAAATGATTCATAGAGAATATAATTGTGAACAGTTTAATAGAATATCAAAAATTCAATCTCTTGCAGGTGCAAATATAGAGGTGTACTACCAACATGAAAATCCTCTGAAACTTGTCGTGAAAAACGAGTTGATGGATTTTCAAGTCATAATTTACGAACAGTTAGAAAATAATTAAAAATTAAATTTATAATACCACAACCCATTTCTCATATACCATCCTTGTGCACATGCATATTCTAAACAATTAGTATGTTTATTAATAAACGCATATTTACAAACACGTTCATCCCATTCACAACCATGTTTGTGTGCATAAACGAGACAATCTAAATATCCGTTTGTTGCTGCCCACATACATGTGCGTTCGTTCCATGGGCATCCATTATTGTGTAAAAAAATCAAACATTCTATAGATCCATGTAAGGCCGCTAACGCCGCGGTATTAAACGACCAATATTTTTTGAAAAATATCAAACGCTTTAGACATTGTACATGTTTGTATCCGATCGCGATATTTATTCCACTATGATTTGTTGTATAACAACATGGTTTAATACACGAAACTATTTTTTGAAGTGGTTTTATTTTTTCAAGCTGGACATGTATAACATTTGTATTTTTGATACAAACAGCAGTTAAAGCTATGAGTGATGGAGGATTCATAATGGTAAATTTACTGATAGCTACAAAGAGCATAAAAAGTTATATTATTTATATTCAAACGAAATTACTATTTTTATTGTTATTATATTATACAATAAAATTTCAAAATATTTTGATTATTTTTTACCACAATATAAGATAAAAAAATGCATTCTGAAAACAGATGTGATCGTTTTATAGGTGTATTAGTATGTGGTGCTGTTGGGAGCGCCCTGGGTTTCATAAATAAAGGTAAATCTTTTGATGATATTAAAAAAGAAAATATATTTACCTGTACACATTTCCATTATATACATGGTTCAAATATAGAACTAATGATAGTTCTTGGACGATATTTACTGTCTCTTAATAAACATTCAACAACAGAAAACTCCAATATTTTACCCATAGAACTGAAACAAAACATGTGCAAAGAAACAATAAACCGTGTACATATGTTGTATAAAAATGTAGTTAAAAAAAGTAAAAAAATATACAACAAAGAAACGGCAGAAATATTGAAAAACTGGGAGCCATCCTCGTCAGTTGGAGCACAGGACAACTGTGATGCTGTAATAAGAATCACACCCCTTGCATTGACCCCCTTAAAAACAGATAAATTATTATATGATGAAATTGTTAATCTTGTGTACTGCACACACGGCGGAAACAAAGACTCTGTTGATGTCGCATTTGTTCACGTCAAACTTTTACACAGTTTGTTATTCGGAAAAAGAAAAACCGCAGAAGAAATATACCCCTACGTCTTATATCTTGCGCGTAAGTGCAAAAATAAACAATTTTATATAAGTTTATTGGCTTTACATCCCAATAACAAACAAATTTTTGTCTCTAATCAATGGAATATAAACAAATCTTTGTATGGGTTTGATTTTTTTCATCAAACATCAATTGAATGTTATGTTTGTGCTTTGACGTGTTTTTTATATAATTTTGACTACCCAGTAAAGGCAATTTCTGTAGCAATGAAAGTAGGAGGAGACACGGAAAGTATAACAAAATTAACAGGAGATATGGTAGGAGCTGTTCATGGGTTTCGATGGCTTCCATTAGAGTGGGCCGAATTTGAAAACAAAGACTTATTATCTACGATTGCCTCTGGATTATATTGTTGTTTTCCCAAAGACAAACATGGATGGATTTTTGAACATTCAACAAATATTCCATAAAAATTTACTATCATCAATCTTTCAAAACAAAAAGTTTTGAAAATTTTTACACATATTTTATACAACGTGTTTTTTTGAAATAGAACAATAATTTCTTATTCTTGGTTTTTTTGGATCATATAAACCGTGATATTCTGCTCTATTTAATAATTTTTCAAAAATTCTCTCAAACTTAGTTCCATGACCTATCTCATTATTGAGACAATGTGCAAGCTCATGTAAAAATACATATGTTAACATATTATCATCATATACTTTTCCAGTCTCATCTTCAATACACAAATGTATTTTGTATTTGGCGATCGTATATGATTTTTCTCCTTTCAATACGACGGTGTTTAAAATCTCGGGAAAGAATGGAAGAAGTTTATTTTTCAATCTTAATATCTCTGGGTCATTTTGTAAATAACTCTCTATTGATAATTGATACAACCACCATATACCAAGAATGATGATAAATATTATAAACCATTTTTGTGAAAAATCCATCGAAGGTATATTTTACATTATAAAAAAAATGTTAACACAATTTTAATAACAAAGTTTGAAATAAATTAAAATTACTATATTTTCTAATAATAAATCATTAGAAAATTAAAACTAAAATAGTGTAGTCGTTGATTAACATCTACAAATATATATGTATTTATTGTGATTTTGAAACGTTTTTATCATACGATAATATATATATGATAATTTTAAGAGGTTCCAGAGAGATTGTTGTTCTCATTGATTCGGTGACAATGTGGACAGTTAAAATAAACACAACAGTCCCACGGACAACCGTTTTCGTGGGCGTAATTTAAACATTCTATATAACCATTTCTGGCTGCCCAAGAACAAGTACTTTTATCCCACGGACATCCATTTTCATGTGCATAAACAAGACATTCTATTTGACCATTTTTGGCAGCATTAGCACAAACATCTTCATTCCACGGACATCTGTTTTCGTGAGCATACTTGAGACATTCTAGTTGACCTTTCTCAGCTGCATTTGCACAAGTATGTTCATCCCACCCACACCCATTTTCGTGTGCATAAACAAGACATGCTAGATGACCATCTTCAGAGGCCCAAGCACAAGTCAGTTCATCCCAGGGACACCCATTTGTGTGAGCATAAACAAGACATTCTAAATGACCATTTTCAGCGGCTCTTGCACAAGTCCATTCATCCCACGAACACCCTTTATCATGCGCATATTCGAGACAATCTAGATGACCATTTTCAGCTGCATTTGCACAGGTCCATTTATCCCAGGGACATCCATTTTCGTGTGCATAAACAAGACATTCTAGATGACCGTTTGCAGCGGCTTTTGCACAAGTCAGTTCATCCCAGGGACACCCATTTTCATGTGCATAAACAAGACATTCTAGATGACCATTTTCAGCAGCAAGGCCGCAAGTATATTCATTCCATGGACATCTGTTTTCGTGAGCATAAACAAGACAATCAAGATGACCATTTTTTGCTGCATACTCACAAGTCTCTTCATTCCATGGACACCCATTTGTGTGAGCATATTGGATACATTCTAGATGACCATTTTCAGCTGCATAAGCACAAGTATCTTCATCCCATGCACACCTATTTTCATGTGCATAAACAAGACAATCTAGATGACCATTTTTGGCAGCATAAGCAACTGTCCATTTATCCCACGGACATTCGTTTTCGTGAGCATATTTGAGACATTCTAGATGACCATTTCTAGCAGCATAAATACAAGTATCTTGATTCCATTTACGTTTATTTTTATGTGCATATTTGAGACATTCTAGATGACCTATTTTAGATGCATCCGATGTTGTTTTACAATTATAACATAATAATATTTGGTTGAAATTATCCATTTTGAATTTATTATTCTGATGTTTCAAAAATATAAAAATCATTTTTTAATAATATTTGTTGTTTTCATCACCGTTATGGTGAAAAAAATAATAATTCTCAAAAATATATTAATTGTCTTGACACCCATTTTCTTCCGCATACATCAGACATTCTAGATGACCATTATCAGCTGCATAAGTACAGGTCCATTTATCCCAGGGACATCCATTTTCGTGTGCATAAACAAGACATTCTAGATGACCATTCTCAGCGGCTTTTGCACAAGTCAGTTCATCCCAGGGACACCCATTTGTGTGAGCATAAACAAGACATTCTAGATGACCATTCTCAGCGGCTTTTGCACAAGTCAGTTCATCCCAGGGACACCCATTTGTGTGAGCATAAACAAGACATTCTAGATGCCCATTTTTAGCAGCATCAGTTGCATTTTTACATTCACCACAGAAGTTTGTAGTATTCATTATTATAATGTTTATTAATTCTATATTTATACAAATATAAAAATCATTTTTTTTTAATAATATATGTTGTACTGGTTTTCTCATAGTTATGAAAAAATATAATTTTCAAAAAGATATTAACTTTTTAGTAGTAAATTTTCTTCTACTTTATCACGACAAAATGGACAATTCATATTTATCTCAATATTTTTATAGATTAGTGTATTAGAACATGCGATACATAACGTGTGGTTGCATGGGATGTATTGAACTTTGTTGCGTTTTTCGTAACATATACCACATTGTATATCTTCGTTGTCTGTGGTTGTATCTAATTCTGTAGAATATATTTTTAACTTACCAGTATTATTATGGATACATG
>Ga0078894_10000714_pt1 | contig 23782 bp, 8 predicted proteins | sample LauGreSu1BDMLBSD_2_FD_67506 | JGI IMG/M metagenome (GOLD analysis project Ga0078894, IMG submission 67506) | Freshwater lake microbial communities from Lake Michigan, USA - Su13.BD.MLB.SD (version 4) (version 4) | ecosystem: Environmental > Aquatic > Freshwater > Lake | place: Lake Michigan, USA... | reverse complement strand
TGATATTTATTATATAAATAATCGTAGTATATCGCGGGAATGGCGACGCCGTTAATATCACTCACATCTTCTACTAATCCTCCCGAAGTTTCGGCGACATTGGGGATAGGTATTTCATCCATTTCTGTTAGTTGCGGTGTTTCATGTATGAAAATCTTGTCCAAAATCGGAGCAATTTGTTCTATAACTGTTTCTGGCAAAAATTTAATCAAATCGGTGGGAGAAATAAGGTGAAAATGTCCGGAAGTATTTTCTGTATTTGGTTCTTCGTGTTCAGCAAACAGACTGCGCGGAATACCACTGAAATCAATCGCGGGATGCTGTTTCATTTCGAAATGCGATTTTTTCAAAAATTCCAGCGGACGGTCAGACGGAAAATTGTCGTTTTCCAACAGAAACAAGCGTTCCGTTGCGCGCGTACAGCCGACATACAATGTATTGGGACACACGTCGGTTGATAAATTGGCGGCGTAATAACGGAAATAACTGTTATCAAACCCCACTACAAACACGTGTTTTCTCTGTCTCCCTTTGACAGAATGAAATGTGGAAAATACCACCTTTTTTTTGATGACGCGTTCGTCCATTGCGTCGGTTTCAAAGAGGGGAACATAACACGGTATATTCCGTTCTACCAGTGCGTTTTCCATCTTACGCACCACACTTTTGGAACTCTTGACGGAAGCGCCCAACACGAAAATGTCTTCGGGGGAATATCCATTTTCTAACAAATGGTTGATATGGAAAATAACAAATCTCTCCAAATTCGCGCGGCTATTGCGCATATATTTGACATTGACGCCGTCGCGACAGGTTTCCAATCGCGTATATCCCAACATAACATCGTTCACGAACGCGGACATTTGATTGGTTATTCTGTAAGATGTTTTTAAAGTACAATGGGAGAATACCCTGGTTTTTAAAAAGGGATGTGTATTCCAACATTGTTCTGACAAAGTGAGAAACCGGTAATCGGCACCTTTGAACTGATACAGGCACTGCATGAAATCTCCCAATACAAACAATTGAAACGGCGAACCCATATCGAGCGTGAATTTGACCATCCACTGGAAATACAACATCGTTGCATCTTGTGTTTCATCCAACACAATAATATCGAATGTGGGTATGGTTTCTCTGGGAGGTAAATTGTCATAAAGTATTTTACGTATTTCTGTATCCGTTCGTGCGGTGGTGAGATAATACCGGACGGCCAAACTGTGGTAGGTATGGACTTGTATATTGGATAATCCCAGTTCTGCGATTTTATTTTTCACATCTTTTCGCAATTCGGAATTGTATGTTAGTTGTAAGAAACGCAAATGGGGAGCACGAATGGCGGCGGATAAAATAGTAGTAGATTTGCCCGAACCCGCGCAGGCGTCCACCACCACATTATTTCCCTGTAATACGAGTTCAATGATGTGATTTTGTTCTTCACTAACGGGTTGAATAGCGGCGGCGAAGCCGCCGCCTTGTCCGTTGGCTTGGTTATTTAATTCTTCGTCCGTGGCGTTTGTTTGGTTTTCTTCATTCTCATTTTCATAATCGCTGTGATAATCTATTTCATCTTCATTTGGATTTATATCAGATAACATTTCTCCCAAAAAGGGAGAATAAAATCCGACAAATGGTTCCGACATTATGATACGTTAAAATATAAGTCATTTCAAAGTTGTATATCCTTTCATATAAAAGATATACAAGAATTCTCCCATTATCACGATTGCGCTTGCGCAAACTCGTACCCGTATTGGTCTGCGTGTTTTACAAACTCCAAAATGACGGGGTTGGGTTGGAAAATACTAGTATTGAATTCGGGGTGGAATTGAACGCCTATGAAGAAACGCAATGCGTCGACTTCTGATATTTCCATGTATTTCTGGTCGGCAGAAACACCCGAAAATAGAAACCCATTGGCTTCAAAATTCTCCCGATATAGGGTATTGATTTCGTACCGATGACGATGTCTTTCTTCAAATGCTTGTTTGTTATAAATGGTTTCGGCATACGACCCCGGAAAAATCACGCCTCTGTAATCGCCTACCCGCATCGTTGCTCCCATTTCCGTTTCTTCGCGGTCAATGATATGTACCACATGGTTCGATGAAATGCGCGCTTCATCCAATTCCTCGGAGGTTGCGTCGGCAATTCCCAAGACGTTTCGGGCGTATTCAATGGCCATTAATTGCATTCCATAGCAAACCCCCAAACACGGAATGTCATTCTCCCTGGCATATTGTATGGCGCGTATTTTATTTTCTACGCCTGCGACACCGAACCCACCCATTATGAGTATCGCCGCGCGGGTTTGTTGTAATTTACACAACAAATCGGTTTCAGAACAATTACGAACATCCGTCCAATGTATCTGGATATTTTTCCCTACAGAATACGCTGCGTGTTTGAGCGCTTCTTCCATAGAAATATACGCGTCGGCATATGCGTATTTGATAATTGCGTGGATATGTATGGTTCCGTGTAATGAGCTGAGTGTATTATATACCTTGGTAATATTATACAGTGTATCGGTGGGAGGAGAAAGTCGCAGGGATGCCAGTATTTGTTTGTGTATTTCTTGTTTCGCATATATGTATGGTAGTTTATAAATATTGTCTATATTGGGAGCCAGAAAAATGTTCTGGGCAGGAACGTTCGAAAAAAGGGAGATTTTCTGAACGATTTTGGGGTCCGTTATTTCTTTGTCTTCGTAGCGACAGACAATCATGTCCGGCTGTATACCCGCACGCAAAAGTGTTTTTACGGCTTCCTGGACGGGTTTAGTTTTGTATTCGTTTGTTATTTGGAGATACGGTATATAGGTCAGCAAGATAACAATCACTTCGTTGGGGGGAGAAGAGCCTTTGATTTGGCGAATGGCTTCTGTATATACAATGGACTCGATATCTCCCACCGTTCCTCCGATCTCACATAAAGTAATATCTACTGTTTCGGATTGTTTTTTAATGAAAGCGATGATTTCGTCGCTTACGTGCGGTATCATTTGGACGGTAGAACCCAGATATTCTCCCTTTCGTTCCTTGGAAATAATGGTTTGGTATATTTTACCGGAGGTGATGATACTGTTGCGCGTGGTTTTGATGTGTGTAAACCGTTCATAATGTCCCAAATCCAAATCGGTTTCTAATCCGTCGGAAGTAATGAACGTTTCTCCGTGTTCAAACGGGTTGATTGTTCCGGCGTCCACGTTTAAGTATGGGTCTAATTTTTTGATGTTGACGCGGAGACCACAGTCTTTGAATATGGAGGCAATAGAAGAGGCGAAAATACCTTTCCCTATACCGGAAATGAAACCACCCATGAAAAATATGTGTGGCATTGGTAATAATTATTGTATTAGGCGGGGGGATATAATAATGATAAAAGGGAGATTTTTATATGTTTTATATTTTATCGTTTGTATTTCCAGACACAAACGCGAATAGACATTAGAAACATATAAAATTGAATAAATACACCCACCTGTAAGAATATAAAAAACGAAACATACGAATTATACACAATACAATCCATCCAACATGAAAATCTCCCCAAACAGGACAAACAAAAGAGAACAAAAGAAAACACGCGGACAGTTTTACACCACACACGCCGATTATATCTTGGATGGGTTGACACTGTCTTTGCCCGAAACCGCGCGAAAAATCGTAGAACCATTCGCAGGAAAAGGCGATTTGATTGAATGGGTGCGTAAGAATGGCGATGGTATATTACCTATAGAAGCCTATGACATAGAACCGAAACACGAAGAGGTAATACAACGCGACACGTTTGCGGAACCTCCCGATTACACCGAAGCCTGGGTCATAACAAATCCGCCGTATTTGGCGAGAAACAAGTCCGCAGAAAAACACATATACGACAAATACGATACCAATGATTTGTATAAATGTTTCTTGATGGAATTGGCGCAACAAAAGGGATGTGTGGGAGGTATCTGTATTATTCCGGCGGGGTTCTTCTTTTCGCCACGTGATTTGGATGTGCGCTGTAGAAACGCATGGATGAGCCAATATCGAATTCTGCGGGTCAAGTACTTTGAAGAAACGGTATTCGAAGACACACCAACCACAATTGTTTCCGTTCAGTTTGAACGGGCGACGCAACCATTAGAGGAACAATGGGTCGAATGGGAGATGATGCCGAGCAAAACCCTGCGCACATTTCATATGTCTGCCAAATACGGGTGGATTATCGGGGGCGAAATATACCATTTGCCTATTTCTGGAGAACCCATACACATCCGCCGAACGGTGGAAGGACAACCGCTGAAACCGAATGAACAGCAGACGCATATTACATTGGAAGCGGTAGATAGTGGACGTGCGGATGGGCGTATTCGTGTATATTATATGCGCGATTATGTGTATCCGGCGAAAGAATGCAGTCGTTCTTTCGCAACGTTCCGTATTACCGGTAGGACGTTATCGGAAGAAGACCAGAAACGCTTGTGCGAGGAGTTCAACGCGTTTTTGGAAGAAAAAAGGGCGGAATATTGGAGCTTGTTCTTGCCCCAATTCCGCGAATCGAAAGAGTATGCTCGAAAACGCATACCGTTCGAGTTGGCTTACCGTATTATAGTATATCTGCTTACGCGTCCGGCGGGGTCTGCTTGAATACAATATCGGAAATCCATTGGAAATAGCCGTGTAAATCGCCGACATACACGTGTTGCCTAACGTCTTGAAAATCAGGTAAGGAAAGTAAGTATTCGAATTTGGAAAAGGAATGGTGCGCTTCGTCGCCATCCAGTATATTTGCGAAATAGGTGTTGGACAAATTTTTTAATGCGTGAAGCTGGCCCTCGACAAACCAATACACTTCACGCAGGGAACGCGTTTGCGCACCTCCCTTTCCCACAATACATTTGAGGTTGATATAGACGGTGTTTTCGAGAATGCGTTGTATTCCGTCAAAATCCTCCGAATATTCGAACCCGTAGGGGAATGTGTTCGGATGGGCGATGTCGACCAATTGAAAAGTGCGGAGATGAATACGTGTATTGGTTTTGACACAGGGATGACGCGTTCCTTCTTCGATTTTGATGCGCTGAAAATCTTCTGGACCACGCGAACCGGCACCGCCGGCAATATGTCCGAAACATTGATGTCGGATTTCTTTGGTAATTCGTTTTCCTTCTAATACATCGGGTGGACAAACAAAGGGAGCAATCACCGGAACGGGAACTGGCAGTTCTGTTGCGGACGGCAAGGCGGAGGGTGTCAATAGTTGTATGAGTTGTGTTTTATTCATGGACGAGTAATTCTTAACGCCAATATCTTTGCATCGTAATAGTAATTCAAAACGGTTCATTGTATGTATATCCATTCTATAACATGTTATCTTCCATTGGAACGGACGAATATGCCATATCAATTTTATGAGAAACTGGAATATATACATGCGGATGGATGCGTGTTTTACGCCGTTATATATTTTTATGAGAAACGGACCAATCTCATAAAAATAGCACCTACCAAACAAATCGGTCGCAACCGAAAGCAAGCAAATAAACCAGCACTGCTCCTATACTCACCATAAACGAATTGTGATAATGGTTTTTCATATAATGGTACATTTTCAACCAAGCTTTGGATTGCTGTGTGTCTTGTATATGGTTTAACATCCAGTCGGTTTTGGGAGAATGCATGTAAAAAACAACCGCCGTAAAATAAGTAATAACAATAACAAAACAAATATTCGCAGAAATAGAAGAAAAGAATTTGATGCGGAACGCGGACAATAGAACAATCAAAACGATGGACATTAGAAACCCGAACAAATGGCCCAACATGTATATTTGTTTTCGTTCGTTAGCAATTTTTATATATTTCTCCCTCAATTCGGGAGATAATTGTTGTTCATATTCTTTCATTGTGTTTTCGACACTCATATAGTATGTCATAACCACATTGGCAACAATGACGATGGAAGCCAGAATACAAGTAAACCCGCAGAGTTTCATATGACGTATTTTATTTTTTCTTATAATCTAACACCTTATATTTTTTGGTGGTGCGCAATAGGGGACGTTTTTGTGGACGAAGTTTGAAGTTTTTATTGTATATGATGGCACGGAGGAGACGCAATTGGGAGAGGGCGTTTTTTCGTGTAGAACATTTGGAATGAACGCGGCGCGATTTCCGGTTGATTACGGAATAACATTGTTTACCCTTTTTTTTCGTTCGGCGAATATAAAACGGCATGGCAAAACGGTTCCTATACTGTTCGTTCAGAAAGTTCTTTGACTTTCTGCTTCAGTTCTTTGACTTCTTTGATTAGAATTCCGATAATTCCGACATAATTGACGGACTGGAAATGAGCGGGGTCGTCGCGTGTTCCATTGACCAATAGGGGGAACACTTCTTCGACTTCGTTAGACAGCAATCCTATTTCGGTTTTGTTGGTTATTAAGTTGTCGTATTTTACGGGGAACAAACGGTCCACCACGAATTCGTCTGCCAGAGGTTCTATGTTGTATTTGATACGCGGGTCGGAAGTATTGTATATAGCCGAAACGCGCGCAATACCGGCAACGTCGAGTGGGTAGGCGGGGGTGGAGGTGGCAATGCCCACATTACCTAAATTATAATACAGGTTATTTGGATTGGAACTGATTTGCCAATAGGACGAACCCATACCTCCCGTGGGACCAGTAATTCCTGTCGTTCCCGAAGTCCCAGAAATTCCTGTGGCTCCCGTCGCGCCCGTCCAACCCGTATAACCGGTTGGACCGGTTTGTCCGGAGCTTCCGGTAGTTCCAGTAGCACCCGAACGTCCTGACCAACCGGTATATCCTGTGGGGCCTGAATGCCCAGATACACCCGTATTGCCGGTCGCCCCTGTCCAACCAGTAAAACCGGTGGGGCCACTGATGCCGGAATTGCCCGTATTTCCGGTTGCACCCGACCAACCGGTGTATCCGGTGGGACCGGTTAATCCAGTATTTCCGGTTATACCTGTGCGACCCGTCCAGCCAGTATATCCGGTGGGTCCAGTCATGGCTGTATGCCCCGTATGACCCGAATTACCAGTCAACCCGGTGTACCCAGTGGGCCCAGTCATAGAAGTATGTCCTGTATGACCCGAATTGCCCGTCCAACCCGTATACCCAGTGGGTCCAGTCATTGCAGTATGTCCGGTATGTCCTGAATTACCAGTCCAACCGGTATACCCAGTGGGTCCAGTCATTGCAGTATGTCCGGTATGACCCGAATTGCCCGTCCAACCGGTATACCCGGTGGGCCCAGTCATGGAAGTATGTCCTGTATTTCCTGTTTCGCCAGTCCAACCGGTATAACCAGTGGGTCCCGTCATAGACGTGTGTCCTGTATGCCCAGTATTTCCTGTTTCGCCTGTCCAACCGGTATACCCGGTGGGTCCAGTCATAGAAGTATGCCCAGTATTTCCTGTTTCGCCTGTCCAACCCGTATACCCGGTGGGTCCAGTCATAGAAGTATGTCCAGTGTGTCCTGAGTTGCCAGTCCAACCAGTATACCCGGTGGGTCCAGTCATAGAAGTATGCCCAGTATGTCCTGTATTGCCTGTCCAACCGGTGTACCCAGTGGGCCCCGTCATAGAAGTATGTCCAGTTATGCCGGTGTGTCCTGAGTTGCCCGTCCAACCGGTGTACCCAGTGGGGCCAGTCATAGAAGTGTGCCCAGTTATGCCAGTGTGTCCAGTAGTTCCAGTAGTTCCAGTGGTTCCGGTTCTTCCTGTTCTTCCACTCCATCCGGTGGGTCCGGTATATCCTTGACTGCCATCGTATCCTTGAGCACCGTCAAATCCCAAAAAACCCTGTGTTCCTTGATATCCACGAGGACCTTGTGTTCCAGCGGGACCAGTACGCCCCTGATACCCTTGTGAACCTACTACCCCCTGATACCCTTGGGGACCCATAAACCCCTGATACCCTTGGGGACCCATATTGCCGATTGGCCCAATATAGCCTTGTGGGCCAATGGTCCCAATAGGTCCAGTGGGTCCGGTTCCACCCTCTTGGATACTGGCAAAAGTTAAGTTTCCCGCGCCGGTAAACCCGGCGTCTTGTATTCCTTGAATGATTTCTCTTTCTTTTACTGGAATATAACCGATATATGCGTTGATATTTCTTGACATGGCGGGTCTTATAAAATAGCGGAATAAAAAGAATTCAAAAAATAAACACACAAGATATATTGAATGACGGATTTAGATTTGGACATAACGAATTATAGTATCCGCGATTTGGAAAAGTTTTTCAAATTGTCCAATGTTAAAAAATATACGGAAAGCGACATTGAATTGCGGGAATATGAATTGCGCGAAACGTTGCTGAAAAGCGGAACAGTAAACAAACGGATGAAGCGCGATTTGATTGATTTTCTGACAAAGGCCAAACAGTGGTTGGTTTTGGTAAAATGCGATAAACTGGAACACACCCCGACCTCATTACCTAAAGTGCCGAGACTGGACCAAACGAATTATCCCTATCTCCCTGAAATGTCGTATGGTCGCGATGGCGATTTGATAGAACGTCCCAAAACGCAATATATGAACACACAAAATAGCGAGTATTTCCCGGGTGTATTGAACCCACTAAGTCATCGTGTCATTACCAAATGTTTGACGGTGGATACGCGGTTTAGGGATAATTTTTACACTACACAGAGTTCCGATTTAACTATTCAATTACCAATGCGATTGACCAAAGTGGTATCGATGCAATTGGCATCGGTAGAAATACCGATTACTTTTTATGGCATTTCTGAGAGCTATGGCAACAATTTTCTGTATTTAGAAGTCACCTATCAAATGAACCCAGAAGATGAAGTGAGCACGGATTGGCGAACACTGGTTATTCCGGATGGAAATTATAATGCGGTGGATTTAATTTATGCGTTGAACATTGTGTTGTCTCCATTAGCGGAAGATGGTGTGTCGCCATTATATCCGGACAGTCCGTATTCGTATGTCCAGCTAGTATTGGATATAACTGCCACTGGTTCAGGAACAGGGAAAGTATATATTCAAGCAACGGGAGATAGAATGAGTTCCATTTTGAACATTAAGATGGATTTTACACGAAATATCCATGGGGACGTGGAATTCGTGGATTTGTCGACACGATTGGGATGGAATTTGGGATTTGTGAAAAAATATTACGACGGGGACACGATTTATATGTCGGATTCGGTCATTGAACCGGCGACAGTGAGGTATCTGTATTTAGCTATAGACGACTATAACAACAGTGTGAATAATCATTTTATGACGGCTTTCAATAATTCGATTTTAAGTCCGAATATACTGGCGCGTATCTCCCTGAAGGGGAGTTATTTTACAATGATTATGGAGAATGATTATAATGTGGTTACCGAGCCGCGCCGATACTTTGGTCCAGTGGATATACAAAAAATACGTGTTCAATTAATTGACGACCACGGCCGAGTGGTTCCAATGAATAATTCGAATTATTCTTTCTGTTTGAACTTTAAGATGCTGTATGATTTGTAAAAATGCTTATATAGTAGCAATAGTGGTAGACGGAACGTTTCGTATATATGCATCTCGTATATGCGAAATATTTGAACAAACGGGAACAACAAACGGGAATTGTGGTAATCTTTGTAAAAAAGTTATAATGTGTATATAGTATATAAATGGAAACGTGGAGTGGAGGCAGTATATATGACCCACCAACATATAGCCTGATACCCAATGCGCGCGAAGAAGTAGCAATGGATGTTTCCATGGTTGGGTTGTATTACGCATATGAGGCATCTGGTGGGTTTGTAATTGACCAGCGATTAGACGATGTTGTGTTGATACCGTATGAGCAAATTAATCAATATGATATAACACAAGCAGTTCAAGTATTATTTGACGTGCGCACATTCAATGAAAAAATACGGCTGTTCAAAGATGCCAATAATACGGGAATAATAGATAGTTCGCATAATCCGGTGACCAATTCTTTTCCCGTGAACGATATTTCTTTGTCTTCCGTAGAATTTTTGTTGGGATTGAACGTTTCACGTGTCATTTCGGTGGGGAAATACCATACACTCTATAGCGACTTTATTTCGTTTTTAAATTCATATTTTGCGTATCCTGCGGGTTTCTCCCTATTATTCAATTTAGAAAGTGCGATTGATACGAGTGGAGGTATATTCGGTCCGGAACAGTTTATGAATATAATGAATGCTCGATTAATCGATTTAAGTGGGAATTATATAAGTGCTTTGTCGGGTAGTATTCAAATCCGTAATACAAATGCTCTGTTTCGGTATGCGGTGGCAAATGACCCGTTTGGTAATCGAAACGTGTTAAGTGTATATCAGTTTGGGGTGAAGGACGGATTTTTGGAGAACGATTTGATATTTGTTCCGAAGGGGGTAACGATTACATTGTTGGTGAAATTGCGTTCAACGGATTCGGTTTTATCGAACAATGTTACGATGACACCAGCCGGTATTGCGCGTTTAAATACTATAACGGGAGATTACAATACCGGATATTATTCACAAGAGACTATTGTTACGGACAACTACATCAAGCGTATTGTGCGTGTTCCACTGTTGATGAAATTGAAAAATTTGAGTGGGGTACAGCAACAAATATTGATATCTACGATAACGATTGATTATTCGTTTATTATTAACAACGTAACCAGTCCGTCTACTGATATGTATGGAAACTTAGTATTATCCGCTGCGGATGAACTTGCCATTAAAACGACGATTTCCAATGTATTGGGTATAAATATCAGCGATATAACCATTGTTGGCTACGAGTTTGTGGAAATCGTTCGTAATATGCGTTCCTTTGGAGATGATACGAATGCGCGCAGTTCGTTTGCCAAATATCGGCAATACTTAATGTCGCGGACGGCTACGCCTACTTACGATTTGTCTCTGAATATTCAAATAAACAGTGTGTTGGCCGATTATCCGATGTATTCTACGGGGGAAGCGTTGGTGTTGACGGCGGAAAATAATTTAATAACCGCATTTGCAAACAAAGAATTTATACCTCTATTGAAATTCACGGGGGCAGAAGTATCGTCTTTCATTTTTAATACTACTACACAGGCTGCCTTTACAATGGATGATTACTCTGTTACCATTCCAAATATCGGACCTACCGGAACCACTGGTGAAACAGGTTATGACGGTGAACGTGGATTTGGTGGCGACTTTGGTTATAATGGGTTTACCGGTGAAACGGGAGCCACGGGAGTTGCGGGAATGACTGGCCGAGTGGGTATGTCTGGCTATAGTGGATACACGGGCGCGACTGGAACCACTGGAGCGACTGGCCGATTTGGATGGACCGGTATTACGGGTGTATCTGGATACACTGGTTTAACTGGACGCACAGGACGCAGTGGCCACACGGGCCACACGGGCGCTACTGGTCATACGGGCGCTACCGGCCACACGGGCGCTACCGGTTGGACGGGATGTGCGGACATAACAGGCAATACTGGTTTAACTGGAACAACCGCATACACTGGCAACACTGGTGATTATGGTGTGTATGGGCTGACAAGCATGACTGGCAACACGGGCGCAACGGGCAACACGGGCGCAACGGGCAACACTGGATTAACCGGTATAACCGGAACTACGGGAAGAAGCGGAAGAACCGGAACTACCGCACATACGGGACATACTGGTATAACAGGACACACGGGTTTAACCGCATACACGGGTTATACGGGTACAACAGGTATGGTCGGAACTACGGGTACGTGGGGCTACACTGGCTATACAGGTTGGACCGGAAATACGGGCAATACAGGAAACACTGGGTATACGGGTTGGACAGGTATAACTGGTATAACGGGTTGGACAGGAGACCGTGGTATGGATGGATTGACGGGCATAACTGGTATAACTGGAACCACCGGAACCACTGGAACTACGGGCAATACTGGAACCACTGGCAACACTGGCGAAACGGGTAATACAGGAATAACTGGCAACACTGGCAACACCGGAAACACAGGCATAACAGGAACAACTGGCAACACCGGTAATACCGGTAATACTGGCAATACTGGCGAGACTGGAAATACCGGTATAACGGGAACAACGGGTATAACAGGCAACACCGGCAATACGGGTAATACAGGTATAACGGGAGAAGATAATATAACGGGAACCACCGGTATATCAGGAAACACGGGCAATACGGGCATAACGGGAACCACCGGAACAACCGGTATAACAGGAAACACAGGAAATACGGGCATTACAGGACATACAGGAATAACTGGACCTACGGGCATTACAGGACATACGGGTATGACGGCAGATACCGGAGAAACGGGACATACTGGTATAACGGGTATAACAGGAACTCCGGGAGATGTGGGTATAACCTCCCATACAGGTACAACCGGACGTACAGGTAATTCGGGAACCACTGGAAGTATTGGACATACCGGTTTAACGGGTTATACTGGAAGAACAGGAACAACGGGCGCGTCAGGTATATCTGGAACCACGGGAACAACCGGACATACTGGAACCACTGGACATACTGGAATGTCGGGGTGGACTGGCGATGATGGTATAACTGGAACTACGGGTACCACTGGAATGACAGGAGAAACAGGACACACAGGACATACCGGCATAACTGGCCAAACTGGCCACACCGGGAACACAGGACATACCGGTATAACCGGAACCACCGGAACCACTGGAACCACTGGTCAAACGGGCCATACCGGAGATACTGGACATACCGGTATAACCGGAACCACCGGAACCACCGGAACCACTGGTCATACTGGTACAACGGGTTTAACTGCGGAAACGGGAACCACCGGAACCACCGGAACAACTGGCCACACTGGACACACTGGCCACACTGGTGATACAGGAACCACCGGAATAACTGGACATACCGGTCATACGGGCGACACTGGAACCACCGGAATGACGGGCCACACTGGAACTACTGGTATGACGGGTACGACTGGAATGACTGGCCACACTGGCGACACAGGTCATACAGGTATAACTGGAACAACCGGCCACACGGGAACTACGGGCCACACGGGCGATACAGGACACACTGGCAATACTGGAATAACTGGTCATACGGGACATACAGGTGATACTGGTCATACTGGAATGACTGGTTTAACAGGATTAACGGGATTGACGGGAACCACAGGTATGACTGGTATGACAGGATACACAGGATATACGGGATACACTGGTAATACGGGTAATACAGGTATAACAGGACACACGGGGGAAACAGGAACAACTGGAATAACTGGGCATACTGGTCATACAGGCCACACTGGTGATACGGGAGAAACGGGTCATACTGGCGCAACTGGAACCACTGGCGCTACCGGACACACGGGACATACAGGCGATACGGGCCATACTGGAACGACGGGTATGACTGGTCATACAGGCGCAACAGGAGATACGGGCGACACAGGTATGACGGGGTATACGGGATATACTGGTTATACAGGAAACACCGGTAATACGGGTCATACTGGTATGACTGGATATACGGGATATACAGGTTCTACGGGAACCACGGGCCATACTGGTGATACGGGTCATACTGGTGAAACCGGTCATACGGGAACTACGGGTCATACGGGTCATACCGGCGATACAGGTCATACGGGTCATACTGGTGATACAGGTTTAACTGGCCATACGGGAGAAACCGGACATACAGGCGCAACGGGTTTAACGGGTATAACTGGAACCAGCGGGCATACGGGACATACAGGTATGACTGGCAGAACAGGAACAACTGGCGCATCTGGAACAACAGGTCATACCGGTATGACTGGATTAACCGGCAGAACGGGGCAATCGGGAACTTCTGGAACTTCTGGCAACACAGGACATACAGGCGCAACAGGTGCGATGGGCAGAAGCGGACAAACAGGTTATTCCGGCGAAACGGGCGAAACAGGTCACACAGGAATAACAGGAAGAACCGGCAGTACGGGCGAAACAGGAAATACGGGCGCTACTGGTATAACTGGAACCACCGGAACAACTGGCCACACGGGTGAAACCGGACATACCGGCCACACGGGCCCAACTGGAACAACGGGTCATACCGGAACAACTGGCCATACAGGCAATACAGGACATACTGGTATGACGGGAATAACGGGACATACCGGCGAAACCGGAACAACGGGTCATACTGGCAATACGGGACATACTGGTATGACAGGAATAACTGGCTACACTGGTGAAACCGGTCATACAGGACATACCGGAGATACGGGTCATACTGGTATAACGGGCCACACGGGTACTACTGGCCACACGGGTAATACGGGCAACACTGGAAATACCGGACATACTGGCCGTACGGGCCACACGGGTACTACAGGACACACTGGAAATACGGGTAATACTGGCAACACGGGCGAAACGGGTCATACGGGAGCTACCGGTCATACTGGACATACAGGTCATACGGGACATACCGGTCATACGGGACATACCGGTATAACTGGAACCACCGGGGCAACCGGACAAACTGGAATGACCGGCCACACGGGCGATACCGGCGATACGGGACATACAGGTATAACTGGTTTAACTGGAACCACCGGACATACTGGAGACACCGGACATACGGGCGAAACGGGCCATACCGGTATGACTGGTCAAACTGGAATTACCGGACACACTGGCCAAACGGGCCATACAGGTATGACTGGAACCACCGGATATACAGGGGAGACTGGTATGACTGGCCACACGGGAACCACCGGAAACACAGGAACCACCGGAAACACAGGAACAACTGGCAGCACAGGAACCACCGGCCACACGGGCGAAACGGGCCACACGGGTATGACAGGCCACACGGGTATGACAGGCCACACGGGCCACACTGGGCAAACTGGAATGACAGGTATTACGGGAACCACTGGAGATACAGGAACAACTGGCGAAACGGGGGCAACCGGGAACACCGGAGCTACTGGACAAACGGGACAAACAGGCCACACTGGAGATACTGGAACCACCGGCCACACTGGTATGACAGGCGAAACTGGAACCACCGGCCACACTGGTATGACAGGCGAAACTGGAACCACCGGCCACACTGGTATAACAGGCCATACAGGTATGACGGGCCACACGGGCATGACCGGCCACACGGGCATGACCGGCCACACTGGAACCACCGGAACAACAGGAACCACCGGAACAACAGGAACCACCGGAACAACAGGTAGTACAGGTATGACAGGTAGTACAGGTATGACTGGAACCACCGGAACCACCGGTAGTACAGGTATGACAGGTAGTACAGGTATGACTGGAACCACCGGAACCACCGGTAGTACAGGTATGACCGGAACAACAGGTATGACTGGAACCACCGGAACAACCGGAATAACAGGCCATACAGGAACAACAGGTCATACTGGAATAACGGGCCATACAGGAACAACAGGTCATACTGGAATAACGGGCCATACAGGAACAACCGGAACTACGGGCAGTACAGGAACAACCGGTAGCACTGGAGCATCGGGAGATACAGGTATGACGGGTATAACTGGCCATACCGGAACCACCGGAACTACAGGTATAACGGGCTTCACCGGAATAACTGGCTCTACCGGAACAACCGGTAGCACAGGAACCACCGGAACCACGGGCTCTACCGGAACAACTGGCTCAACTGGTAGCACTGGAACCACCGGGACCACGGGCTCTACCGGAATCACGGGCTCAACCGGAATAACTGGCTCGACCGGCAGCACTGGAACAACAGGCAGTAGCGGAACAACGGGTAGTAGCGGAAATACTGGAAATGACGGCAGCGTAGGACAAACTGGAACAACGGGTATAACTGGCCTAACAGGAGCAACCGGAAATACAGGAAACACAGGTGCGGAGGGAACAGCTGGTTTATTAGGGAAAACGGGAGAAACAGGTGATACTGGTATAACAGGATACAAGGGCAAGGATGGTGTGTTAGGAACATTGGGTTATATTGGTATTCCTGGATTTATGGGTGTAGTCGGCAATGAAGGTGATGTGGGTGATTTGGGTGCGGATGGAGCAATCGGCAATACAGGCATAACTGGTATTTCAGGAACCACCGGTAGTGAAGGTGCTATGGGTAGTCAAGGTATTTCAGGAAACACGGGAACTACTGGCGCAACCGGAACCACAGGAATAACGGGAACCACAGGAACAACGGGAACCACCGGCGCATCTGGAACGATTGGAAACACCGGCATTACGGGAACTACTGGGTCAGAAGGCAGTCAAGGAAGCAAGGGAGAACAGGGAACCACTGGAACCACGGGAGCGTCTGGAACCACTGGAACCACGGGAGCGTCTGGAACCACCGGAATGACGGGTGTATTGGGTGCAACAGGCGTGGATGGTATGTTAGGAACAACGGGTGTGGGTTTGGTGTTGTCTGGAAATACCATACAAAATCCAGGTATATCTGGTTCTACGGGGCAAACGGGCATATCGGGCCCTACAGGACAAACCGGAATGACGGGAGACCGTGGGGGAATGGGTCATACCGGTATATCTGGTATAACGGGTGTGGATGGTCGAGAAGGAAATCGTGGCAATAACGGTATGGAGGGTAATACTGGTATAACTGGCTGGGCGGGACCTCAGGGTGCTCAAGGTTCTCAAGGACCACAAGGACCCCAGGGTGAACAAGGAAACCAAGGCGCACAAGGCGCACAGGGAGCACAAGGTAATCAAGGTGTTCAGGGAAGACAAGGCGCACAAGGAAATCAAGGAAATCAGGGCGCACAAGGAAACCAAGGAAATCAGGGTAATCAGGGTAATCAAGGCGCACAAGGAAATCAAGGAGAACAAGGCGCACAGGGAGCACAAGGTGTACAAGGAAACCAAGGAAATCGTGGGGTACAAGGAGAACAAGGCAATCAGGGCAATCAAGGCAATCAGGGCGCACAAGGAAATCAAGGAAACCAAGGAAACCAAGGTAATCAAGGAGAACAAGGCAATCAAGGCAATCAAGGTAATCAAGGAAACCAGGGTAATCAAGGAAATCAAGGAAATCGAGGAGCACAAGGCAATCAAGGCAATCAAGGTGTTCAGGGATTTCAAGGGTTGGTTGGTGCTACAGGACAACAAGGAAACCAAGGAAACCAAGGCAATCAAGGAAACCAAGGCAATCAAGGCAACCAAGGAAACCAGGGCAATCAAGGAAACCAAGGCGAACGAGGTATGACTGGCGCTACTGGTCCAGATGGACCTACCGGTGCGAAGGGTATGACTGGTGAAACTGGTTCTACAGGTAATACAGGAACTACTGGTAGAACGGGTTGGTCGGGAGCGACCGGTCAAACAGGATTCACTGGAACCACAGGAACCACCGGAACCACAGGAACTACCGGAGCAACTGGAGACCGTGGTGGAATGGGCGAGACGGGTATGTCAGGTAGCACTGGGTTGACCGGCGCAACAGGTTTAACTGCTCCTACGGGTGAAACGGGAACCACAGGAACCACCGGAACCACAGGAACGATTGGTCCAACCGCATCTCTGGGAGAAACAGCCACGATGGGAGAACAAGGAACGACGGGCGCCACTGGGCGAAGTGGTCAAAGTGGACACACAGGAACAACGGGGATAACGGGAACGACGGGTGCAACTGGATGGATGGCACAAACCGGAATGACAGGTATAACAGGTGAAACCGGAATAACGGGCGCAACGAGTGCTACCGGTAGGACAGGTCCAACGGGGTCTACTGGACAAACGGGCGAAACCGGAATGACGGGAACGACGGGGCGGAGCGGAACCACGGGAGCCGTAGGCGACCGTGGAGACACGGGTTTTGACGGAAACACTGGAAGTACTGGACGAACGGGAACTACAGGTATGTCTGGAACCACTGGGTTAACGGGAGCCACCGCATCCACAGGTATAACAGGTATGACCGGTTATATTGGTCAGTCAGGTATAACTGCTTCTACGGGTATCACCGGGTCAGACGGCGGAACAGGAACAACCGGATGTGTAGGAGACGCGGAAATAACTGGAGCAACTGGAACAACGGCACCCACTGGACGCACAGGGTATAGTGGTGATACGGGTAATACCGGGTTAACGGGACCAACCGGAACCACTGGAACATCCGGTGCTTCCGGAAATACGGGCAATACAGGTAATACGGGTATAACAGGAACGACTGGAACTTCCGGACAAACGGGTCCTACCGGTCCAAGGGGAGAAACGGGCAGTATTGGTATGACGGGATGGCAAGGAACTACGGGCAGTATTGGTATGACAGCCGAAACGGGTATGACCGGAACTACTGGTCCAGACGGACGAACAGGTAGAACGGGTCCGACTGCGGAAACTGGCATGACCGGAACTACAGGAAGCACCGGCATGACTGGTGTTATTGGTAATACAGGTATATTTGTCGCCGACCGATCAGTATCGGGTCCAACGGGCGCAACCGGAACAACGGGTCCTATTGGAGCCACCGCAGAAACGGGTGAAACCGGAAATACAGGAACCACCGGACCGACGGGAACCACCGGTATAACAGGAATACGCGATGTAACGGGGGAAACAGGTCCCACTGGAACAACGGGCAGAAGCGGAACCACTGGAGCGACGGGAGACAGAGGTGATACCGGATATGACGGAAATACAGGTGCGACCGGACAGAGAGGAAATACCGGATTTGGACCAGCATCCTTGACTGGATATACTGGCGAAACCGGCAGAACGGGCAGAACGGGTTGGTCTGGTATAACAGGAGCTACCGGACATACGGGAACAACTGGAACAACGGGTAGGACAGGTAGGACAGGAATGACGGCAGAAACAGGAGAAACGGGTCCAACTGGATTGACGGGTTGGACGGGCAGAAGCGGTCAAACCGGAACTACGGGTATTACTGGTCCAGATAATCCGGATACAGGGTCTACGGGCATTACAGGTACGTTTGGTATAACAGGAATAACTGGAATAACGGGTCCTACCGGAATAACGGGGAGAACTGGCAGAAGTGGCCAAACGGGAACGACGGGTATAACAGGAGATTTTAACCCCGATACAGGCCCAACCGGAACCACCGGTGTATCGGGGAATACAGGTAGTCGCGGGTTTGGTAATTATATAACCAGTGGAGTAGCAATACCGACAATAACTACCCCCGGATTGGTATTGTATTTGTCGGCGTCGAACTATCCAGGTTCGGGGAGTACATGGACGGATTTGTCTCCTTACGGCAATCATATGACATTGTATAATACCACGTATACATCTGGGGGAACACCCACCATTAATTTGAACGGTAGCAACAGTTATATTTATCGGTCTACCATTACAGGATTTAATTCACCCAATTTCACTGTAATTATGTACATGTATATCAATTCACAAGCGAATGTGAGCCAAAAAGTATTGATGTCGCTCAACCGTTCTTCGTCGAATATAAATAATGAAATCTTGTTCAGTATGTACCAAATGTTTGATTATGGTAATCCGACTAGCTCGTATGGGTTCGTTGTTCCTTATAGTCTTCCGACCATTCCGGGTTGGTACCAATACGCGTTTGTACGGAATGGAACTACGATGAATGTCTATATCAATGGTGTCAATCAAGCCTCCGGAACAACAACAAACCAAGTTACCTACGGTTCGAGCGATTTGTGTATCGGCAAAGATTATCGCGATGCGGGTTTTGAATTGAGTGCGAATATAAATACTGTTTTGTTTTATAACTACTCATTCACCTCCCAAGAAGTCGTCAACAATTACAACGCAGTAGCAGGTATTGCTACCAGTTTGTTCAGTATAGATGGTGTTTCAGGAGCAACTGGTATAACCGGTAGAACGGGTCCAACCGGTATTACAGGAAATACAGGACACACTGGTATAACTGGACCCACCTCATTTGGATATACTGGAACCACGGGGTGTGATGGTTTTGGTGGAGCAATTACGCCAGCCCAAGTAGCAGTTAACAATATATCTACCCCTACGACAGCAACTTCCAACACATTTACTGTTTCTGGCAATACCAATTCGTTTTATAACGGAACATATGTTGTTACTGCGTCTTCTTATGTTGCGTCTGTGGGAGAACCCTATATGATGTTTGATGGAAATACTGGTACTATTTGGCATTGTTCGTATACCAGTAATGGATATTCACAACATCCGTATGATAGCAATGGAACATATGTGGGTGGCGGAACCGGTTTCTACAAAACAACGGTAATTTCGGGTGTGGGAACGGTAGCGGGAGAATGGTTGCAAATCCAATTGCCATATAGCGTAGCTGTATCTTCTTATGTTATTGTGCATCGTTCCGATTATTCAAACAATGAACGTTATCCCAAAGCATTTTACGTGGTAGGTTCTACCGATGGTAGCAATTGGAGTGTAGTGGATTATCGAACAAATGGTCAAAATCTGACAACCAATAATACATACAGTGTGGTTTCAACGACTTATTATAATTATTTGCGGTTGATAGTGGTTTCAACGAATGGAGGAACGGTTGTGAACTTAGCCAGTTTATCTTACACGGGAACAGTAATTTCCAGTTTCAACAGTCCAACCCCTTATAACTCGAATTCCACCACATTGTTGGTAGCAAACGCAAATACATATACTGTATCCGGCAATGCGAGTTTTTATTATAATGGAACATATACTATATCTGGTTCCTCGTATTCGAGTAGCGATGCGGATTATTTCTATGCGTTCGACAGTAATCTCGGCAGTTTTTGGCACAGCAATTATCCGTCATCCAGTAATGGCGGATACACGCGAGAGCCGTATAGCGGGGGAAATTATGTGGGAGGAAGCGATTCCTATTATTTTACAACTACGGTTTCAGGTGTGGGAGCAATTGCGGGAGAATGGATACAAATCCGATTACCATACACTTTATCTGTATCTTATTATACCATTGTAAATCGGGGTGGATGGGACAACCGGTATCCCAAAGATTTTTATTTGGTCGGTTCGCTGGATGGAACCACATGGAGTGCGGTGGACTCGCGTTTTGGCCAAACTAACGCTAATACGTATAACAGTTATTATTTGGCATCTGCGAGTAGTTATTACAATTATTTCCGTATCATTATTAATACCACCAACGGGGGAGGCGTTGTAAATTTGGCCAATATTACATTTACGGGAACAGCATACAGTGTTCCTATTTTATCCAACTCGGTCAGTATAACGGGCCAGACGGGTCCGACAGGATATACCGGATATACTGGAAACACGGGCAATACTGGGTCGAGCGGTATTAGTGGTATAACCGGAACGACTGGACCCACAGGTATTACGGGCAACACGGGAAATACGGGCAACACTGGAATTACTGGACTTACTGGAACCACTGGCCAAACCGGCATGACCGGATATACTGGAACAACGGGAACCACAGGTAGTGTGGGTATAGTAGGACCTACCGGATTGGTTGGATATGGGTTTTATTCCGAAAGCGGAACCACTGGATATTCATACACAACTACTACCACATTTACATCTGACCCAATGCTATTGTATTACCCCTTTGATACCGCGACCGTAAGTGGAACCAATATAGGCAATGTGGTAAGCGGAAATACAGTGTATGATGCGAGTTTTGGAAATGTGGGAACCACCAATACGAGTGTGTATCGGTTCGGCAATGCCAGTTTGGATTGTTCTGGCAGTTTGAGCACGAGTATTCCTATGGTAATAAATAACACACTGAACTTCGGCAATTACGATTATATGACATTTGCGTTGTGGGTAAACCCGCGAAGTTATTATCAAACGTCCCCGTCCAATTTGCGATGGCTGTTTTCGTTCAATAACAGTTCTTCTCCCTTAACTGGAATAATTTATGGTATTCGGTTTATTAGTTCTTCGGGAGATTTGGCAATTTACGTTGCCGGTTCGAATACAGCTTATGGTATAAATGCGGGTATTGCGCTCAATCAATGGACACACATCGCCGTGGTTCAACAATTCGGCAAGAACGCGAGTAGCCAAGACGCGTTGAAAGTGTATGTTAACGGCGCGTTGATTTTTACCGCCAGCAATACGAATGCGTTCAATACCATCAGCATGAATGCGTCGTATAATTATATCGGTTCGGCCGTTTCCAATTCACCGTTTGATGGAACAATAGATGATTTCCGTGTGTATGGAACGGAATTGGGGCCTACCCAAATAACCGCAGTGTATGGCAATGCCAATGCGCCCACTTATACATCGTATTCTCCCTCCACAGGAACTATCAGCGCGACGGGAACCACGGGTTATTACACTGTGTATAATGCGGGTGTTATGGGAAGCACGGGTTCCGCCGGAACCACCACGGGAGGTACGGGTCCCGCAGGAAAAACGGGCAGTATTGGTATATCGGGACGAAGTGGGTACACGGGTGCTACGGGTGCGACAGGTGATATAGGTATAATGGGACTGAGCGGTCTTAGTGGATACACGGGTGCCACCGGTGCTACAGGTGATAGAGGAAGTGTTGGCGCAATCGGTGAGGACGGTATTTCCGGATACACTGGGTTAACGGGTTGGAGCAGTGAGGTTGGATTAACAGGCAGTATGGGGTCCGCTGGTGTTCGCGGGTTAGAAGGTGGAGTAGGCAGTTCAGGTCCGGTTGGTATAAGTGTGGATGGTTTTACAGGCATAACAGGAAACGCTGGAGAAGAGGGTGTTCGCGGAGAAACGGGCTTAACTGGCGACCGCGGAAATACAGGACATACCGGTGATGCGGGCGACCGCGGAGCAACGGGTTCCGTAGGTAATATCGGTATTTCTGGATACACCGGTGCTTCGGGGGATGCGGGCGCGGTTGGTTTTGCGGGAGATAAAGAAGGAACCACGGGCAGAACGGGACAAACGGGTTATACGGGCGCTACTGGTGATGCGGGTGTGGTAGGATTAAATGGATACACAGGATATACTGGAAACGCAGGCGACCGTGGGTCTACTGGCCAAACGGGCAATACGGGAAGAACGGGTCGAAGCGGGTTAACAGGACCGGCGGGCGAACGGGGCGCAACCGGTATGACAGGATTAACGGGTGGAACGGGTCCTACTGGTCCAACGGGTGTTCGCGGAGACGAAGGTGAGATGGGAGCAACCGGTGCGACAGGACGAACTGGGAGAACGGGTGGAACGGGACGCACTGGCAGAACGGGGATGCGCGGCGCCTACGGCGCCGCCGGAGCAACTGGCGCAACAGGTATAACCGGAATTACCGGAGGAACGGGCATAACAGGAATTACGGGTGGAACGGGTCCAGCAGGAATTACCGGATATAGTGGTTCAGCAGGCGCAACAGGTATTACTGGCTCAGCAGGTCCTGTGGGTTCCACCGGTCGAACAGGCCTGACAGGTATTCTCGGCGCCACCGGCAGAACGGGTCCTACCGGTTGGACAGGCCCCACGGGCATAACCGGAAGCACCGGAAGCACCGGATACACAGGTTCCTATGGCATTACAGGAGCAACTGGTTCAGCAGGCAAAGCGGGCGTTACGGGTGAAACAGGTCCATACGGCAAACGCGGAGCATATGGGTATATCGGTCCCGTCGGTTCGGACGGTATGCAGAGCGAAACGGGTAGCACAGGTCAGAATGGTCCCACTGGACATTACGGATACAACAATATGACAGGTATTACGGGTCCTACTGCTACCACAGGACAACCGGGTTATGTCGGAAGCGCGGGAGATGCGGGAGGTATGGGTGTGTTTGGCGTTACGGGTATAAC
>Ga0078894_10000713_pt1 | contig 23791 bp, 10 predicted proteins | sample LauGreSu1BDMLBSD_2_FD_67506 | JGI IMG/M metagenome (GOLD analysis project Ga0078894, IMG submission 67506) | Freshwater lake microbial communities from Lake Michigan, USA - Su13.BD.MLB.SD (version 4) (version 4) | ecosystem: Environmental > Aquatic > Freshwater > Lake | place: Lake Michigan... | reverse complement strand
TCGGTATTATTATTCATAGGTAAAACACTAACCAAATCTAAACCAACCGTCTGTGTAGCGACCTTCATAGTCATAGGAAGAACCGTCGGAAACGAAACAGAACTTTGTGTTCCAACAGAATTTGATTCCATATCAACATATTGAGAAAACCAATCTGTTTTTGAACCAGTTAGTCCCGATGTATTAAGTAAAGCTTTCCACTTATCCATTTTTCTTAGATATTATATGATTTAGTATATTCCTATGTAAGTCAGCCGATTTAGCACCATGAAAGAATAAAGGTCTTTTTGAACAATCTATAACGCCCAATCTGTTATGTAGTCCATAGTCACCACCATAACCAACGAAAAATCCTTCCTCAAAAGGATCTTTTATATTAGGATTGAATAAATCCTGATATGATTGAGGTCCATCTACATCCAATACCCTCAATATATGTGAGTGACTAAAATAATGTGAACAAAGAAATACATCACCTAAATTATTACTATATTTATACTTCCATAAAAGAAGATTTATGATTGTTTCGTCACCAAATGGAAAACAAGAACTATCAAAATCATTGAAATAATAAAGAACATCTTTCAAAAAACTCTCACATCTTTTATTCATCAACATAACACATGCCTGACAATAGATATTTTCAAAATCAGTATGGTCTAAACCAACTTTCTCTTTACCCTGAGTTAATTCCCAAAAATTACGCATATCACCCCTAGGCTGTGGCCACCTTATGAAGTTCTCAAATCTATATTTTGGAAGTAAAGGATAATTATCAACCTTTTTATTCCATATTAGGTCAATATCAGAAGTTAAGACTACGTCAGAGTCAATCCAAACCACCTCATCATATTCACGTAGAGCTTTTAGACAGGACATTATTTTGAACTTATATGAATAACCATGTGGCCAATTTTCAATGTCCCATTCTTCATCAAAATCCGAAGCAGAGTAAACTAAAATATCATATTGTGAAAAATGAGATATTCCCTCAACTAAAATATCACACATATCTTTATAATCATCACCCTCTGAGAATGTTACATAAGTTCGTTTGGCCATAATTCTTCAATTTTATTTCTTCTATTAACTCTCTTATCAACAGCACCCAAAATATTTAGTATGTCGGCATCAATCTGTTTAGCAATCTCTTCTGATAACATTCTAGAAATTTCATCAGATGCATCAATATTATCCATATAACTATTTTATTAGTTATATGGATAAAATATAAGAAAGGCCAAAATTCAAAATCTGAACACGTGGAATTTGTCCACCACTATAATAATTATCAACACCTGATAACGAAACAGAAAGACCACCACCAACAACATATGTCATTTTACCAGAAAAGTATATGATGTAATCACGTGGATTGACAATAATTGGTTGATAAAAAATCTCTGTCGAAACGGAAAATTTATTAAATGAACGGAAAATCTTTACTCTGGCAGAGTGCCTTAGATAAGTTTGATTATAACCACCAATATATTGACAGAGTATGCCATAAGAATATTTCAATTGTGTTCCAACTAAAGTATCTTTACGACCAATTCCAATACCACCCAGGTTCAAAATACGTGTACTACCAGTTGAGTAATTATTCTGAACAGTTGCAAACCACGAAAATCTAGTTCTTTCCCAAGAACATGCCAATTTATTAAGTATCGAAATTGAATTTTTACCAGAAGAATTTGAAAAACCAAAATCTATGTTATCCGAAAAAGTGGTTCTTTTTAAATTTACAGAATTCTGTAATATTGCAGAACCATTAAGTGACTTATTTGTACCAGAGTAGTTTAAACCAATGTTATTATCCAAAGAATACTTCTGACCAAATACCACAAAAGGTAACAATAGAAGTAAAGTAATTAGAAATTTATACATAATCCTACTATTCAACCGAAAGGGATTTATAATGCTGTCTAATTGCATTTTTGAGTGAATCTTTATCTTCCACTCTACCATATTTAGACTCATACCAAGAAACGAGTACACTAACGACATGATCTTCTGCCTCACCATTACCAAGATTACCATAATTATCACTCCATTCAATCTTTTCTGCTTTAATAAGTTCATCAACCTGATTATCTTTCCAAAAACGTGCAATTTTAGCAACAACTGCATCTACATCAAAAAAAGACTCATATTTACCAATATATCTCATATAACTACTTAAGTTTTATATGTATGTAAAGCCAGTAAGAACCAGCCTTTATACTTACCAGAACTTTATCACCCCAAGACTTACTCATAACCCACGAAGTGAAGTTTGATTTTATGTTCTCCATCTCACCCTGATCCAATACACCATTATCCCATTTACCAACTCCTTTGAATCCAAAACTAATTATACGGTCAGTTAGTGAAGGTGATAATTTTTCTTCATTATACCCAGGTTCGTATGTTGCCATATCCGACTTTATTCTACCTAAAATTTTAACATCTACCGGTGAAAGGTTCACAATTTCTTTTTTGAGTGAGAAAGCAGCACGCAAATCAAGACCTGATAACCATTTTATGGTAGATGTCGAAAGTCTAAATGAACCAAAAGGTCTAGCATCCTCAGCAAAAGAACCATATTCAATATCACCATCACATCTAACACCAAAGTATAATTTTAATTCATTTTGTGAATAATCTACATCCTCTACAAAACGTGATAACGATTTATATCTAGCAAGTACTGATTTAGCAATAGTAGTCTCTATCAAACCCGATGGATAATAAAGAAGAAATCCCTCAGGACAAGATGATGAATTTGAAACAACATCTTTTTGACCAAGTGCAGTCATAACTTTTAGAAAACTAGAAAATGCACCTTTTCCACCAGGAGTTATCTCTGATTCATTGAATGTTTCAATTGATGGTTCAACCGTAGTGAATTCGACACTAGGTTCTTTATCAACAACACCCATATTCTCATAATCATCTAACTCTTTATTAAGAGATGTTTTAGAATTATCATCAAGAAGATTCACCGCATTTCCCGGAGTAAGATGTTTTTCTGGTTCAGATATGTATTTGTTAATTATTCTAGCTGCGTCTTCATCAGACATCATTCTATCAACTCTATTACATAGTTCTTCATCACGTGATTCAGTGACGAACTGATTATATTTCTTTATAAACATAATAATTATCCATATTTCTTGACATCACCGAGAACTTGTACCCAACTTCCACCTGATCTAATGAAGTTGAACTCGAACGAGTCTACTTTGTTAACATTTCCCGAACTCAAACCATCCTTCCATTTCACAGGGTAGGTATTACCATTTATCTGAATTGTAGTAGGTGCATATGCAACGGAACTCTGTGATATAATAACATTTACCGTAACAACTCTATTATCAATAGTAGGAACATTTACGAAGTTCGCAGTGTAATCATTTGATACCGAATTGTGGTACCAAATAGAACTATCAGAAAGATCATAATCAAAAGTAGATGTTGTAACATTATTTGTCGTAGATGCAATACGTGAATTTTGTGGTATTACTCCACCCGTAGGGTAAAATTTAAAATCCGTAAAGGTATAATCCGTAGAGAATATTAACTGACCATTAATTGGCTGTACACTAGTCTGTGCTCTGAAAACATATGTATCAGTTGGTAATGTAACAAACGGACAAGTTTGTTGTGTTATACCGTTAATTTTAAAATATACAGTCTGACCATCAGAGAATATAGTAAGCACATCACCTTCTGAATATGTTTGTGAATAAGTTATTGCGTTACCAATAGTATCATATACTATAAGGTCACCCGTACTACCAATATTATTAACAAGAACAACACTCGCAGACCAATCACCCGATGATTTGAATAATCCAAGCCTCATTCTGTCACCATCCATTGAAAGTGCCGGAAGAACTACCTGCATATAAAGACCCTGGTCACCAGAATAAATCTCTTTCGTATAAATGTGTTCATCCATTCCAAGTTCTATTCCAGCGTGGAATGTCCATGATGACGCACTATTTATCGATACATTACTACCCGTTGTACCAAAACTAGTAAAACCAGAATTAACACCATCTAAATCAAGATTTATTGAAACAAAACTTTGTTCAGGTGCAATTGGATCCGGAACTATCGAATAAGAAACACCCGAAATATTATTCAGGAAAATTCTATTCGCAGTGGTAGTGTTCTGTCCATAACCTTTGTATATTCTAATTGTTTTACCAGCATCCGCTAAAAATTGTTTAGTTATCAATGACGCATCTTTAAAACATGTGAATCCAGGGTTAATTGAATCATTCTGAACAATCGTAACATCAATCATACCACTATTACTATTAAACGTTGTCTCCCAAATCAATCCAGTAGATGTAGTAGAACTTGTTCCACCCTCAAACCTGATAGTAAACTGGTCAGATGTTGCACGTGTATATAACTTATTAAGTGATCTATCTGCCGCCGCAATAAATATACCAGGATATGGTGGATTCTTATATGTAAAACCAAGTCCAGCGGAACCAACTCCCGAACCAAAGGTAATCAAACTATTAGATCCAACATAAACCGTATCATAAGTGCTACCCATATAATTAATATCAAACGGTAACGCAATTGTAAAATATGTATCATCAAAGTGTCCATAAGAAGGACCATTCAATGGATCTACATGTATAGCCATAGAATATGTACCAACCTCTCTATAAAATATCTCTTCGTAATCGTTAAATGTTACAGTGAGTGATTGTTCTCTCCAACCAAGAACTTTTGTATCGTTAACATATGTTAGAACCTGTCCTTTTTCACCCGCCGACCTCGGAAATGTATAGTTGCCATCAATGTTGATAATACCCTTTACATAAAGTTCTGTATTTGGAGAAAGTAATGTAATAGTATCATCCAAACCAAGAGAAGAGAATGTTGAAGTTATAATTTCAGTAACACTATGACCAGATGAATTACTTAGTTGTGTATCTATAAATATACCAGCAACGTTTGTAGTTTCACGGTTATATAAGTTATTTATATCAATTGTATTGAAATTTGCATTATCTATCTTCCAGTTCGAATATGTACCAGATGGTAAAGATTTCTGATCATATGACAGAAGAAATGCATTGTTAAATGGTGCATTACCTTCTTTTGTAAGACCTGCAACATAAACAGATTTACCCGCCTCATCTGCAATCATCACTTTATGACCTCTACCAACAGGAAGAAAATATTGTAGTTCGATAATATTAGCCCACACACTATCTCGATTGTTAGTACCGATATATTGTTGCCAAATTATACTACCCGTCGATTTGGATATTTTCATCAATAAAAGATCCGTCGATGTACGTGGTGGTGTACTTGATGTAGATTGTGTTGATATTGCAAAAACACCATCACCATCCGTCTCAATATCAACTATTGTTCTATCGAGACCATCTAATGCTTTAGACCATTCTAATTGTCCAAGCGGATTTAATTTGATATAAAAGTTGTTGTACGTTCCTGTAGGAGAACCATCAGAATTTAGTCTTGAACCCGAAAGGAAAACACTACCATCATCCTCAACCGTCATAGATAATGCTTCATAAAACATTACCGAATCACCAATTACTTTAGCCCATACTTTTGTACCATCTTTGTCAAATTTAGCAACAAATATATCTGTTCTTAAATCGAAAGAGTTTCCGTAATTACCAAGTCTACCTGCAACATATATATGATCACCCTTATATTTTATAACATAACCACGGTCATCACTACCCGCTGAACCATCAACCACTTTAAGCCATTCAACGGTAGTAGTATTAGTATTCAACTTACCAATTATTATATCATAAAGATTTGACGCATCATTATACTGCATACCAGTATAATAAACATTATCAAGTTCGTCAACTGTAATTGAAAAACCCTCTGGTATATAACCAGAATTATCATCGAAACTCCATAAAGAAACTAATGAACCAGAAGTACTCATTTTTGCAATAAGTATATTACCTGCCAAAGAAACATCATCCAGATCCGACATCAAAATATAAAGATGATTATTAGCAAAAACAATAGATTCTCCCGTTGAATACCTATCTAATTGTCTTTGCCAAAGAACGTTTCCATTAGGTGCAAATTTAGTAACCCATGTATAAAATGAATTCAAATCACCACCTGTTACATATACATTACCATCAGTGTCTAACGTAACACCAGAAGACCATATTTCAGCGGAAGAGTTTCCAGTAATTCCATAATTAACAAGCCATCCATCTCTGTCTATTTTGAAAAGAAGGTTTCCACTACCCTTTGTAACAAGTTCAATGTCTTCACCATCAAGAGTTGCTTGTATAGTCTGTCCTGTAACAAGTAATTTATCAGTGTCACCAAATGCCATAGGACCAGTTGGTCCAATAGGACCCTTTATAGAGTCAAGATATTGTTGAACGGTTCCAGTATTACCTGATTGTACCCATATATCATATGAACTATATCCAGGAACTCCCTGTGGTCCTTGGTCACCTTGTGGACCAAATGAGCCGGTTGAACCGGTTGGACCTTTTGTATAATATTGTGCCTCTAATTCAACAGCTTGTTGTATCCAAGAAGGAACATTACTATTTTTGATTGAATCAATATAGTTCTGTAGTTTCTTCGCAGATAGATTTGCTTCGTTAGCATTAGAGAAATCGAGTGTCGACTTCGACGAATCGAGAGATACATAGAGTATGTTATTTCTAACATAAACTGTATTAACCACAAAAGGGTTTAGTATGTATTTCAATGTCTCGGTGTTATCATAGACCCTTATAGTCTTCTCACCAGGAACGAGCGGTTTTAGGAATTTTTCGTAGCTAAAGTTCATCTTTATTATTATGGCTTTGTGTATATATTATTTTCTGAAATACACATGCCGACAAAATTGGCTACTATCTTACTCTTCTGAGTATTATATCATTTATTGCATCAATTCCTTCTGCATTTTCCTGTGTAATTTCATGTCTAAGTGAAACAAGATAATCTTCAAAATATGCTTTATTGGTACATCCATAATATCTATATTCAGGAAGTTGGTCACCACCAATTATGGATCTCAAAGATAACATAGCCAATCTATCCGCAATTGATTCAACCCAAAGAAGTTCATCTACTGCTTCTTCAATTGGAAGTTCAGTGTAAGCTTTCATCATAAGGTTTTTTCCGTGTTTACGGTATTGATATTGGTGTGCTACTTCGTGAAAAAGAATGTATAATAATACTTCTTTTGGAAATTGTAGTATTATATCAGATACGATACATTGACCCGGTATAGATACACCGCCAGATTTTGGGTTTAGTGTTTCGAATTTAAGTTCGACACATCCGGACTTTGTAATATAGTCCTCTATTTGTTGTTTGTAAGGAACTAGGTCTTGCCTAGTCATAAGTTTTTCAATAAATTCCATGTGTTATATATACAAAAAAAGAGAACCCTTTCGGGCTCTCTTTTTTATTTAAGTTAGTATTTTATCTTTTCACTCTTTGTTTGACACCGTTGTCACGAAGTGCTAACTTATAATCGTCCTCTTTTTCGAAAAAGAGAACTTTACCATCTGTTTCGAGAACAGATCCTGCAGTTGCTTCACCGTGGTGGGTAATTCTACCCTCAACGATAAACCAGCCAGCTTTTTCAAATTTATGTTCTTTCATAATTTTTATTTTTTATTTTTATACAAATTCAGTATACCCACCGTCTCTATAAACGGACCAACTTCTACTCAAAAGAGTAGCTTTTGCAGAATCGGATGCATGAGTTCTCTTAACACCACTGGAATAAAAATAACCACTATAACGACCACTATCTGCTAATGTTTGCATAATAGCATCGAATGGTGCACCATCTAATAAACATACAGAAGACCATCCATTACCATTCCAAGACGATGATAGATTTTCTCTAAGGTATAAATAAGTGGCTCTAGCATTAACAATACTACTTAGTACTTTGTTGTAAGATATATCATAATCATAACCAATGTAGTCACCACCTTCTGTTCCAAATGTTATAGTACTTAATGAATCATTTCTCATAATCCAAGCACCTGCTATAACTCTTGTAAATGTTAGTGAAGTAACTTGATCACAATTTTCCATATTAAAACCTGATGGATATGGATCAGTAATTCTAATATCAAACGATAAATCACCAGATAGAGTAGGCATATTTCTTAAACTTACATATCTAAGATTAGGTGAAAGATTGCTGAAATCCGCAACAAACGAAGAACGATATTGATTAACATCACTAAAATCAATCCACGTTATTGGTAATCCTGAAAGATTCAGATTCGAAGTAGATACCTCAGTTAGTCGAATCTCACTAAGTGACTGAAGACTACTAAGTCCTAAAATATTTGCTGAAGAACCATTATCATCACTTTGTTCATTATATCCACGTATATTCAAACTTGTTAAGTTAATTAATCCAGATAAGTCTAAATTACCACGTAAACCACTATAAAATAAACCGAAATAAGCATCAACTAAAGTACTTGGTAATTGTAGACTAGATAAATTACCATTATTACCTGATTCACCAAGTTCCTCTATATATATCTTTTTAAGTGGTGTAGATGTAAGATTACAAGAACCTAATTGAGTTCGAGTTGCTCTTAGATAAGTCAATGATGAATAAGACGAATCTAAGTTACCCATATTGAATCCACGATAGTTTAATGAAACCAACGATGATTTAGTAACACCCACTAAATTTATGTTCTTACTTGTTGAAAATTCAGAACATAAATATAAGTTTTTAACATCCGAACCAGTAAGGTTCACATTGAATGTGGATGGATAGTTAGCACCTATAAAATTGAGTGGTTGTGGATTTCTTTCTAAAGAGAAGAACTTCAACGAAGTCATACCCGTAAACGAAATATTAGAATAAGCATTCGAATAGTTTGTATAACCATTGTTGTTCCAAGAAACACCATAGTCTGGTCCTAGTTGTAATGCAATAACTTTGTTCATAGTCGATAACGGTCTTATACCACCACCAATAAATAAGAAAGTTATATCACCAGAAGGTACACCATACACAGAACAAGAATAAATTTCTATATCCATATCCGATATCTCATATTGCCAAAAAGGTACATCTGTTGAGTACTCAAATAGTCTACCAGAATCTAATGGTGCATAAGATTCATTATTGGATACTTCATTTAACACACCAGAATTAAATTTCTTTAAGGCACCCTGGTTATCTCTAATAGATCGAATAATACCATCAGGATATTGATTTCTAAGTTGACTACCAACAGGGAAAACTAATTTGAAAAAACCTGTATTTGTTCCTATACGTAAATTTTTATTAGTCCAATTACTATCTAATCTAAATATCAATGTATCTCCAACTGGTTCAACAACACGAAGATTAAATCCTTTAGTTTGTAAAGATTCTACAGCGGCATCAGATGCGTGAGTCCTTGCTGGTGTAAATCCATTACCCCATTGTTCATCAGCATATATAACACAACCAGCTTCGTTTAGTAAAGAACCTGTCTCATCTAATTGAATAAGGAATGCATCAATATCCAACAAAGGACAAGAGTTCATATATGAATCACGTTTAGATGCAGTACAACCAACTATACTAATTGTTTCTAATAATTGACAATTATTAACAAATACACTTTCTAAACTTACAACACCATCCAAATTAAGTGTAGTTATTCTATCATTCTGATCTAAACCTACAGAACGTAGTTTTTTCAAAGCACTAAAATCAACAGAAGAACACTCATTAAGGTCAGTTATATTAGTTATTGAATCCGTTGGTCTTCCAAATTGATCAGCTCCATAAATTTCGAAAAATCTTTCCTCTGCAGGAATACTACTATTGAAATCATAGTATACCCAACCACTATTTCTAGTTTCGGTAGAACCATTAGGATATTTAACTACAAAGTAATTAGTCTCCGAATTTACAATGAAACTAATAGATTCATTTACAGAAGTATCTTCAAAGTGAATGTAACCTTTTGAAGGTTCTTCATTAGGTCCGATAAAGTAAGAGCCAAGACCTAAAGACCATCCTTTACTTTGTAAATTATTGTATGCAACATCAGATGCTTCGGTTCTAGCAACATAACCAGTATAGATACTACCATTAGAACGACCATTTGTATCAAGTTCGGTAAGTAGTGTATCAAGATCCGTAGATGTGAACGTTCTGAAATAGTTGTAGTTTATCTCAATAATGTTCTCATGTACATCTAAATATTTAGGTGTCTCAAAGTCTTGGTTATAAATTGTCAACGAGCTAAGCGATTTGAAATTATATGTTTCATAATTGAAAGCGGCAACACCCCAATTTGAACCACTACCAACCGTTATTTCAGTAGGCCATACGTTTATAGTATTACTGAATTGTCCAACAATTATAAGTTTATTATTAGAAGTTAATATTGCACCAGTTAATTGACTAGATTCATAACCACCTTGTAAGTCAATATATTCGGAAATGTTGTCATTCTCATCTAAAATGTAAGATCTTCCATAAGCACCCACAAACAATTTATCATCGATAAAAAATAATGATTTTTTGTTTATTTTATCTACTGAAAATGAACGTGTTATTCCTTGTCCATCAACTACAGTTGAGAAGTCGTGATTAAATGTTCCATCAGAGTTCAATCTTACTAGGTTATTTACTACGTTTTGTTCTCCCAAAAATCCAGTTCTATAGATCCATCCACCAATAATTATTCTTCCAGTAGAATCTACGGCGATACTATTTACATAAGACATATAGTTATTACTAAAGAAAGCAGCAGATAAATTATTATCAGGATCAAAAGTAGTATCCAAAGTACCATCAGAGTTGAGTCTGTATATTGGTTTTGTAATATATACACCATCAGCATCGGTTCCACTTTCTAAGAACCATCCGTTCCATTGAGAACAACCTACTAAGATTTTACCATCTGGTTGAAGCTCGATAACTCTTGGATCTTCGTATGCACCACCCAATCTTGAGAATCCGTTTACGTCACCTGCTGGTAAATCAAGTCCATTGATAAAAGTACTATCAATTGTACCATCAGAATTCAATCTAACAAGACCATACATATTAACAGAAGGAACTACAAAGTAACCACCAATCAAAATCTTACCATCAGGTTGAACTTTTATAGTGTTCATATATTTTTGACCAACAAAAGATCCATTATCCCAAACAGAACCATATAATAAATCACTTGCTAAGAATGTTTCATCAATTGTACCATCCGTGTTTATTCTAGCTATAGTAGATTGAGTAACACCACCGATAGTATCAAATTGACCACCTACTAATACTTTACCATCTGCTTGAACGTCCATTGCATAAATATATACACTACCACTAGCTTCGGTCATTGTAATATATGTGAATGTATCATCTATCGAACCATCTGAATTAAATCTAGCAATAGTGTCACTATATCCAGCAGCCATAAACTTACCATCAGGAAGTTCAACTATGTGGTGATATTTGAAACCTGTACCTGGTTCAGCAAATGTGTTTACAAACTCAGTATCAAAGTTAAGTCCAGTGATATCCTTTGAACCAATGTTTGATATATCAATATCAGAAAGAGATGAGTTACTATCCAAATAGAGAGTTCTCAATGATTCTAAACCTGATGTATCAACATTTGTCAATTTAGTACATTCTCTCAATCTCAAAATTCTAAGTTTGTATAATAAATTCAATCCAGTTATTGAAACTAGTTTGTTATTGAACAAACATTCGAATGTATCAAGATTATTAAGATTAGTAATATCTAATGTAGTAATATCAGTATAACTCATTGATAATGTACTAAGTGAAGTAAGGTTATCAAAATCAACCGCAACCACAGCATCTTCGATACCGAATCCTAATCCTGTGAATTCACCACCTGGTCTACCAAATGAATCAGTTGACCAAAACTCTAATACACCCTTATTTGCATAGAAATAATAATTATTACCACTACTTGAGTAAAGATTACCCGCACCATCTTTGAATTTATAATATCCAGTTGTTGTTACTAAATAATTGAATGGTAAATATCTTTGATCAGTTCCATCCCAATCAAGTGTAATGTATCCTTTTACTGGTTCAGTATATGGTGCAAAGAATGTACTACCTAAATAAAGTTGCCATCCGTATGCTATCAATGCGTTATAATCAGCATCAGAAGCAGAAGTCCTAGCCATAGCATCAGAATTGAAATAAGAATTAACAAAAAGATTAGATATCTGCGAATTCAAATCTGCAATCTCTGCATCAAGTACAACTAATTGAGTATCTATTGCCTTAATTGCCTCTAATTTAAGATCAAGTTCTAATTGTTTTGCAACAAGTTCAGCTTGTTTAGTATCAACTTCACCCTGTTTAGCATCAATCAAAGACTGGTCCGCACCCTGAGAAACAAGATATGATAATTCCGATTGTAAAGCTTCCAACTGCATCTGTAACGCATCTCTCTCAGATCCCAATGTAGAAACGGTTGGTTCCTGTGCACTTAATGCTTGAAGTTCTGCAAGTTTAACAGGATGTTCAGCTTGTTTTGTTGCAAGTTGTGCATTCAATACAGATGATCTATTATCAGAAATTGTTTTCAATTCAGAAAGAATAGTATCAACATGTGTAGAATCATATTTGAAAACATTAGAAATATTAATCTCGTTAATTGAAGTTAATTCACTATAACTTACGAAGTCAAGCATCTGACAATTTTCGAATTGAACACGATAAAGTGATGTCAAAGTATCAAATCCTTCTATAGATGTTAGAGCATTAGAATCGTAGATATAGATAGTTTCGAGAGAAACCAAATTATTCACAAAAAGTGTATCAATTTTACCACAAGAATAAACTATTAAATCACTCAACATAACGTTTGAAGTCAAATTCAAAGAAGTGATACCAAATTTTCTAATTTCTAAATTTGTAATTTCTGTGGCTTGACTAAAATCAACATCAACGATGTTTTTGAAATCTTCATTGTTTTGGTTATTTAAAAGAATCTGTGTAATTGTTCCAGATGGTCTACCATATTCATCTGTACTATAGATTTCAACTGGTCTAGATTCATAAGTGTCATCAAATTCAACATTTATAGTTCTATAAAAAGATCCACCATAGATATTATTGTTTTCCGGATAACCATTGTCATACCAAGATTTTAATCTAAAATATCCAGTAGTTGTAGTAACTTCACCAGTTAAGTATATTGACTTTTGTGATTGGTTAGAACTAGGTCCAAACGACGGATCCACATACATTACCACACTCTTTTTAATCTCATTAGACTCGAAGTATTTAGAACCAAAGTTTAAACTCCAACCACTATTAGATAGTGTATCAAATGCAGAATCACTATCCGAAGATCTTGCCATATCTGTACTTAGATTTAGCGAACCTGGTTGTTTACCAGAATCGACGAGTTGTTGAAGCGTTGAATCAATATCATCAACCAATAATGAATTACAATTGTTAATAAACAAATTCAAATATGAACTGGCAGTATGTCCAATAAATCCAAAATTCGTAGATTGAAGACTTTCCATTCCACTTAACGATATATAAATAGATTCTGCTTTCTTACCAATAGTACTGAAATCTAAAGATAATAATTCTGTTCCTATAATATTTATCTCTGATAACCAAGGTAAATTAGCTATTGGGAAATCACTAAGATATCGATTATTCTGTAAAGTGATATTTGTCAATCTTTTACAATTTTCTAATCCAGAAACCGTCTGTAAATAAAAGTCTTCTGCTAAATAAATACGTTCTAATTTACTTAGATTAGATACATCTAAATCAGATGAGTGTAATCCCCAAATTTGTAATCTTGCAAGTTGTTCTGATTCAGAAAAGTCAATGTTAGAAACATTAGAACCCTCAGTATCACCAAGAGTACATTCTGTTATGTATCCAAAAGCTCTTCCTTCACTATCACACGAATATAAATAGAACTCTTCAGAGAACATAGTAGTATCATAATTATAATTATAATATGTGAAATCAATCCAACCACTCGATCTAACTTCAGAAACTCCATTACTAAACACAAATTTAACATAACCCGTAGTAGAACGGAAATATCCAGAGATATTTTGTGATTTTGGTGTACAAGTAATCTTAATCTTATCCGCCATAACTTCATTACCAACAGCCGGAACAACATTTACGTCAAATACATTGTTTTGATTCATCTCAATGTCTCTGTAATAGAATTGCTGTCCAACATTACTAAGTGCATATTCGAATCGTGAATCACTATAACTATTATTATCGTAAATAGGTGTACCATCACCCCAATTAATATTAGTTGAATTTGCATCTTGTTTAAACGGAATTAAGTAAACGATAAACTCGTTAGACATAAACCATCTTTGCATATTACCATCTTCGTAAGTTCTTGTCGGTTCAGTCATTATCGTAGTTGGTATACCATATTCTACAAATCCGTGTTTGTTAAACCATTCACCAACCATTTGTGATGTATACTCATAGAAACCATTCTCATCAGTAAGTATAGTTCTATCTGTACCAAAGTCGTTGTATTTGTAATTCCAAGCATCGTCTCCGTTAGGTTTTCTATATTGACCAATTGCATAACCACTAACCTGATCTTTAATAGCTACTAAAGCATCTTTAATAGCATTTCCGGCTGCATCTTTCACATAACCTCTAAATGATGGGAAGTTTGAGTAGTCAGGAATAAACTCAATTTTAAAGTTTCTCCTAGCTGGTTTATTCATAACAATTCTTTGTGGCCAGTTCATACCTCTGTTATTAACAGCTCCAAAGAAAGAGTTTTGAAACTTAGATGTAGTATTGTAAAGAACAGTACCATCTGTTTTTGTGGGTAAAAGGTTCATATTTAAGTCAAATACAGAACCTGTTGCACCCAACGATACGTTGTTGTAAATGAACTCTTTAGTGAATATATAATATCCCTTAGAATCCGTAACAACATCATGAGTAACACCCTCAGCGTCAGTAAGTCTAACAACAGCGTTTTGAATAGAAAGGCTGTTTGTACCTCTTACATATCCAGATAATTCAGGGTATGTTTCATATGGCATAACCTCTGGAGTAACCCATTCTTGGAATACACTTTGTCCCTCACCATGAAGCATTAATGTCTTCACTTTTGATTGGAAAGTAACAAGTTTATTTTTGTAATCATCATAAATTGCTTGTGTAAAAGTAGAATAAGTATAATCACCATTCTCATTTAAAACTGCAACCAATTTACCTGAAACTTGTTGTTGGTATTCAGGTATATAATACTCATTTGGAAACCAGAAATCAATACCAGTTGTAGTATCGTCTATTGAAACCCATTGTAAATTATATTTTTCACCTTCTTGAAAGGCACCTTTAATAGGAAGTGATTCCAATGCTGGCCAAAAAATTTTAGCAGATTGATTAAAAGCAACAAAAGAATCCATAAGATCAAGATAATCAATATCCAATTGTTGTCTTTCAGATGTAGTACTTACAACTGCAGCTGCTAAATAATATTCATTTATAGCTTTCATATACGCATCTCTAGTAGCCCTAAAAGTCGTGTGAGGGTCTTCCCAATTAATTTGATTAGCTGTTCTTATTGGTGATGTGCCTCTCAATCCAATTATTCTACTAGTTGCATAATCTTCTAAATCAAATAACATAGTTTATTTTATTTTTTATTTTTTGAAATCTCATTAGAAAGATTTCAATTCTGAATTTATATTACCATCCGTTGTAAGTTGGAAAGCAGGTACATATAGACCAGCAAAAAGTGTTGGTCTCAGTGCCAATGTAAGTTCATTGTCCGCTTTAAATTTAGCATCTCTTGTTGCACGTGCAGAAATAAATATTACATCCAAAAATCTATAATACAATGCAGAACTCCATATTCCTCTAATTGGATCCCAAGTAACATCATCGAAATCATATACACTAACAACATCACCCGGATTACCTGTTGCAGGTAATAAAGAATATGAACTAACCGCTGGTAATCTATTGTAAGTTGTTGCACCAGGAATTGCCTCTACAGGTGTTGTATCAGCTGGCCATATATCCAATGTATCTATACTACCAGATGTTGGTGTATCCTGTACATATCTACCCCATCCTTGATTGACGTAATAAGCATAAATTTGTTTAGCTTTATCACCTTCCCATAAAGAATATTGTAGTTTAGTGTGATCTGTTGCTAAGAAATCCGCTCTTCTAGTAGTCAATTCAGATTCTTCTTCTTCAGTCAAAACATCAACTGCTTTTTTACCTAATAACCAATGAATACGGTCTCTATTATAACGATACTCATCTACTAATACAGATGCCAATTGAAGAGGTTCAACCGGAACGTTTTTAATTGCTAGTATTCCACCTGGTGTTCTAACTGCAGGATCGTAATAAGTCCTATCTGCCAAACCAAGTGATAGTACTATTGTACTTCCTACTTTGAAAAAATCAGTAACAAATAAACCACCACCATTATACCAATCTCTAACACCCATTCCAAAGTCATATGTAGTATCAATAGTACCATCAGTGTTAATAACTAATATAGAGTCAGAACAATCAGTATCTCCATATCTAACAAAATCTCCACATAATAAGATTTTATCATTCTCTATTATTGATATTTTACCAGCACCAGATTTTTGCCAAGGGTTAGGTGTAAATCCTGGCATAGCATAAGTTAAAAAAGGAAATGTGGTTTCTAATGTTCCATCAGAACTTAATCTAATGAAATTAGTACCAATTAGTGTTCCATTAAGTGTATCAAACACACCAGAAACATAAATTCTTCCTAACGAATCAACATTTAATGCGGAAATATACATCCAATTATTATCTTCAGAATTTATAAGTGTAGCAACATTGAAAGTAGTATCAATAGTACCGTCAGAATTTAATCTAACAATTAAACATGAATTATTTTCAAAGCCTGCTACTAAAATTTTACCATCCGAATATAAATATAAAGATTGAACACCCATCGATAAATTCGGGAATTCAGAATTGATTGTTCCATCGGCATTTAATCTTACTAAGCTTGTCAATGGTTCAGTACCATATGATGTAAAACCACCACCTATTAGTATCGTTCCATCTGTATCAACTTTTATAACATTTATACCACCTTGATAATCTATTCCTTCAAAGTTCCAAATAAAAGGTTCAAATTGTTCGTCTATTGTACCATCAGAATTTAATCTAAGTAAACCAATATTACCTGCAGCATTTTCCGTTCCTGTAGCAACAACTAAATCCTGACCTGCTATTAAAATTTTACCATCAGCATCTGATTCAACAACCCATACATTTGCATTGAAATGTGTTCTTATAAAATGATTAAAATTAGTATCGAGTGTACCATCAATATTTAATTGAACTAATGTACATGCACTTCCATCCGCAATAATATTTTGACCATTGAAAGTAATTAAACTATGACCCGCTACTAAAATTTTACCAGTATTCATTCTGAATATCTTCAAAGTATTGGCATCGCTATTAAATCCTGTTCCAAAATCATAAGCCGTATCAATATTAGTTGCAACGGGTGTATTCTGATCAACAATCCATGCATCTCCTGATTGATAAGAAGCAGCGATTGCCATATCAGAAAACGTCGCAAGGTGATGTCTTCTATATCTATGATATAATGCTCTCCTATTGTTTGCATATGAGTAGTGGTCTCCTGCACCAGGATATTCCGGATAAGGGTAATTAAAAGATCCATCAACTGGTGAAGGAACTACTCTTCTTATCCTATCCATTGCATTTGAACCATTCCATAAGTTTTTCCATGGCATTGGATCAACCTCAATAGATTCAAATGGTATAAAATTTCTAGTTCTAAATTCTCTGTATAACCAGTATTCATTTTGAGAATTATTATAAGCATCTCTCCAAGCTCTATAATTAGTAGCAAGGTCCTCCCAATCACCGCCCGGATAGTTAGGATCTGTACTAAATCCAAACCAGTAAGCAGCACTTGATGTAAAATCAGATGCCAATGGATAATTTCTCGAGTCGTCCAAAAAGTCCAACTCTTTTGTTAAATAATCACCGTAGATACCCCCAATCAAACCAGGATTCGGTTTTTCTTGTCCGGGTACATGAGTAAGTATTCCTACTTTTTCATTTACTGCCATTTTATTTATTTTTTTTTATTTATAATAAAGGGGCGGCAGAGCCGCCCTTTATTTTATTTATTTATTTTAGTATACACCATATGCAACTAACTTCATAACTGAAGTAGGTGCAGAACTGAAAGTAACCGAAGTAACTTTTCCAGCAGTAAGAACTGTTGTATAATCCTCACCTTCTTCCATAAGAAGACCGTTAAGATATATCATCTCAGATCCAAGTCTTACAGGAGATGCCAATGCAAATGATGTCAACACACCGTTAGGAGTTCCAGATACTGAAACTTTCTTACAATAGATGTTAGCAAAATCAGCAGCTAAAGCAGCCTCAGCAGCAGTTGCACGAGAAACCTCGGCAGAAATTGCAGCAGAAAAAGTAGCTGATAATGAAGCTTCAGCAGCAGTTGCACGAGATACCTCAGCAGCCAATGCAGCATCATTTGAAAGAACATAAGATGCAAATGCCTGATCGTTTGTTGTATCAACAGAGTTGATTAAAGAAACAATCTCAGCAAATGAATCTTTATCAGCGTCAGATGCCAATAAGATTGCATCAATTCTTCCTTTCTCTACATCAATGTTAGATTGAAGAAGTGTATCAGCATCAATTCTATAAGAAGTCTCATCAGAAAGGTCATTTTGTAATTGAATCTCAGCAGTAGTAGCTCTAAATACCTCAGCAGCCAATGCCGCAGAAAAAGTAGCTGATAATGAAGCTTCAGCAGCAGTTGCACGAGTAACCTCAGCAGCTAAGTCAGATGTTAATACACCTTCCGCAGCCAATGCTCTTGTAGATTCAGAATCCAATGCACTTTGTAAAGCTTGATCCGCCGCAAGTCTATCAGAAATTTCATTATTCAATGATGATTGTAAAGCAGCATCACCGGCAATTCTTGATGTCTCTTCAGCAGAAAGTGCAGCAGTTAATGCAGACTCAGCAGCAGTTGCTCTTGAAACCTCAGATGCTAAATCATTTGTAAGAACTAATTCAGCAGCAGTAGCTCTTGAAACCTCAGAAGATATTGCAGCAGAGAAAGTTGCAGATAATGCAGACTCAGCGGCAGTTGCTCTTGAAACCTCAGATGCTAAAGCAGCATCATTTGAAAGAACATAAGATGCAAATGCTTGATCATTTGTTGTATCAACAGAATTGATTAACTGAACAATCTCAGCAAATGAATCTTTATCTGCATCAGATGCCAATAAAATTGAATCAATTCTAGATTTCTCTACATCGATATTAGATTGAAGAACTCCTTCAGCAGCAGTTGCACGAGCAACCTCAGCAGAAATAGCAGCAGAGAAAGTTGCAGATAATGCAGACTCAGCCAACATAGCTCTTGTTTCCTCAGCAGAAACAGCAGCGATTCTATCCGTGATTTCAGTTGCTAAATCTGTGGCAATTGCAGTCTCAGCAGCCTGTGCCCTAGTAGCCTCGATATCGATATTCCCTTGAAGAGTAATATCCTCCGCCATTCTTTCGTTGGCCTCAGTGTTTATATTTGTTTGTAATACAGCTTCAGCAGCCAAAGCTCTTGTCTCCTCGGCATCAACGTCTGCAATTCTAGCAGCAGTTTCCGTTGCTAAGTCAGAAGTCAATGTAGCAATTGCAGAATCAACTGTTGTATCTACATAATTTTGTAAATCTACCAAATCAGAAGATAATGCAGCCTCAGCAGCAAGTGCTCTAGCTTCTTCCGCATCAACATCAGCAATCCTTGCAGCAGTTTCATTAGAAATAGCAGTAGAGAAAGTAGATGATAATGATGCCAATGCAGCATTATTAGAAAGAACATAAGAAGCGAATGCTTGATCGTTTGTTGTATCAACAGAGTTGATTAAAGAAACAATCTCAGCAAATGAATCTTTGTCAGCATCAGATGCTAACAAAATAGCGTCAATTCTTCCTTTCTCTACATCAATGTTAGATTGAAGAACTCCTTCAGCAGCAGTTGCACGAGCAACCTCAGCAGAAATAGCCGCAGAGAAAGTTGCAGATAATGAAGCCTCAGCAGCAAGTGCTCTAGCTTCTTCAGCGTCAACGTCTGCTATTCTAGCAGCCTCTTCAGTACTTACAAGACCAGTTACATATCCTTTTGTAACCAATGAAAGGTCTACAAAGTTTGCGTCTAATGATGGCTCAGAACCAACATTTACAAGTCCACCAAATGTACGAACACCTGAAGCAGGTGCAGCAACCGTTTCTTTCAATGATATATTGTTTTCTGCATCAACAACGATAGATGAATCATCAACACCAGGCATAGATTCCATCTGTGCAACAACCTCAGCAAAAGAGTCAATGATTGGTGCATTTGTGTTAGAAATTATATCAATAATTCTACCATCTAATTCAGAATCCGCAGCAATTCTAGCAGCAGCTTCAGCATCAATAAGACCTGATACATATCCTTTCGTAACTAATGAAAGGTCTACAAAGTTTGCATCTAATGATGGCTCAGAACCAACATTAACTAAACCTTCGAATGTACGAGCACCTGAAGCAGGAGCAGAAATAGTATCTTTTAAAGATATGTTATTTTCCGCATCAACAACGATAGATGAGTCATCAACACCAGGCATAGATTCCATTTGTGCAACAACCTCTGCAAAAGAGTCGATGATTGGTGCGTTTGTATTAGAAATGATGTCATTGATTCTACCATCTAATTCAGAATCAGCAGCAAGTCTAGCAGCAGTTTCTGCATCAATTGCAGCCTGTAAAGCAGCTTCTGCAATAGCTCTACTATCAGTCTCTTCGATAAGGTCACTTCTAAGACTATCAAGTTGACCAACAACTTCAGTGAATGAGTCGATGATTGGTGCATTAGAGTTAGATACGATATCGTTAATTCTACCATCTAATTCAGAATCAGCAGCAATTCTAGCAAGAACTTCAGCATCAATTGCAGCCAATAACGAAGCCTCTGCATCAAGTGCTCTTTGTATTTCTGAGTTTAAATCAGACATAAGACCAGCATCAGCAGCAATTCTGTCCGCTTCTTCTTGTGCAATAGCATTTGTAAGATCAGTGCTTACTTTGTTATCAACATAATACTTAGTAATTAAAGATAAGTCATTGAAGTTAGGATTTGTATCTGGTTGAGCGTTCAATTTCAAATCACCTTCAAATACACGGTAACCAGAATCTGGTGCAGCAACCGTATCTTTAAGTTTGATTGTGTTATCCACATAATTTACATCAATTGTCTCACCATCAGTCATTGGAAGGTGGTCTAATTCGTAATGTATAGCAGCATCGGCATCTTCTCTTGCAATTTGCTCGTTAACTACACCATCACCTAAAAGGTTAGTAAGTCTAAGTCTTTCAGCAATCTCTGCAGCTAAAGCAGCATCGTTAGAAAGAACGTAAGAAGCAAATGCTTGGTCATTTTCAGTATCAACAGAGTTGATTAAAGAAACAATCTCAGCAAATGAATCTTTATCAGCATCAGCAGCAGATAATATAGCATCAATTCTATTTCTCTCTGTGTCAATGTTAGATTGTAATTGTGCCTCAGCATTTTGAGCTCTTGAAATCTCATCATTGATTGATGTGTTTATGTTACCTACTTCCTCAGAAAGTCTAGTATCCATAATACCTTTAGTAATCAATGAATAATCATTATAAGAAGGAAGTGAACTTGGTTGCTCACCAACTTTGATATCACCTTCGAATGTTCTTACTCCTGAATCAGGTGCAGCAACAACTTCTTTAAGTCTAATTGTGTTAGCAGCGTAGTCAACATCAATAGTTTCACCATCTGTAAGTGCAAAAGCATCAATCGAAGATCTTAAAGATCCTTCAGCAGAAAGTGCTCTTTGAGTCTCTACATCAGTGTATTCGTTAGATGTTGCAATTGCCTCACTTTTCTTAACATCAATTAATTCAGTAAGTGCAGCATCTGCAGCAATTCTTTCTGCCATCTCTTGTTGAACTGCATCAGATAAGTCGTTATAAACTTTATTATCAACATAATTCTTAGTTACATATGATAATTCGTTGAAAGTACTTCTGTTCTCTGGTTGAGAATCAGCTTTAACATCACCCTCAAAAACACGAACACCAGAATCTGGCATATTTACGAACTCTTTAAGACGAATTGTGTTATCAACATAGTTAATCTCTATTGTCTCACCATCTGTCATTGGAAGAATGTCAATCTCGTGTTGTATAGCGGCATCGGCATCTTCTCTTGCAATTTGCTCAGTAACTATACCATCACCTAAAAGGTTAGTAAGTCTAAGTCTTTCTTGTTCTTCAGCTGTAAGTCTAGCATCATTAGAAAGAACATAAGATGCGAATGCAGTATCATTCTCAGTATCAACTGAATTGATTAACTGAACTATCTCTGCAAATGAATCTTTATCAGCATCAGATGCCAATAAAATTGCATCAATTCTATTTCTTTCAGTATCAATGTTAGATTGTAATTGTGACTCAGCAGCTTCTGCTCTTGCAACCTCATTAGAAATAGTTGTATTTAATGTACTAACTTCATTAGATAATCTTGAATCTAAAATTCCTTTAGTAATCAAAGAGCTATCATTGTAAGAAGGAAGTTGATCAGGTTGAGTAGCAACTTTAATATCACCTTCGAATGTTCTTACTCCTGAATCAGGCGCGGCAACAACTTCTTTAAGTCTAATTGTATTAGCAGCGTAGTCAACATCAATAGTTTCACCATCTGTAAGTGCCAATGCATCAATTTCTGATTGTAATTGAGCATCACCTGCGATTCTCAAACTAGATTCATTAGTTAAATCAGTGTTAGCAGCTTCAATAGCAGCAGTTCTGTCTATAACTTCCTGTGCAATAGCAGCATCTAAATTAGATTGTAATTGTGCATCACCTGCATCAACATATTCTTTATTAGTAGCATCACCTCCGTTAGTTGGAGCAGGAAGGTTGATAATAGTTTTAGTATCATCACCACTAATATCACTACTTAAAATTACAACACCAGTAGGAGAAGGAGAACCTAATTCACCAGTAGTAATAGAAACTACATTATTAATATTATGTTGATTATCCATATCAATGCTACCAGTCATAGTACCACCAGCCAAATCTAATTTAGCATCATCTAATGCTTGTTCAGCAGCTGTAGCTCTAGCAGTTTCATCAGCTAAATCAGAAGTCAATGTAGCAATTGCAGAATCAACAGTTGTATCTACATAAGATTGTAAGTTAGTCAAGTCAGAAGACAATTGTGCATCAGCAGCAATTCTAGCAGCTTCTTCCGCATCAATGTCAGAATTAATCTGTGTAACAGCAGCAAGTAAAGAATTGTCATTTGCCAAATCAATTGACTCAACAAAGTCAACAACTTCTTTAAATTGATCTAAATTTACAGATGAACCATCCAAAATTGCATCAATTCTTCCTGCCTGAGTATCAATGTTTGATTGAAGAACTCCTTCAGCAGCCAATGCTCTAGCTTCTTCAGCGTCAACGTCTGCAATTCTAGCAGCAGTCTCATCAGCCAAATCACTAGTCAATGTAGCAATTGCGGAGTCTACAGTAGTATCTACATACGTTTGTAAATCTGCAAGGTCACTTGAAAGTTGTGCCTCTGCAGCAAGTGCTCTAGCCTCTTCATCATCTACATCCGCAATTCTAGCAGCAGTCTCATCAGCTAAATCACTAGTCAATGTA
>Ga0078894_10000712_pt1 | contig 23804 bp, 18 predicted proteins | sample LauGreSu1BDMLBSD_2_FD_67506 | JGI IMG/M metagenome (GOLD analysis project Ga0078894, IMG submission 67506) | Freshwater lake microbial communities from Lake Michigan, USA - Su13.BD.MLB.SD (version 4) (version 4) | ecosystem: Environmental > Aquatic > Freshwater > Lake | place: Lake Michigan... | reverse complement strand
GGGTATGACTGTTGGTCGAATTTTCGCGCGCGGGCTGAATGCGCAGGGGTTGCATACTTTTCTGATTCATTTGCCCGGCTATGGTGCTCGTCGGACACCGGATGCGGAGCGGGCGGAAAAGATGCTGGATGGGTTGAAGCAGGCGGTCGCGGATGTTCGCCGTGCGCGGGATGCGGCGGCCAGTCTGCCGTTGATCAGCGGCCGGGTTTTTGGTGTGCAGGGGACCAGTCTGGGAGGTTTTGTAACGTCGACGGCTGGCGGGCTGGATGCGGGTTTTGATCGTGTTTTCATTCTGCTGGCGGGTGGGAACCTGCACGATGTGGTGCTGCAGGGGCAGAAGGATGCGGCGAAAGTTCGGCAGCGGCTGGAGGCGCTGGGTGTAAAGGCCGAGCAGATCCGCGAACTGGCTCGACCGGTGGAACCCCTGCGGGTTGCTCACAGACTGCGTCCTGAATCCACGTGGCTCTACAGCGGGAAGTATGATGATGTCGTGCCCCCAGCCTGTTCCCATGCGCTGGCGAAGGCTGCAAAACTGCCGGCCGGTCATCACATTGAAATGGCGGCGGACCATTATTCAGGAATTCTGTATCTGCCCGCGGTGATTGCGGAGATTCGTACGAAGATGAACCCGCAGTCAGTGGCGGATATGCCCGCTGCCGGGGACGACGGCAGCGGTGAAGGCAATTGACTGGTTCTGGAGAACTGTAGCGGTTGTTGCGGTCCTGGCGGCTGTGAGAGGCAGCTTCAGATCTGGCAAGGTTTATGAAAACCCGGACCGATACAACCTGAGCCCTCAGGGGGGATCGGAAAATTCTGCCGATGTTTCCTGAACTGCGGCCTTCCGGGAATGGATGCCAGGTCAGACACTGACTGCAAGGGAACATCCTGCATGCCTCAATCCGCCGAAGCGGTTCAACGAACTGTAAGTCTGTCAGAGATTCGGACATTTGAGCAGCTCAGGCACTTTGTGCATGTGCACCTGTGTCGGCGCGAGAACCTGCTTGAGTATCAGTTTCCGATGACGGAGCTGGAGATTCAGCAGGGGGGCCGTCGCTGTGGCGTGCAGTTTCTGCTGCATGGCCCGCGATCCGTACGGCTGGCTGCGGTGTGGGCGGAATCCGTTAATGAGCTGCTGTTCTATGATGCGACCGGCCACCGATTCAATCGGATCCAGCTTCCCAATCGTATTGTGAGCTGCTGATCGGCTGTGTGTGTATTCAGAGCAGCAGTTGCTGCAGCAGCGCAGCGGCGGTGCTGCGTGCCAGCAGGCCACCGGCCACAGCGATCGCTGCAGCACTGACCAGCAGCAGCAGGACTTCGGCAGACTGCAGTCGCAGGATGGTCAGCCGGCTGCAGCCGAGGCGAAACATCGTCTGCATTTCCGCTGCCCGCAGTCTGAGTGAGAGGTTCAGCACAAGTCCCAGCAGCAGCAGGGCCGCTGCGGCTGCAGCCAGCGTGAACATCAGCACGAACTGCTCGATACGAAACACGATGCTCAGCAGTTCCTCGATCACCTGCGGGGGGCTGATGCACTGCAGCTGGCGACTTCCGCTGAACCTTCCGAGCAGTTTGACTCGGTCACGTTCCGTTGCCGGTACGGCGAGAACAGCAGTCAGCGGGAATTCTGAGGTGTTGCCGTGAAAGTGGAAGGAGTCCCGATTCTGGTCGGTGATTTCGAGGTACGGAAGGACTGCCAGCCCGGCTGTCACGCTGGCGGCACCTTCGCGCTCATTTGACAGCAGCAGAGTGGGGTCCGTCTGCCGATCGACATTCTGATGTCCGTGTCCGATCCCTTCGATGACCCATGCTGTGCGGAGGTCTGTAAAGACAGCGTCGTCGTCGGGCGAATGATTCCTGGCCAGGACTCCGGTGATCAGCATCTGCAGCGGGTAGTCTCCTGCCAGATTGAGGGCATTGCGAGGTGCTGACAGGACGGTGTCCCCGGTGCGCAGTCCGCTGCGTTCAGCATAATCTGCTCCCAGTACACATTCACCCAGCAGTGCCGGCAGTTCTCCTGACTGCGGTGTCAGGTTGCGAAAGGTGAAGTATTCGGGTGTGGTACCGACGATGGGGGCGCCGTCGACGCCGGGCTGCGATCGTGTGGTGAATCGCACGTGCAGCGGGACGGCGGTGACACCGCTTGATTCGGCAGCCAGTTGATGCTCGGCCATGGTGACTGTTGTCGCGGGCTGCGAGCGGAAGTAGAGGGAGTGCATGACGAGGTCAATACGACTGCCTGGGGCACCGATGACAAGCGGCGTCGAGACTGCTCGAGCCGAGATCTCACTGCGAAACTGGTTGAGAGTGATCCGCAGGGTGGCAGGCAGCCAGATGATGACGGCCAGGCTGAAAATGACGGCGAGCGATCTGCTGCGGTGCCAGCACAGTGAGCGCACGGCCAGATAGAAGGCGCTGTTCATGCTGATGTTCCTGCATCGGTCCCGTCAGTCCTGGCCAGATACTGCAGGAAGGGCAGTGTTCTGTCGAACATGGGCAGCAGTGAGTGATCGTGAGTGACCATGATCAGCGTCGCGCCGCTGCGGCGGGATTCCTGCAGCAGCAGTTCGACCATGCGTCTGGAATTGTCCGGATCCAGATTGCCGGTGGGCTCATCAGCCAGCAGCAGTTGAGGATTGAGCAGAAGTGCCCGGCAGAGTGCCACCCGCTGTCGTTCGCCCTGTGACAGTCGAGTCACCGGGCGCTGAGAAAAACTGCCCAGTCCGACCTGGTTCAGCAGTTCCAGGCCGCGTTCTCGGAGCGCGGGCGAAAGACGCACCGAGGGCTGGATTCGGCAGGGCAGCAGGACGTTGCCCAGCACATCGAGGTAATCGATGAGCTGAAAGTCCTGAAATACCAGTCCGATGTTTCTGAGTCGGAAGAGCCGACGGTCAGCATCCGCAAGATGACCAATGTCTGTTCCAGCCACTTCGACCAGACCAGCAGCCGGGGACAGAATGCCACAGATCAGGTTCAGCAGCGTCGTTTTTCCGCAGCCGCTGGGGCCGGCGAGCACTGCGGCCTCGCCGCGGACAATGTCCAGCCGGGGTATCTGCAGCTGAAACGGGCCGTCAGTCCACGCAAATCGCAGGTCGCGGATGGCAATCATGTGGGGGCCGAAGGGACTATGGAGCGTAGATGCGGATGTCGTCAAAGTTGCCGATGTCATCAAAGGAGCCGAAGCCCAGCTGGCCCGTGCCGAACGTTTTATCCACGGCCGTCATGACCGGCGTGTTCAGATCGTCAAAATAAACTTTGATTTCACCGGTTTCAGCATTGCGTTCAATCCGGGCCTGATGCCAGCCGTCCGTCCAGGGCGTGCCATCCGTGGTACGAGTCGAGATTTTCTTCCGGGGTTCGTTGTTCACAATGAAGATCTGATTTGCGTGATCATCCGTCTTTTTTCCGAAATGCACGTAATACAGATGATCATCGTCCTGACAGCCAAAGAACAGGCACAGGTCGCGGTGGCCGTAATCCGGGATCGTGGACTGCAGCCGAATGTCCATGACGAAACTGCCAGGCCGGAGGTCGCGGATCAGCGTACGATTGAACGGTGAGCGGAACTGCGGCTTGAAATCGCTGTTGCGTTTGACCAGCGCTGCCACGTGATTGCCATTCTGCTCAAGCAGTTTCCAGGCTGTTTGATCGGTGGGCAGATACCGTGTGAGGCTGTTGTCTTCGAAGTCGTGACTGTAGACCAGTTTCATACCGGCTGGAGGCTGTGGCTTGTCGGCCGCAGACAGCGATGACAGGCAGATGGCAAACAGTGTCAGCAGCAGCGGACGCAGCAGGTTTTTCATGCCGAAGACTTTCTGCACAACAGGTTATTCCGGGGATTCGACTTCGACCAGTCCTTCCATGGGCGTTTCTCGACCAGGGATCCGAGTATACACGGTTTCATCCCAGGTGTGCAGTCCGAGCACGGCGCGGCTGTTTTTTCCAGCCATCAGGCTGCGATACAGCAGGACCTGAAAACCGCCCACGCGAACTCGAAATCCGGCCGCTTCCTGAGCACCGCACCTGCGTCGATTTTCGGTCACCGTCAGTCGCGCCCAGTCAGCCGGAGCATCGCTGCGTCGGGGGTTCCAGTCGAGGGCAAGCGGGATTGCAGCGCCGCCGAGGCCGGGGGCTGTCATCTCCAGTTGGCCATCATGCACTGCGCAACTGCCCAGTGGATGCTGCACTCGATCATCCTCCAGCCACAGAGGAAGTGCCCGCACAGTGGCAGCACCACGTGTCAACTGCAGCTCGCGGGTGACTGAATCGTGAGCTTCAGTCACGCCTTCAGTAAATGGCAACGCGGTTGTGAGCTGAACGCGAGCCTGATCGGCGAGAGTGGACACCGTGTCCGTGAAAATCGCAAATCTCTCGCGACGTGCCAGCATAATCTGGCGAACACACTTCAGGTCGCCGCTCTGCTCGCCCTCCAGCTCAATAAACACGCACTCCGGGTCGTCAAACCAGCAACTGCACTTCCATGCGATCGGGCCGGCAACCGGAGCATCATTTGTGCGTGCGGACCAGTGCCACGTTCCGGAAAACAGCAGCACGCCTCCGGTGTAAGCCTGCAGTTGAACCTGACCGGCGTGCCAGTCAACGCACAGCACGTCGGCATCATGATCGAGCGAACTGCGCAGCACCGCACAGCAGGCCGTGTCCGACTGCCATGCCGGTTGCAATTGCTCGCCAGCGACCGATTCCTCCGAGGCCTGGCTTTTGTCCGCGGCCGGTGCCTTCCACGGTTTGATCGCCCGCAGTTTTTTGAGCGGTCGCTGACTTTTCCTCAGGATTTTCTGCAGTTTACCGCTGTGTGTGGGGCGGATCGCGTCTGTGAGCAGGAGGAGTGGGCTGACGACGGAAAGTGACCCCGCGGGGACGTCTGTCTCCGTCACCGGCTGCGGAGGAACGGCCAGCATGGTTGCTGCGGCGACCAGCCCGGCCAGTCTTGCATCCTGTTCCGGGGGCCCGAAAGACTGTCGAAATGCCGTGCCCCAGGCTGCCGAGCGAGCCATGATGGAGAGGAATCCGGAGAGCACCGGCAGGAGCGACCCATGCGGTCGTCCAGCCTCATCAGTGCCGTCCTGCAGCATCTGCTGTAACCCGGCACTGGCGTTTTCCAGCAGGGCTTCAGATTCTCCCAGGGGACTGAGTACCAGTGCGACGATAAAGGCCGTTTCACTCTGGTAGGCTGATGCCATGGTTGTCTGCAGCGGGCCGTTCACGGCCAGACCAACACTCTCAGCGGTCGCAGATTTCAGGCGGGCCAGCACGGCTACACAGGCTGCAAAAGTGGCGGGCTCAGGAATTTCACCCTGCAGCAGCAGCAGTTCTGCCACGGCCAGTGCTTCCCAGCTGCGGGGTGGCTGACGGAAGGATCCAGCCCAGCCTGCAAGCAGTTTTTCAAGATCCCGCCGGTGTCGGGTTTTCTGTCTGCCGGTGCTGACCGACTGCCAGTACTGCCGCAGCCCTGCGGCCAGAGAACGCTCGCGTGCGGACAGTGCCGCGTCATCGGCGGACCACAGAGCTGCCGAATCATTCTGCTGCAGTTTTTGCAGGCGTCGTGCCGGTCCCTCCAGCAGCCGCCGATACTCGCGGGCAAAGGATTTGAGATTACCGGCTGGAACTGTGGCCCGCAAAGACTCACTGGCCTGTCGGCTGACCGGGATGGAGCGAAGGATTCGAACTGCTGCTGTGGCTGCCATGATCGTACCGCGGGGTTGTTCGGACGATCCTCCGTGAGTCTGCACCGGTGCTCCTGCACCGATCGGTCACCAGAATCCTTTAGATTGTGGTGGAGGAAAAGCCGCCATCGACGACGATGTTCTGGCCAGTGACAAAAGACGAAGCGGCGTGCGAGGCCAGCCAGACAACGGCTCCGGCGAGTTCGTGTGCTTCACCGAAGCGGGCCATTGGCGTGTGCCCGATGATCTGCGAGCCGCGTTCGGTGTAGGTGCCGTCTTCGCGAAACAGCAGGGCACGATTCTGATCGGCCGGGAAGAAGCCCGGACTGATTGCGTTGACGCGTACTCCCTGCGTCGCCCACTCGCGAGCGAGGAATCTGGTGAAGTTGATGACGGCCGCCTTGGCGGCGGAGTAGGCGACGACGCGTGACAATGGAATCATGCCGGCCATCGATGCGATGTTGATAATGCTGCCTTTTTTCTGTGCCACCATGGTTTCGCCGAAGACCTGAGCCGGCAGCAGGGCACCACCCACGAGGTTCAGATCAAAGACGCCATTCCAGGCATCCCGGGAGAGTCTGCAGAAGTTGCTGCCCGGTGGCAGAGTGGCGTCAGGGCGATTACCTCCTGCAGCCGAAATCAGCACGGTGATCGGTCCCAACTGAGCCGCAATTCGGTCGCGAGCATCCGTCAGTGACTGCGTATCCAGCGCATCTGCTGATACGAACAGTGCCCGTCCACCGGCAGCCTCGATCTGCCGCACACGCTCCTGACCGCGTTCTGCACTGCGACCAACCACTGCCACCGCAGCGCCAGCGGCAGCCAGAGCGGAAGCCATGCCGCCACCAAGTACGCCGGTGCCACCCAGAACTACAGCAGTGTCACCGGTAAGGTCGAAAATCGATCGTGTCATGGGGATGATGGTCCTGCGGGAAAGTCTTTGTGAATCAGGTGCGGGCTCGTTCCAGTTCGTCAAGTTCGGCATTGAGCAGTTCCAGTGTCGCGATCTGCCCTTCCTTCTGCCGAGCTGCGAACTGCTGTTCAAGGTCGGCGATCTGCAACTGCAGTCTGTTGAGCTCTGCGGGGCTGATCCGATCCGTGAACATCAGGCCTTCGAGATGATCGTATTCATGCTGGACCACGCGTGCGGGGAAATCTTCCAGCTCTATTTCAAACGGCTGACCGTCAAGATCGAATGCATCGACGACGATCTGAGCCGCGCGGGGGACCGTGGCGTACAATTCCGGCAGGCTGAGACAACCCTCTTCGCCGTCAGCACCACCGCGACGGCGTGTGATGCGCGGGTTGATGAACACCATTTCTGATTCTGTGGCTTCCGGATCGCCCTCGGGATTGATCACAAACATGCGATAGGGCAGCCCACACTGATTGGCGGCGAGTCCCACGCCCCGCGCCTGATACATGAGCTGAAACATCTGCTGCACCATATCCCGCAGGCCAGCGTCAATTTTCTTCACCTCGCGGCATTTGCGGCGGAGTGCTGGGTGCGGATGGTGCACGATACTGAGGGTTTTCATGGAAACAGCCGCAGGCGACGAAGAGAGGCAGGAGGATCACCGAATGCGTTAGTCTAATCGATTAACGGGTTTTTCCACCCTCTGGCGGGGGCAAAACCGGGGAATCCGGAGACCGGTGATGGGCGGCTGTATCAGGGGGCCGCAGGGACGCCGGCTTTGGGCGGATTGCGATAATCGAGGGGAGGCTTCTGCCCCGCTCGCATCAGTGACTCATACTTTTCCGTGCCCAGCCGCTGGCGGAGCTCTGCGGCGGCCTGCTGCAGAACGTCCGGACTGCGGAACAGATCAACCGCAGTCAGTGCCAGAGTGCGGGCCGCCAGGTGCATGCCCTTCTCTCCGATGGTCATGCCACCAGCCGCAACAGCCTGCCAGGAATGTGCGGGCGTACCCGGCACCCAGCAGATCGTGGTGAAACCGGTGGTGGGCACGACCCAGGAGATATCGCCGACGTCTGTTGAGCCCTTGCCGATGGTGTTGTCCACGTCATCCACCTGCCGCAGCGCTTCAAGACCATCCCTGGAATCCAGCGTCTGCTGAATTCGGGCGGCAAACTTCTGTTCAGCATCGGTCCACTGCAGGTCATTCTGGGACTGCAACCGGCGACGGACAACTCCAGTGAGCACGCTGTTGGGCAGGATTTCGCGAATACCGCCTTCATAACGGATCTTCAGTTGTGTTTCGGTAGCCAGTGCTCCGGCCCGCGCACACAGTTCAAGACGCTCGTAAAGTGGTTTCAGAAAGCGTCCCTCAGGATGGCGGATGTAGTAATAGATTTCGGCAAATGGCGGCACCACGTTGGGAGCATCACCACCACTTGTAATGACGTGATGAATACGGGTGTTTTCCGGCGTGTGTTCGCGCAGCAGTTCGGATGCGTGGGCTGTCAGCTCGACAGCGTCCAGTGCGGAACGTCCCAGATGGGGTGCAGAGGCCGCATGGGCCGTGCGACCTTCAAACTGAAATTTGACGGCAATGCGGGCCAGACTGGACCTGTCTCCGGCGGCGTTGCGTGATCCGGGATGCCAGTGCAGCACCGCATCGCAGTCATTGAACAGGCCTGCCTGTACCATGAAGACCTTGCCGGATCCGCCCTCTTCGGCCGGGCAGCCGTAAAAACGGATGGTGCCGCTGATTTTTCCATCACGAATCTGCTCTGCCAACGCGATGGCGGCGGACAGGGAGGCCGTACCGAAAAGATGGTGTCCGCAGGCGTGTCCCCAGTTGTGTTCGCCCGGTCGAGCCAGACGTTCAGGTTCCGCCTGCTGCGACAGTCCCGGCAGGGCATCGTATTCACCAAGAATCCCGATAATCGGATGCCCGCTGCCGAATTCGGCGATGAACGCCGTCGGAATTTCCGCCACACCGCGTTTCACGGTCAGTCCCGCTGCAGCGGCCGCATCTGCCAGCAGTTCACTGGAGATCGTCTCCTGATACCCGGGTTCCGCAGCCTGCCAGATTTTCTGAGCTGTCTGCCAACTGGCCTCCCGCCGTTCGGCCAGTGACTGCAGCACAGCCTGCTCGGCAGGATCTGTCTGCCCCAGCGCTCTGTTGAGTCCCGCAGAGAGGGCGAGGATTGCGCACAGGAGCAGGCAGAGTGGACGTGACATGCTGGAAAACCCGGGAAAAAGGCGGCGAACGAGAGAGCCATCAGGGGACAGATTCAGCCGGTTGCGACTGGTGCTGCTGCCAGCAGAGTCTGCAGATGCAGTCCCGCGGATTCCGCCAGTCTGACTGGATTGTAACCACCTTCCAGCAGACTGACGACCCTGCCGCCGGAGTGCACTGTTGCAGCGTCCAGCACGGCTTGCGTCAGAGTTTCAAAGTCCTCGGTTTCCAGCCCCAGCGAGCCGACCGGGTCTTCGGCGTGAGCATCGAAGCCGGCGCTGAGAATAATCAGTTCCGGTCGGATGCGATCCACGGCAGTATCGAGGATGGCCTGGAAGTCGCGGAGGAACTGACTTCGGGGAGTACCGAACGCGACCGGGAGATTGAATGTTGTTCCCAGCCCGTCTCCGGCACCGATTTCATCACGGCGACCGGTGCCCGGGTAAAAGGGAAACCGATGTGACGACAGGAAACCGACGCGGCCGTCTTCGTAGAAGGTGTCCTGTGTTCCATTGCCGTGATGCACATCCCAGTCCACCACCAGGACTCGTGACAGTCCGCAGCGGTGGATGGCTGCCGCTGCCGCCGCCGCGGCGTTGCCGAGCAGACAGAAGCCCATGGGAGATGATGGAAGTGCGTGATGTCCCGGTGGGCGAATGGCACAGAAGGCGGTGCGATCCTCCCCGGCAAGAACTCTGTGTACGGCATCGATGGCTGTTCCGGCGGCCTGCCATGCGACATCAGCGGATTCCGGGCTGAGCACAGTATCAGCCTCGATGCGACCACCGCCGGCGGCGGCAAACCGCCGCAGCTCCTGCAGGTGATCCTGTGTATGCACCAGCAGCAGGTCAGCATCGGCTGCAGAAACGACAGGGCGACGAGTGACGCGCTGCAGCAGTCCCGTGCGCTGCAGGTGCTGCTCAAGCACGGCGACTCGGAGGGGACATTCCGGGTGGTTCCCGGTCTGGTGACGCTGAAAGCCGGGATCTGAATAAAACAGTGTCATGTCGGGGTATCCGGCGGTTGTTTCCTGTGATCTTCTGATATTCTGAAACGCAGGTGACATTCTGCCAAGTCCAGCAGCCGGCAGGAATCCGATCCGTTTGATGATTTGTCCGTTGTCTGCTTTGCATAAGGTTGCGACATGTCGGAAATCAGGAATTGCCAGCCAGGTCTGATCACGCGTCGGCCGGGGTTTATCCTGCCGTTGGGGTTTTCCGGACTGCTGGTTGTGCTGATCAGCGGTCTGCTGGTTGCGGACGAACCATCAGCAGAGACTCGGGAAGGGCGTCTCAGGCAGCAGGTTGCTCAGTTGCTGGAGACAGTGGAAGGCAGTGACTGGATCCCGCTGATCATGGCGGATCTTGAGTTATCGACGGACCTGACGGAGGAGTCTCAGAGCTGCTGTCGCCGAATTCTGCGGTCGCTGGCGGTGGCGGACGATACGGCGGCTCAGGAGCATGTTCATTCGGTGTTTGAGAATGAGCCGGAGCGGCGTGGGATGGCAGCGGAAGCGGTTGCCATGGCGGCCATGACGCGTCCCGGAGGTCTCAGAAACTGGCGATTGCTGGTGCGCTCACTGAACGTGGTGCGGCAGTCCGAAGCTGTGGCGGTGCTGCGAGCGCTGCAGCGGTATCGGCAGCGTGCCAACAAGGGCCACTGGGTCCGTCGTGTGATTCTGACCGGGCTCAGTCTTCCGGAGGGCGATCGGCAACTGGCTTGTGAACTGCTGCAGCACTGGACAGGTCAGCCGCAGCGTCCAGCTCCGGCGTGGTCACTGGCGCAGTACCAGGAATGGTTTGGGCAGGAGCATCCGGATCTGCCGCCGGCGGTACTGCCGCAGGACACTGCGGGGGCCGTGTGGACGTGGCAATCGCTGGAGGCTTTGTTTACCGGCATGCATCTGACGGCGGAGCAGGGAGTGCAGGGGCCGATGATCTTTGAGAAAGCTGGCTGTGCGAAGTGTCATCGGCGGGGCGGTCTGGGAGGCACAGCGGGTCCCGACCTGACGTCACTGGGTTGGCGGCGACAGCGTGCGGAGGTGCTGGAATCGCTGCTGTATCCGTCGCAGGAATTGCACGAGGAATATCCCACTGTGATCGTGGCTCTGCAGGATGGGACATCGGTAACGGGGTTGCTGCAGCGTGCTCCGGACGAAGGCCTGCAGGTTTTCAGCAGTGCCGGGGAAGTCCGCAGCTTTCAGCAGTCCGAGGTTGTGGCCATTCGCGGACATGCGGTGTCTGCTATGCCGGCAGGAACGCTGGATCGATTGACCGCGGACGAGGTGCGGGCGCTGGTGGCGTGGTTAACCAGCGTGGACGGGATTCCTCGGCCACATCAGGAGGATGAGGGTCAGGAAGAAGAGTAAAACCTGAGCGGTTGCAGGGGTGGATTCTGCTGCGAGGAACACGCTAAAGGTGCGGGGAAGTCTGCGACGATCAAGTCGTTGACCGGCAGTTCGACGAATCGTCCGCTGACCGTGATTGGCTGCGCAGATCGGCAGAAACTGCCACTGTGTGCGGTCGTCTCGGTGCGATGGGTGGGCGGGTTCGGGCTGTCGGCGGTCAACAGCAGCAGGAAGCCGCCGGGGTCACTCCGGCAGAGGAACGCGGCAGCGATGTCAGGATCCGCAAAAACTGATCAGCTTCGACTGGGTTTCATGGAGACGATCGAGGTTGAGGGGCGAGGGCATATTGGCGGGCTGCTGATCACGAATCAGAACGGCCGTCCGCTGGAGTTTCAGTGTACAACTCCGGTTCGTCCCAATCGCACTCAGGAGATTCTCTTCGGTGAAACGCTGCGGCCGTGGCTGCTGGGTGAACTGATCGGCAGTACCCTGCTGGACCGTGTGGCGATTAAGCCCAGCCTCGTGGTGACCAGCGATCCGTGTCTGCTGGAACTGAGGAATCATACCGAGGTACCGATTGCTGTGGCGGAGTCTGCGACTGGTGGGCGTCGCGGTGCATCGGGAGGCGATGCGGAGGAGAGTCGAAAGCTGCACCTGGGCGGCAGTGTGCTGAGATTTCATGATGCTCACAACAGTGACATCGATTCGCTGCAGAAGCAGAGGCATCTGATTCCGGATTCGGCTGATCTGCAGGAGCCACTGGAGCGGGTGCGGGAAGCATTGGCGGAGACGGTTCGAACCGTGTTTGCTCGCTGAGCAGGCAGGATCAGCAGAGATCTGACAGGGGCCCGAACGAATGGATGCGGCGGGGACAAATGGCGAGTCGGGCGAGTCGTCGGTCGGTGTGGCGGAAGCCGACAGTGGTGTCATGCTGCCACAGCGACCGGAGCTGCTGTCGACGGGATTCAACCCGGCACTGTCTCGAGTGCCGGCTCCTGAGACCCTGTGCAGCACGCTGGACATCACGCTGGATTTCGTTCCGTCGTGGACTCCGCGGCGGATCCCTTTGAAATGCATCGGGCTGACGCTGCCTGAGGGTGTGGAGTTTCTGCCACCGGCGGCTCCGAAACCGGGATTGCCGGCGGAGTCGCGGAAGGCTGCGGCGGCGCAGCCGGCTGAGGGATCGTCCGAGGGTGAGCCACCGCAGAAGAAGGTGACTCGACTCAAACCGCCTCCGGATGCCCTGTCACTGCAGGATCGTCTGTTCTATCTGCTGCAGCCTCCGCTGGAATCATGGCTGGCCGGTCAGGAACTGATCATGCCGTTTGAGCCTTTTTCGTATCAGTACGAGGGCATCGCGTGGCTGTTTTCCAGTCAGGCCGCCCTGCTGGCAGATGAGATGGGTCTGGGCAAGACGATGCAGACCATTACGGCGATTCGGTTGCTGCTGCGCAGCGGTCAGGCGCGCAGGATTCTGCTGATCTGCCCGAAGCCTCTGATACCGAACTGGCAGCGGGAATTCAAAACGTGGGCGGAGGAACTGCCGGTTGTGGTGATGGAAGGCAACGGGGCGAGGCGACGCATGCTGTGGACGATGCCCGGCGTGCCGATTCTGATTGCCAACTACGAACTGATGACGCGGGATCTGGCGGAGATGCCGGAAGAAGAGCAGCCAAAGTTTGATCTGCTGGTCCTGGATGAAGCGCAGCGAATCAAGAATCGCGAATCGAACACAGCGCTGACGGCGCGCGCGATTCGGCGTCGGCGCAGCTGGGCGCTGACAGGGACTCCGATCGAGAATCGTCCGGAGGAACTGGGAGCACTGTTTGAATTCATGGAGGTGATTCCGAAGGGGAGTTCGCCGGATCTGCGACAACTTTCAAGACTGGCGAAAAAATATATTCTGCGACGCACCAAGGACCTGGTGATGAAGGATATGCCACCGCGGATTGACCGGGATGCGGAGCTGGAACTGACGGATGCGCAGGAATCGGCCTATCGCATTGCTGAGAAGGAGGGCGTGATTCAACTGAACGATCTGGGAGATTCGATCACTGTGCAGCACGTGTTCGAACTCGTTCTGCGTCTGAAGCAGATTGCCAACTATGATCCGCTGACTGGCGAAAGTGCCAAGCTGGAGCGGCTGCAGGCGGACATGGAAGAGATCGCTGCCAGTGGCGGGAAAGCCATTCTGTTCAGCCAGTGGACAAAGACGATTGACTGGCTGGAGCCTCGGCTGAAGGAATTCAATCCATTGATTTATCATGGTGGAGTTCCGACGAAGCAGCGTGAACCCATTCTGGCGAAGTTCAAGCAGGATCCGAAGGCTCATATTCTGCTGATGAGTTACGGCACGGGGGCGGTGGGGTTGAATCTGCAGTTTGCCGGTTACGTGTTTCTGTTCGACCGCTGGTGGAATCCGGCGATCGAGGATCAGGCGGTCAACAGAGCGCATCGAATCGGGGTGAAGAATCCGGTGATTGTCACGCGTTTTATCTCGAAAAACACGATTGAAGAGCGTATTGACCGGGTGTTGCGGGAGAAGCGGGAGCTATTTGAGATGGTGCTGGGCGAGGGTGACAACAACAATCGCGCGCTCAGCCTGACGGCTTCTGAGATCTTCGGGTTGTTTGATCTGAAGGCGCGGCACAAGGATGGGTCGCGTTCGATTGGACCGAAGCCCGTGCCGGCAAGCGGCGAGGCTGCCTGAGGCTGTGGGGGTTACCTGAGGCTGCGTGAGGCAGACCGCTGGAAGTCTGCACCATGGCGTTTTCGCACACATCCACTTATGCTGCACAGTGGGTCGCGGAACTTTGATGGGGAGTGCAGCAATGGGTGATTTGCGGAGTGTTGCGGGGAAACTGCTGTCGTGCGGTCTGAGCTTATGGAGCGGACTGGTGGTTTGGGCGGGTGATGTCTCATTGCCGCGAAGCAGTCCTGAGTCGCAGGGTGTGTCGTCGCGGATGGTGCTGGAATTCGTGCAGGCTGCGGACCGCCAGGTGCATTCGATGCACAGCTTCATGCTGGTGAGAAACGGGCATGTGGTTGCGGAAGCGTGGTGGGCACCGGAGTCTGTTGACAAGCCGCATGTGCTATGGTCGCTGAGCAAGAGTTTCACGGCCACAGCGGTGGGGCTGGCGGTGGCGGAGGGAAAGCTGAGCATAGATGATCGGGTGAGCAGTTTTTTTCCGGACAGTCTGCCACCTGAGCCGTCGAAAAATCTGCAGGAGATGCGAGTCCGGGATCTGCTGACGATGACTGCGGGGCATCAGGATGAACCGGCTCTGGGGCGCGAGACGGACTGGATTCGGGCGTTTCTGGCTCATCCGGTACCGCACAAGCCGGGGACCCATTTTCGGTACAACACTCCGGCGACGTTTATGCAGTCGGCGATTGTGCAGAAGGTGACCGGTCAGTCGGTTTTGCAGTATCTGCAGCCGCGATTGTTTGAACCATTGGGAATCGAGTCGCCGCGCTGGGATACCAATCCTCAGGGAATTTCACTGGGTGGATATGGGCTGTATCTGAAGACGGAAGATGTGGCCAGGTTCGGACTGCTGTATCTGCAGCGTGGGCAGTGGAATGGGCGACAGTTGATTCCGGAGGACTGGGTGCGGCTGGCAACGTCGCGACAGACCAGCAACGGCAGTCGACCGGACAGCGACTGGGACCAGGGATATGGATTTCAGTTCTGGCGGTGCCGGCACAACGCCTACCGGGGCGACGGAAAGGACGGTCAATTCTGCGTGGTGCTGCCGGATCAGAATGCGGTGGTGATTCTGACCGCCAACACGGCGGACATGCAGGGGCAGTTGAACGTGGTCTGGGAGCACCTGTTGCCGGCATTTCATGACCAGCCGCTGGCGTTGGATGCGCAGAATGAGGGCAAATTGCGGGAATTCTGCGGAAGTTTGCAGGCGAAGCGTTGAGAGAAGTGCGCTGAAGTGCCTGAGTTTTCCGGTCCGGGAGTTGCTATTTATCTGCTCATTTGTTCAATTCTGTGCTGATTCGGGAATTTTCTGCGTCATTTGCGGCGATCGGGCATGCTTTTAGCTGCCCACCGTGTGACTGGCGGAATGGCAGAATTGTTTCTGTGAAGTGGGCAGATGTTTGAGCGTCCGTTTTTATCGATGGATCTTGCGAACCCGACGTGGTGGGCCTACGTGGGGTTGTTGGTGATTGCGGTTTACTTTCGTTTTTCGCGTTTTTTTTCGATTCGGAACCTGGATCTTCTGTTGCTGCTGGCGGTGTCGACCAGTTTGACGGCGACAGTGCTGTATCGGGACCGAGCCTGGACTGTGGAGGCGGAGGGCGGCCCGCTGCTGACTCGTGTGAACGCTCTGATGGCGGATGTGCTGGGCGGGGGCGAGCGGGTCACGATTCCGGTATCGTACCGGGCCGATGAGGCAGATTCGTCCCCTGAAACTTCCGGTCTGGGGGTTGCCGGTAGCGGTTTAGCCAGTCAGATTCTGAATTCTGCGGTGGACCAGCGGCATCCGATGTACCGCTGGGGTTCACTGGTGCTGCTGACTTCGTCGGCGTGCCTGCTGGTGCGGCTGATGTTTGATGAAAGCCTGACTCGGCGTCCGCGACTTGATCAGAATCTGAACCTGTCGGGTTTGATGTGTCTGTGTATACCGGCGTTTGGAATATTGATGGCGCATGTGGCACTGCTGTCACCGCCCCAGCATGCTCAGGCGACGATGCAGTATGGGCAGGCGTTGTTGCAGCGTCAGCATGTGGAGCTGCTGGCGGATGAAAGTGCTGTGCCGCCTGCTCCGGTTGAGACGCTGATGGCAGCGGGAGGCAGCATTGTGGGTGATCTGGCGGACACGGAACCCGACTGGGTGGCGCGGGGTCTGGTGATCACAGCTCATTCGCTGGTGGTGCTGGGACTTCTGGTGATCAGTCGGCTGCATTTTGCCAGTCTGCAACTGGGTGTATCGATGGTCTGTCTGTATCTGCTGTTGCCCTGCACGGGGGTCTACGTGCATCAGCTCAGCCATGTGCTGCCGGCGGCGTGTCTGACGTGGGCCTTTGCCTGTTATCGTCGTCCGATGGTGGCTGGGATTCTGCTGGGGCTGGCGAGTGGCACTTTGTTTTTCGCGATTTTTCTGATCCCGCTGTGGGCCGTATTTTATGGTCGTCGGGGTGCCCTGCGTTTCATTATTTCGGTGACTGCGGTGGCGGTGGTGCTGGCGGGGACTTTGATGCTGATTTCTCAGGATGCTTCATCGTTTGCGGAGAAGCTGATTCGGTCGACGAACTGGACGGTGTATCGGCTGCTGATGGAGCCTGCGGCGGTGCAGGATTCGCAGTTGAGCCAGACGATCATCCGGATCCTGATGGCGGCGGTATTCTTTGTGATGCTGACAGCGATGATTGTTTTGCCGCGTCCGCGGAATCTTGAAAATCTGCTGGGGAATTCGACGTCGCTGATTGTTGCAGCCCAGCTTTGGTATCCCCAGGACATCGGCCATTACGTGCTGTGGTATCTGCCGCTGTTGCTGCTGGTGATATTCAGGCCGCGTCTGGACCGTCTGATACCTCCGGACCGTCTCGATGCGACTCTGGCATCCCTGTCGTCACAGAGTTCCGGTACTTTGCGTTCCACGCTGGCTGTTGAGAGCTGAAGTCCTGGAATCTGACTTCCCGAAAGTGGCGTTGTCGGCGAGAATAGGGGCTGCCTTTGAGGGGTGCTCGTTGGCTGTTGGCTGGCCCGCAGAAAATTGAGGGGCGGACAGATGTCAGGAAAGCGTGAAGTATTGCGTGTAGCCGTCGTGCTTGCGGTGATCGGTTGTTTCACGTTTCCGTGTCTGATTCGCAATGTGTCGGCGGGTCTGCGGATGCAGGTTTTGAAGGCGACCGCGACAACTTCGCTGACTCCGGGGCAGCAGCCTGGGCGTCCGAACGGCGGTTGGTCAGTGGAGCTTGAGTTATTGATTCGTGTGGCGAACGATGGTGAGACGGAACTGGGTCTGCAGGGGTCAGACGTGTTCATTCGGAGCGGCGAATCGCTGGTGCGGCGTCGTGCGGACGCTGCCGTGGTGGGGCCCCGGCTGGATACGCTTGCGGGCGGGCAGTCAGTGGATGGTACAGTCAGGTTTCAGGTCCTGTCGTGGCCTGCTGATCCGAGCAGCCTGCAGCTGGTGCTGGGGGTGGAAGGGCGTCCGGACGATGATAATCCGGTTCTGGATGCTGAGGGGCGTGTAGTTTCGGGGTTGTCCGGCGAGGCATTGGCGGTGGTGCCTCTGCTGCAGTGGGTGCGTGAAACTTCGCGGTTTTCCGTGGATCGGCTGGGTCCCGGCGGAGCGTTGGCACTGATTTCCACCGAGCGGGATCTGGATGTGTTGTCAGCGTGGGCGCTGGCGGGGCCATTGAGGGAACTGCTGCGTGAGAATGTGGAGCGGGTGGTGCTGACATCGGCCGGTGAGGGGCGGCGCGGGGTAACGGACGAAGTGGGGATGTGGCTGAGTGGACTGCAGCAGAGTGCGCAGCAAAGTACGCAGCAGAATTTGCGGCCAGGCCTGATGCCTCCGGCGGTGAACAGGCAGGCTCCTTTTCCGGTATTTGATCAACCGTTTCGCTACGTGGCGGTGGCTGAGATGAGTGTGAGCGAGAGTGGCAATCCCTTTGCTCGACGCCGCACGACTCGGGGCGACCTGAAGCTGGATGAGTCGATTGCCGAAGGGCTGGCACCGGTTTATCGGTATGCGCCGCTTTCCGAGGCGATTCGGGATTTGCAGAGTGACACGGCGGGAGTGCGATTGGGTGCATTGGCGGGGGCGGTGGATCGGCTGTCCGAGGACGAGGCAGCGGCGGTTCTGGATCGTGCGCGTTCCGGTTCCCCGCAGCAGCAACTGGAAGTGGCTTCCTGGTTGAATCAGATACCAGGGCGTCGTGCCGTGCTGGCGCTGCAGGAAATGGCGACGGGCGAAAATGAGGAGCTGGCGGGTGTGGCAATCCGGGGGCTGGCGACCAGCCGTGAAGATTCGGCCGAGCGAGCGATGACGGTCGTCTGGGAGGCTGGGTCGACGCGACCTGTGCTGAGGAACGAGGCAGCCTCTGCGATGGTGAGGTCGGGCGATGACCGCTGGACTGCGTTTGTTGCGGCGTGGGTCCGGGATTTTCTGCAACTGTCCGGGAATGGACAGGCGGGCGGAATTCTGCCCGAGCAGGTGCGTGGTGCTGTGGCCTTTCTGCTGGAGCGGCGTCATGAGCCGACGCACGTGCTGATACGCGAACAGTTGCCCGGGATTCATCCTGCGAAGTTTCAGGATCCTTTGATTCGAATTCTGCTGGACCAGGCCCAGCCGCTGGATCTGCGGGCCGTGCACAGGGCCGTGGATGCAAGGATTCGTGAGGGAGACATCACACAGGAGGTGCTGTATGCGGCTCTGATTCTGCGTGATTCTGCCTGGACGGAGAAGCTGCTGGCCGACTATCGGCAATTGCGGAATTCCGGTCGACAGGAGGATCAGCGTTCGCTGCAGCCGGTGCTGGCGTGTGCCACTGCGGCTCAGGTGGACGACATTGTGTCGCAGTGGAAGCAGCTCACGTGGGCAGCTCAGAATGAACTGCTGGTGTATCTGGCGGCAGTAGACCACAGGCAATGGAAATCGCTTGCTGCGGAACAATTGCTCAACAGTCCGGACACATCGGAAACAGCGATCAACCTGTTGTCTCAGGAGGCTTCAGAGGAGGCTCTGACTTTGCTGCGGGATCTGCTGCGGCGCCAGATTGCAGCGCTGGAGGGAACGAAGGATGCATCGGCGCGGGGGCGCGACCAGCTGCAGCGTCTGACGGCTCAGATTGCCGGCTTTGTGCATCCGGAGTGTCGTCGTCTGATCAATCAGATGTGTCGCGACACCAATGAGTATGTGCGGTCGACGGCGAAGGAGCAGCGTACGAACATTCTGGTGCGTTCTCCGGCCGTGCGATCGCTGCAGCAGGAGAGCCAGTTGCGTGATGCAGATCAGAAGCAGGAAGCGGACCAGATGCTGGAGGAGGTGCTGAGACTGGATCCATTTCTGCCTGAGGCGTGGTTGCGACGCAGCTCGGTGCGGATGCACGCGGGGAACTTCGATGCTGCGATGGAGGATCTGCGGCATGCGGCGGAGCTGTCTCCGGAGCACGTGGAGGTGGAGAGTATGATTTCGCTGGTGCTGGTGCGACAGGGTAAGGTGGCCGAGGGTCTGCAGGCTGCTGACAGGCTGATAGCCAGCGTCCCGTTTGATGATTATGCGCTGTACAATGGGGCCTGTTCCTATGCTCGTGCTGCGGAGCGGGCAGAGACATCTGCTGCCGATCGTACCAACTGGATCGCCCGTGCTGTGGAGTTGATTCGGGCGACGAATGCCACAGGCTTCGATGATGATGAGCATCTGGCGCAGGACGTGGACCTGCAGATTCTGCACGACCATCCGGAGTGGCCAGCACTGCTGGAGGCTGCGAAAAACAACCCGGGACGAGAACGCTGAGTGCCGGGTTTCAGCGTGGGGTGGTGGATTCGGACAGGCGACCGTCCTGCATGGTCAGGATTCTGTCGGCAATGTCCAGAATTCGGGGGTCGTGAGTGACCATCAGGATGGGTCTGGCCAGTTGTCTTGCCAGCGTCTGCAGTCGACTGACGACTTCCCGGCCGGTCACGCTGTCCAGTGCTGAGGTGGGTTCATCCGCGAGGACCAGTTGAGGGTCGGTGACGAGGGCTCGTGCCACGGCCACCCGCTGTCGCTGCCCGCCTGACAGTTTGGCAATCGGATAATCAATGCGATCCTGCAGTCCGACTTCGCCCAGCATGGCAACGGAGCGTCGGCGGGCTTCCCTGCGATCGACCTGCGGGTGCAGATCGAACATGATCTGTACATTCTGCAGTGCGGTCAGGAAAGGCAGCAGGTTGTGGGCCTGGAAGATGAAGCCGATCTTTCGCCGCAACTGGATCAGATCGGTGTAGGTTGCGTGGTGCAGAGCATGTCCGAGGACATTCAGGGTTCCGTGCTGCATGCTGCGCAGTCCGGCGATCAGCGTAAGCAGAGTGGTTTTTCCCGACCCGGACGGGCCGGTGAGCAGCACGATTTCACCGGGCTGGATCTGCAGGCTGACATCGAACAGGATCTGTTTCTGCAGTTCGCCCTCACCGAAGCTGAAGTTGATTCCCTGACCCGAGATGACGGAAGGTGCTGCGGACATAAGGAAACGATCGTTGGCTGCTGTCAGGCCAGTGGCAGGCTGAGAGCATTGAGGATGCGTTCGCAGGCATCGGATTTGTTGAGGGCGTAGAAGTGAATTCCCGGAACACCTTCAGCCTGCAGTTCCCGACATTGTCGAATGGCGTGTTCGACGCCGATTTCAAATTGTGCCGCTGCGTCGTCCCTGACAGCTTCCAGTTGAGTTGCCAGTTCCGTGGGGATGACTGAACCGCACATGGATGTAATCCTGCGGATGCGGGCAAAATCGGTGATTGGCATGATACCTGGGACGATGGGGACAGTGATTCCGCGGGCCGCACACTGGTCGCGAAATTCAAAGAAGCTGCGATTGATGAAGAACAACTGAGTGAATACGGCATCCGCGCCGGCGTCCACCTTGATTTTCAGATTCTGCAGGTCCGCGTCCAGAGATGGGGCTTCGACGTGCTTTTCCGGATAGCCGGCTACGCCAATGCCCATTTCGGGGTACAGTCGGCGGATCAGGGAGGTCAGTTCCGATGCGTGGTGCAGGCCACCTTCAGCAGCGGTGAACACCTGCTGTCCGGCTGGCGGATCACCGCGCAGGGACATGATGTTTCGAATGCCGGCCTGCCATGCGTGGTGCAGCCAGTCTGACAGTTCATCCACGGTGGAGCTGACACAGGTGAAGTGTGCCATGGCCGGCCGCTGCAGCGTCTGCTGAATCCACTGGCACCAGTCGAGGGTTTGTCCGCGGGTGGAGCCACCGGCGCCGTAGGTGCAGGAGACGAATGCCGGGTTGTAGCGGTTCAGTGACAGCAGGCTGCGTTTGAGTGCTTCGCTGGATTCCGTCGTTTTGGGCGGAAACATCTCGATCGAGAGGACGAAGCGACGGGAATTGAACAGATCAGTCAGACGCATCTGCAGGGCTCGGAGAAAATTTAACAGATGGAAAAGCGGTATTCTAAGGTCCCGCTGGTCGCAGGAGAAACGAAAAATTCGTTCATTCCGACTCAGTGGCTGCGACGGACGACTCGGTGAAAATGCAGTTCGGCCTCCCGATCCACGACTCGCCGAATGCCCTCCAGCAGACAGTGCGGTTCGTGATCGGTTTCACCCAGTCGCTTGACTTCCGCCAGACTGGTCCCCGGTGGGACACTGAAGGCCGCCTGATAGATGATCTGGTTGCCGGCGTCGAGTTCCGGAACGATGAAGTGGACGGTGGCCCCGAAACACAGCATGTGGTGCTGGAAGGCATCTTCGTAGGGGCGAAAGCCCGGAAATGATGGCAGCAGACCATGATGCAGATTGATGATTCGCCCGCCGGCGAATTTCCAGCACAGTTCCGCCGGCAGCACTCGCATGTACCGTGCCAGAATCACGTAGTCGATGTCCAGCTCATCGATCGCTCGTTCGAGCCTGCTGTAGTCCGGGTTTCCGTGGTCATCACCGATGGATAGCCATGGCACATCGAACTGCTCGGCAAGGCTGCGACAGGCATTCCTGTTGCCAGCCATGACAGCCACTTCCGCCTTCAGTCTGCGATCCCGCACCGCTCGCAGAATTGCCAGAGGAGGTTCTGCGCGATACGTGGTGCAGATGGCCAGTCTGGGGGGGCGAGCGTGTTCATCGCGCGACCAGACTCGCACCTGCAGCCCGCGCTGCCGGCCGATATCTGCCATTTCACGACGCAGATCGGCGATGGTTCCGGCAGTCCATTCGATCCGCATCAGCATGGCGAACAGGCGTTCCGAATCCCTGTCGTACATCTGAATTTCGTGGATGTTGGCTCCCGCCCCGGTGACAAAATGTACGATGGGGTCTGCCAGTCCGCGATGGTCAGGACCGACAGCAGTGATGGTGACCTGCATGCAATGTACCCATCCGCAGAGTTTTTGCCTGCGGCAAAGAAAAAGCGGGGCTCATGCGAGCCCCGCGGAAGGCTGAATTGTGACGGGGCAGTCTCAGACAGAACCGTCTTCTTCACGACGGCGACGACGCAGTGAGACCAGACCAAACAGAGCTCCCAGCAGTCCTGCAGTGGCGCCCCTGGATTCTTCGCGAGTCTGCAGTTTTGCCGGGACAGTGGGCTGGAGGTCGACTGTGACAGGGGGCTGTCCCTCGGGAGCATCCCACCATGTTTCCTGACCCCAGCCGGACAGGACTTCGTCAGATTCCACCGGTGCCACCGCCGGATCCGGCTGTGTGACCGCCTGTTTCTGAGGGGCGGACACCGGCTGTTCGTTGACAACCGGCATTTCAACGGCTTCGGCTCGAGTGCCTGACACTGTTGATCGCAGCATACTGACTGAGTAATCAGCCACAGGCTGTGCGAACACAGCGGCCACCGCAGTCAGCATCCACTGGTCAGGATTCTGTGGCGACCGAACCTCGGCCAGGACCCTGAAGTCCACCGGGTTGCTCCACAGCCCCGGGGTTCCGTCGCTGGAGCGGAATGCACGCACCCACAGGCGGAAGTCACCGGTACCGAGGTTGAATGACGGCTGGTAGGAGGTCGTGGCGATGCCTGCCTGACGCAGCAGGATCTTTGAAGGATCTGCCAGATTCACGAGGAACACTTCGTAGGATGAAGCACCGTCAACCGTGCCCCATGAGAACAGCGGACGCTGATTGCTGGAGGCGGGAATGGCATTGACATTTGGACGGCCACCAACAAAGAACTCGAGCATCTTCGTGTAATCGCCCTGTGTATCGGCACTGCGTGCTCGAACGTAGGCACGATAGGTACCGTTTGGCAGAGCCTTCGACGCGGGCACGGTGAATGCTGTCGCTGTCGTGTTCTGGAAGATGTAGTTCGGGATGACAGAGGTTGTGAGCACCTGGTCGATGCGGAAGTCATAGCTTGTGGCACCAGCGGGTCGACCGATCAGAGTCGTTGCCATATTCGTCCATGTGAACGATGGCGTTGTGCTGAAGGTTGACGACGAGGGGCCTGACAATGTGGGAGCCGTGACGATCTGGAAGTCGAGTGCCGGGGAGCTCCAGCCACTGATATCACCGAAGGCGCTGCGAGCCTGAGCCCAGAATCGATAGCGTCCAATCGGCAGGTCATTCGGGATTGTGTAGTTCAGTGCGTTGATACCGGAGACGTCGAGAACCACAGGGCCACCGGGCAGCGACAGGCTGGCCACGTAGACACGATAGGTCTGACCGCCGGCCACACCCTGCCAGCTGAGCGTCGGGGTCTGATCGTCGATACGACCGGTTGGACCGATGAGCGTCGGTGGTGTGGTGACTCGGAAGGTCTTCGGCAGGCTCCAGTCGGATACTGTGGCTGCATCAACTTCCGAGTAGGTTCGGACATAGACCTGATAGGTTCCCAGTACAAGATCTGTATTCAGCGTCCAGTTGTCTCCGGGGACACGTTCTGCCTTGACGGCAACTCGTGACACCGAGCCTTCAATCTTATTGATCCAGATATCGCTGAGCGGTGCCGCGCCGGATC
>Ga0078894_10000711_pt1 | contig 23823 bp, 16 predicted proteins | sample LauGreSu1BDMLBSD_2_FD_67506 | JGI IMG/M metagenome (GOLD analysis project Ga0078894, IMG submission 67506) | Freshwater lake microbial communities from Lake Michigan, USA - Su13.BD.MLB.SD (version 4) (version 4) | ecosystem: Environmental > Aquatic > Freshwater > Lake | place: Lake Michigan... | reverse complement strand
GGCTCTTGTGACAGGTGCTGTGCAGCAGTTGGCAACGATTGACCTGCCTGCTGAAAATGTGGCGGCGGCCGTTGCTGGGGCAACAGAGGGGGCCGTGGCCTCTATCTCAGCCACTGGACTCAGTGCCGACGCTACCGTCACACTTGCTGGATCCTTAGCAGCCGCTAGTGTGGAATCCTTAGCAGTATTCAAAAGTCTCGATCAGTCGACTTTGGTCGGGACTATGAGGGAGATTTCGAGCAGCGCTGTGGAAGCACTGTCGGCCGCCAAAATTGACGGCTCGCAACTTGGAGCTATCGTCAAATCCATTGCATCTGCAAGTGTCGCAGCAGTAGCAACGGTCAGCGAACAGTCCGGCTTTGGTAATTCGCTCGTAACCTCTGGTGCTGCTGCACTTGCATCAGGTGCGATATCAGGGCTAGGCGCTGTGTCTAACGACGCGAGCGTGGCGGCCTCTGCCACAGAAAATATTATTTCAGGGACTATGTCCTCGCTGGCTAGCTCTGCGTCTTTAAGCACCTCGGATAAGTCTACAGCAGTTGCCAATGTTGTTGGGAGGTCGGTTGAGGCGCTGGCTAACTTAGGATCCGATTCGACAAAGACAACTTTGATGGGATCGGTCATCAGCACAACGATGGCCAGTCTCAGTAGTCTTGGCGTTGCATCTGATGCCCAAGCAGCTGCCGATACCGTGAAGGCGATAACGACCAATGCAACCTCAGCGCTCGCGACTGCCGGATTTAGCGGGAATTCGCTGTCTACTGCTTCTCAGCAAGTCGTATCAAGTGCAGTCAAGGGTATAGATTCTCTTGGCGTTAGCGGTGCCGCTAGTATTGGTAACATTGTGAGTAATGTAATGAGCGGGGTTAGTGCTGGTTTGAGCTCGCTTACAAGCGCCGGTAAAGCTGACGAAAATGCAGCTGTCGCCGCCCTAAACAGCTCGACTGAAACAGCTACCTCCACCGTGAGCACGCTCCAGTCTGCAAGCAACCTGAGTGCAAGCGAGTTAGCATCGGTTAGCTCCCAGGTGGCGGCCGTGGTGCCTCCATCAGTTACATACCCGCTGACTGACCTTTTGTTACCCGTCAACAAAGTCATGTCCACACTTACTCCGACAAAAACAGGGATATTTAATAACTGTGTGGTAAGTCCGAGTCTCCCAGCCGGTCTCTCCCTAGCGCCGGCAGACTGTTCAATCTCCGGAACCCCGGCAACGATATCGTCGGCCCAGAAATACACAATTACCCCAACCGGTGGCGTACCTGCTGCGGTAACGATTAGAGTGGTCTCAAACTCCGTCGCAATTTCCTACCAGCAGGCGGATTATGAATTCGTCGGCGAAAGTTCGCCGGTAACAATTGTGCCGGCGAATCTCGGGGCAACCTTCACATCTTGTACGGCCAACCAACCTATGCCCCCAGGTCTGATACTTGGGCCAAACTGCACGATTTCAGGCACCTTAGACTTTTTCTCAAGCAATAACTACGAGCCTAACGGCGTCCAAGTACTCAACCTAGACGGTACTGTAGCTAGCCAAACTGCTGGCCAGGGAGGCGAAGGTCAAGGTCCTAAATATGGCTTCAAGTACCGAGTGCCCTACAAAATTACTCCTCAAAATGGTGGGACCGACGGGACGCCGGTCAATATCACTCTGACGCTAGTACCGCCCTTTTCGATCTATGATCGCCTAGAGTATCGCCTAGAGGGGATTTCTGGCAGTCCCAAAGCTATTGAAATTATCCCGGTGCAGTCAGTCCCTACAGGTACAACATGTGCTATCTCTCCATCTCTACCCACGGGCTTCACGATTAATAACTCAACGTGCGTGATCAGTGGGTCTTTTACAGGCGGAGTCACAGCAACAAAATATGCGATCACGCAGCACGTGAATGGAATTTTCCAAAGTACGTCCAAATTACTGATAGGAGCTAATTTTTATAACTATGGTTTCGATTACCAATACGGAAGCCATAGACTTTTTGTGGTCGATCAGTACCAAGATATGGTCCCTCATTATGGCGCCAGTGCGGTGCCCACAACTTGTGTGAAAGCAGGCGACTTACCTGTTGGTCTCTCTCTTGCTAATGACTGTAAGATTTCGGGAACCGTGAGCTCACGCTTTTCTAGCCGGGAATTGATCATCTATCCAGATTCGATCACGACAGGTAAGCCCGTCCGAGTCTATCTGACTTCAATGGACGGCATCAACGTAGTCGAAAGTGTAACCAATACCAGTGTGTCGCTCTCTTGGAACGCAGTCCCTGGTGCCACGGGCTACGTGGTCCTGGCCAACCAAAGCTCGCACGTGAAAACATTCCCGCAGGATGGGCAGCAAGTTACTGCTACCTCGCTACAGGACCCGACCGACATACTGGTTGCCACCGCTCCTGCCAGCGGCACGACGCAAACTGTCACTCACAGTGGGTTAACCCAGGGAGCGACCTACAACTATCAAGTGTTAGCGCATGATGCTTCTTACAATTATATAGCAGTCGGATGGCGGTATAACCTAAGCGTCAATGCCAATACCAACATTAGCACTAGTACCAACACCAGCACTGGTACTAGCACTACTACTAGTACCTCCTGGGTCATGGGTTACTACCCCCATAGGGAGCTGACAGTTAAAGTTGGGGAGTCTCTAAACGAGCAACCGACTTTGTTTCCGGCGACCACGCCGTCTGGTTGTACGTCTACACCTACTCTTCCCGCAGGGCTCAATCTCGCGGCTGACTGCAAAATCACAGGTGCCGCTGTAGCCCCGTCAGGTTATCAAAATTACACCATCTCACCAAGTGGCTCGGGTAACTTCTACCCGCTCGATCTGTGGCTTGGCGTTGATGGTCCCCTGAATATCACCTCAGCAACTACCGCAACCGAAGTTAACCTCAGTTGGCCAGCAGCTGACGGTGCCAACGGCTATATCGTACTTGCTCACAAAGATGGGCCTGTCGCGACAAATCTCAGTGACTATAATTTTCTATCCTCCGGGCAACTGAGCACAACCGGTGACATTGAGGTCGGGAATTTTGAAGGTCCAAGTGCTAGCCACACTGGCCTAGTCACCGGCCACATCTACTCCTATAAAGTCTACGCTTACCGGACCATCTACGGCATGCCGAACTACTTCGCCGTCGGTACTGCGGGAAAAGTCCAAGTCGGATCGACACCAACCGCAACGATAACCTACGGTAGTCGGATCAGATCGTTCAAGGTTGGGGATACCGTTTCCATCACACCGACAGTGACGGGTGGCACTATATCAGGTTGTGCCGTAAGTCCGCCTCTTCCCACAGGATTAGTATTAAATGCAGTGAATTGCGCTATCACAGGCACTCCCACAACCCCTAGGGGCCTAAGCACATATACAATTACTCCTACGTTATCGGTAGGTACTCATCCGGCAATTGAGATCGCTATGCGGGTCTGGGAGAACTTGAATGTCGCTGCCGACAATTCTCAGGATGAGTACATCACAGTCTCTGCGAGCAGTAACTTTAGCGGTAGCTTAGAATATATTTATTTGGTGAGCGAAAGCGTCCCATCAAGTGAGATGCCGTCGGACTTTGACGCACTAAATAATGGTCAGGAAACTAAGTGGGGGCGTGTCGCCTATGTTGGGACTGCCAACTCCTACAATCATGAGGGAGGCAGGTTCAATGCGTCGTACTTCTATACGGTATTCGTTAGGACGCAGGGATTTGTAGGCTCGGGATATCTTTCAAGAGGGAGCACCACCGCGCAAAAAATTCGTAGTAGGTTCGCAGGTGTGCATGACCTCTATTTGACAGCTCCTTACACAGGCCACGCATCCGGAACGGCCGCAGTGGCTTACAGTATTCAGCCGCACACAGAATCATTCGGTGCCACACCGTCCACCTATAATTCGTATATGGCTATAGGCACGGGGACTCCATCGTTTAGCCTCCAGCAGTCTGCGTATTCCATTTTTGAGAACACCGGAGCAGTAGATTTATTGTCCCAGGCCTTAACAAACGTCATGGTTCAGCTGCGGGCCATCATCGGGGGTAACGAAATAACCTACGGTGTTCGTCACGCATCTCTAGATCTTGGTGTCGGTAGACATCACAAGATCCTAGGTCGCAATAGGTTTCTTGGCGAGGATTTGGACAAGATCCACGTCGGTACGCCAACTGCGGTCACTGCAGATAATTACGGAAACATCGTATTTGCCTCAAGTAACGGAACGGTCAATGTTTGGTGTCAAGATACCTCTGAGGCGCACTACTGTCGGGGACGAAGGTATAAGGGGGTTTACACTCTGGCAGGTGCAGACGGTAAGCTGATCCCTGGCACCGTAGGGACGACGCGCCCTCCGGCCCCATGGAACCCCTGGCAAGCAATCGGCGACGTCAGTGCGCTCTACGTCGATCGCTTTTACAACATTTATATAGGCGATAGTAGTTATCACCAGATATTGGCGCTCTGTACGGTGGTGAGCCCTGGATCGGGGGTTTGCGCCGGTCAGAATAAAGGTGCGTTGGTTTTGGTAGCTGGCAACGGTACCAATGGGACACCCCTCGCCGATGTGGCAGCTACGACGAACGCAATTGGTAACATCACTCAACTTGCAGTTGACCACCATGGCAACGTTATCTTTGCTCAGGAGAGTCAGCCAAATGTATACATAGTGTGTGAACGTAGCGGGGGGCCTCAGTGCAGTCAGACTGGGCGTTCAATTGGTAAGATCTACATTGTTGCGGGAACCGGCACTGTCGGTGATAGCGTTAGCTCGAGCCCCACAGGAGTCACTGCGGAATCGGCATCTATCGGCAACGTCTCGGGCTTGACCGTGGGTGAGGGTGACACTGTTTACTTAGGAGACGCCAGCTTCAACAATGTGCTCGTTGTCTGTGGTTCTAACGACGGGTTTAACCCCGGTCATCCATGCATTGGTAAGGCTCCAGGAACACTCTTAAAGTTCGCTGGAGACGGGACTTCGGATGGCTCTGTGAATAGTAGCGAAACGGTCGGCACACCGGCACGGTTGTACTTTGACCGAGGTAACAATCTTTTTGTTTACGACTCTGCGAACAAAGTCATTCGAGTGGTTTGCCAGACCACTTATACGAATGTGCCTTGTAAGTCGAGGGCGCCTTTTTCGGTAGCGCCTGTGGGACTCAATGGCGGCGGCAATAGCCTTGACGAGGTCGACATAGGTGCGACCCTGGTTGGTAACATTACTAGTGTAGCCGTCGATAATAGCGGCAACGTAATCCTCACGGATAAAACCTGGCAAAAGTTGCGTGCCCTATGTTTCGAGCAGGGCGGCCTTTGTAGCAGCAGGAATCCAAATAAATCCTACGTTTTGGCAGGTGCCGGAGTGATGGCTCCGATGGACCAGCTATCTGACAGGGGCATCAATACTCCCATATACTCTCGCCAATTTTCTACGGCGATTAATAGTAACGGAAATATTTTCGTCGCTGATCCCGAAAGGCGTAGAATTTATGTGCAGTGCCTGAATAATCAGGTGACACCATGCGTCGGCGTGCCTCGAGGTTACCGTAAACTCTTTGCAGGATCTGGTGCCGCCTCGCCATTTCAGGGTGACGGTGTGTCGCTTCTTTCAGCCAATCTCCCGCCGATAAACTCACTCGCTTTTGAGCCAGGTGGCAATCTCCTCTTCTCAACCGGCAGCGAGGGTTATGTATACATCATTTGCACCTCCACCGGCGGTGTCCACTGCAATACTGCGGGGTCCGCGGGGACTGTCAATCAGTTGCTTGGCAATGGTTCGACGACTGGTCTCGCAAATGCATCGGGTGATATCAGCGGTCCGAGTGCTAGTTCAGCTGGTAAGCCTGGACCTTTGGTCACAGATCCGTACGGCAATCTTTTTGTCTACGACTTCTTAAACTATAAGCTATACGTTGCTTGCTTCAGCTCAAACGGTTCCTGTGCGGGACGATCAAGTGGAACCATCTACCATTTAGCAGGTACAGGAACCGCGGGTGACGGTTTCGACGATACCGCTACGAGCGTTCCAGTCACCAGGATATCTCAGATGGCAACGCTACCGGAAGGTAACTTAGTGCTGGCCGATCATGGGTCGAATCGTATTAGGCTCCTTTGTCTCAATAACTACGGATACTGCAGCGGCCTAAACGCAGGTTCACTCTATCGGTGGGCCGGCACTGGTGCTGTACCTGGCCCGGTCCAGAGCGACGGCATCGCTAAGGATACTATTGAACTCGGCAAACCAAGCGGTATTGGTGTTACCAACTCCGGAGATGTCATCGTCCAGACCGCAATAAACCCAAGAATTTGGGTTATCTGTAACCAGACGAGTTATGTCCCTTGTGCAGGTAGGGCAGTGGGGTCAGCTTACTGGCTAGCAGGTACCGGCCTCGGTGGTAACGGGCCGTCCAACATCCCTGCGATGCAGACACCAATTGGTCCCGTGAACGCAGTCGATGCCGACTTTGAATTCGGGCGTCTCGCAATTGATCCTCTGCCGGGCCATGTCTACTCTAGCGACGGTGATGCACGAGCGATTAGGTTATTTACTGGACTTGGGCGGTAGTGAAGTCAATCTTGATGCGGGCAAGCCTATCACCGTTAATGGCGAGTTGGGTTGGTCCATCATAGGCAGTCATCGTGGGCTCTACGCCATCGACAAAGGTGAAGCTAATCGTCGGTGCGAATTGCCGGATCAGCCAGTTACGTGCTTCGGCCATGACCTTGACGGTGCGAGGCGCACTGGCAAATTGTGGTGTCAGCTTAAAGGCAAGAGTCTCCAGACGAAACGGCACAAAAAGATCGAATTCAATCGATTCACCCTTTTTAATTTTATCCCAATTTTTCACAATAAAAACTGGTAGAGCGTTACCAGCGAAGGTGCGATCGGTCCAGGTGACCTCCTTCGTGATGTGTTCCTCACTGGCATCGGGCCTGTAAATCACCTTGGCCTTAAGCCCACTAACGGTGACTTCGGTAAACTCGCCATTGAGATAATTCTCGCAGCGGTAACTTACGGTACTTAACAGTCGTGGTACATAGGTCCAGGTCTCAATACCAGCTAGAGTCGTCCCCTGTACATAGCGAGTAGTCATGCTGCCTATCCCGTCAGTCAGCCCTGAACGTGACTGAGCTTCGTACACAGGTGAGCTGTCACCGGGTAGAGTCAATGCGTAGCTGACAGCTGCACCTTCAACCCCAACCACTGCCTTTGCCACCTGCATGCCCATTGCTACTCCTCTGCTTCTACACCGCTAAGTACCAGTAAATATCGACTGTTTTGATAAATTCAAAGTTTAGATCGGCTCGTCCTCTTATAGCGTAAATCGCTCGTAGAGTAACGGGAAATTGAGCGTTACTGTGCCGTGGGCAGTATTTAGCCGTATTTTCAAGCAGCGTGGGCGCTAGTCTCTTCTTCAGGGGCAGGATCGGTCGCCTGCACTGGAGCGTGCATCCGTCGAGGGCGCCACAGTAGTGCGCCAGCTGCTAGTCTAGTCACAGTCGATAACGTGAATACGACGGGGTATGCATAGGCGGTAGGTAATAGTTTGATCCCGGCCCCACCGATGAGCGAACCCGTCACTATAGCTACAGCATTCAGTAAATTAAAAACCGTGAGCATTGACATTCGCTCTTCACCGTTGATTCGCTCAAAGATCAGTAGCGTGGACGATAGTTCAAAGGCAGCCCATGCAACTCCAGCAAAAAACTGGATCACAAGAAGAATTTGGAACTGCGGCGCAATCAACCAAGTGAGCGGTAGGGGAGAGATACCTAAAGCGGCAACGAACAAACTCCGGTAGGAGCCGAAGCGATGAATATGGCCTGAGAGTATAGGCAGTGTAATGATCTTAGCGAGGTAACACATGCCGACTAATGCGACGTATTGATAGTAGGGAAATCCTGATTTCGCCAACATATAAGGTGCGAAGAATGCTCCACCGATGTGGACTCCCACCTGTGAGGCTAGGAGAAAGACGAGAAATCGGCTCGATTGCGCCGTGTACAGCTTCCGTGCGACGACACTAAGCTTTGGTTTCGGTCCTGACTCAACCTTCATGGGTGCGTCAGTTTGTAGGCGGAGACAAATACAAGAGATTAGTCGCCACCCAGCTGCAGTTATAAAAAGTGTGGCAAACCCTGCGAGTGCCTCGCCTCTAGTCTGAAAGGCTACCAAAACATATCCTGCTCCAAGAAAAGCAAGAAATGCCGCTAGCTGCGTCAGTCGCGCCCGCAGTGTGAAGAATGGGCGCAGAGTATCCTGGGGGATCAGGCGGTCAATCCAGCTATTCCAAGCCGGTCCCGCCGCCATCCCGAAGCCCCAATAAATCGCGCATGTGGCAAAGAGTGCAAGCGTGCTGAGGTTGCCATGCCATGCCCCATAAGCAAGCGGTATAAAGGAGGCGCCCTGCATGGTTGCGCAGCCCACCACCCAGCGTCGGTAGGATCCACACCAAGCTGCGCCGCGAGGACCGACAAGCTGAAGTATCCCACCGATTAGCAGCGGCACAGTACCCACCAAGCCGGCAGTTATTTGTCCAAGTCCGACAGCTAAGGCAAAGGCTGATATATAAGCCTCTCCACAGCCCACCATCATGCTGTAGGCGCCACCATCGGCGCAGCTTAGCACCATATTTTTCTTACTGGTGTTGGTGGGCAAGGCTTACACTTTAGGCGAGGGGTTCATTAACCTAAATTGCGATCCATTTTCTTTTGTTTTACGCCGCGATTTTTCTCAATAAAATCGATAATGGCACCGGCCACATCCTTTTGTGTCGATTTTTCGATACCCTCGAGGCCAGGAGAGGAATTTACCTCCATGACTACTGGGCCATGTGCTGAACGCAGAATGTCGACACCAGCCACATGCAGGCCCATGGCCTTCGCCGCCTTTACAGCGGTTGCACGCTCGGCTGGCGTGATTTTGACGCGAATGGCAACGCCACCACGATGTAAATTTGATCTAAACTCACCTTCAGGAGCTTTCCGCATCATCGCGGCAAAGACTTTGTCACCAATGACAAAACAGCGAATATCGTTGCCCTTAGCTTCTTTAATGAACTCTTGTACGATGATGTTGGCTTTGAGTCCTCGGAATGCTTCGATCACACTTTCGGCAGCATTGCGGTTCTCTGCAAGAACCACCCCGATTCCTTGAGTGCCTTCAAGTAGCTTCACTACTAAAGGGGCGCCGCCTACGGAATTGATCAGGCCATCGACGTCACGAGTTGAATGGGCGCAACCAGTCACCGGTAGACCAATGCCCTGCCTGGCCATGATCTGCATACTGCGCAGCTTGTCGCGAGAGCGCGAAATTGCCAGCGAGCGGTTCAAAGTAAAGGTGCCCATCATTTCAAACTGTCGCACCACGGCAGTGCCATAGAATGTGTGCGAGGCCCCGATTCTTGGGATAACGGCGTCAAAGTCAGCCAACGAACGACCTTTAAAAAAGATCTGGGGCTTATGAGACGTGATATTCATAAAGCAGCGCAAATAGTCGATCACCTCGACAGAATGACCGCGATCACGTGCGGCCTCGACTAGGCGGGTGGTCGAATAGAGAGAGGGCTTGCGCGACAGTACAGCGATCTTCATGTTGGCTTTGCCTTAGTTCTCAGTAGCTTTTTCTTACCGCCCAGATACGACCGACCAGCATCGACCATAAACCGACCCCGCAGAGCTTGCCGACCGATTAGCATTCGAAAGCCCATCGAGCTTCGTGCAATCAGGGTGAGCTCGACGCGCATTGCCCGTCCTTTGATCACGACCGTAGTCTCGATCACTGGCCGGAGCGACGTTTTGCCACCGGAGTCCCGAACGAACCGTTCCTCTATCAAGGGAGCCTCACATACGACAACTTGTTTCGTTGTCCTCTGTAGTGGATGCACGTCAAATTTTACCCAAGTTTTCCCTGCCTTAACCGTATATCGAATGTTTATGGCATGAAGTGCCGAGGTCCGTGCGCCGGTGTCTACCTTGGCCTTGACCAGGCCCAAGCCGAGCTCGGGTAGGCCAACGTATTCGCGCCAGCCCACAACCTTTAGGATTTTGATTTTGCTTTCTACCTCGGTCACGAGGGGGCCTCAGGAGATGTGACGGGGACCATGGCCATGATTCCAGTCTAACCAAATAATGACTCGTTGAAATCAGGCAATTTTTACCGGCCTCATGGAGAAAGATCGCGTTATATCCGCGGCTGCATAGGCCACGCCAATTGCGGTGTGCTTTTAGATCTCTGGGACTTATGGCCGTTAGGTGAGGCTCCACCAATGATAAATGAATGTCTCCTAACTTGCCTTTGGTTCTGCGTATCAAAAACCCAAACCCATTTCACTCTGGCCATTCGTCTTTCGGCAGCGTTCGCACTGGAGGCGCGCTTCAGACTAACTGTCATTGTTAATTTAATGCGCCCACGGCTAGAAGCCACGACCAGTATTATGCCCTGGCGAGCTTCCTGTTCACTTTGCCCTAGCCCGCCTAATTTCGAATGGACTCTCAGGTGGTAACGCAGTCCAGGTGCCTTATCAATGTGGCCATTTTTGATAAGTAGCTGTAGCGGTAAGAGACTCCCGTTGGTAGCAACTAGGCGGCCCAGCCGGAAGATCATGTCAGCCGAAATTCCGGTTATCTCGGTCACCTGTTGAATGAGCTGAGGTTCTAATGCTCCGGCCGGAAGAGCCTGGCAAAAGGACACATTGCGCAACACCTGGCGCAAAAGTTCATTCGGTGCAGTCATATAGTAGGAAGCCTCCATTACGGTACCCAGGAGTACCGCTCGGGAGGGTTTCGGCTAACCCACGGCAAAGCTTGAGAACTAGGTTAAAAAATAAAAATTAAATAATAGTTACAAATACTTAGGCTAAAGCGTGCTTCTCTTCGCCTGATCCTACTGCCCGTTCATTCGCATCCTCGACTTATTTCAGATCCCTGAAGGCCAGCAGCGGATTTCATAGAAAGTGGAGCCGCAGGCATTTCTCGCCCAGTAGTCGTTATATCCATAGGCTTGTCCACAAATCGCTTCTTGGCCACCTAACGTCGATTTTCCGGAGCATGTCCATAGGTACCACTGCGCATTGGGCGGGTTCATGATCGGCGGGAGTTGGGCGAACCCCGTTGAGCCGGTGGTTAACGCAGAGACCAGCAGCATAAAGCTGACGATTTTCCTTACTACGATCATTTGCTACATCACTCCCTAAGGCTCTAGCACGGTGTCAATAATGTGCACGATGCCATTCACAGCTCTTTTATCGCCATCTAGGATCCTAGCATCATCAATGAGAATGTAAGGTTCATCCCTCATCACTGACACAAGACGACCAAGGCGGGTTACCAGGTATTGGCGCGTCTGCAACGAGTCAATATCAATGAGTCCGTCAACCAAGTGAAATTCAACTAACGTCCTCAGGGCTACTGGTTGGGCAAAGAGTTTAGCAAGTTCATCGGTAGGCCACTCGTCAAAGGCCGCATTGGTTGGTGCGAAAACGGTAATGTCACCGCCTTTTTTTAAGACGGCGCTAAGGCCACTGCGATCCAGGGCCTTCTTAAATGTAAGGAGTTTAGGGTCTGAACTTATGATCTCAAACGCTGTAGGTTTTTGATCGGTAACATCCATGCTCCATGCAATCGATGGTATGGCAATCATCGAAAGCGCTATGATTAGCATGAAATTCATCAAACTTTGATTTCGAGTATTCACAAGAATCCCTTTCACAAAGAATGCACCCAACCCATAGTCGTCACTTCAGTACCGTCAGACCAAAATAGGCCTCTTTGATTACCGATCGTGCCAATGCGGTGAACAAGGAGATCTGGCGCAAAAGGCTGCGTCGCTAGAAGCATAGCACCTTTTTCCGGTGGGATCGTAAAACAAAGCTCAAAATCTTCACCATCAGCAAGGGCATGATAGAGTGGGTCCTTGCCGCTTTTCTTAGCGGCGTTGCGCGCAGCCGCGCTTATGGGAATTTGACCAGCCTCAAGCGTGGCACCGACACCGCTTGCATTTAAAATATGGCGCAGGTCTGAGCCCAGCCCATCACTTAGGTCCAGCATGGCTGTGAGGCCGTATTTCTCATGAAGGAACGAGGCTTCGTTAATTCTTGGGGTAAAGCTTAAGTGTTTGCCTGTAATGCTACCTCCAAGCTCACCGGTGACAAATATCCAGTCTCCCACGTTGGCGCCACTTCTGAGGACGCTACCCTCATGGTGCGGTACACCGGTAATGGCGACGCTAATGACTAAAGGGCCGTTCCATGAATTGGTGTCGCCTCCAGCAATCGCCACATCGTACTCACTTGCCAGCGGTAGCATACCGCTCATGAGTTCGCGAGCGAGCGCCTCGCTACCACCGCCTGTCATGGATTTGGGTAGCGCCAGACACACTGTGACACTGCTTGGTCTTCCAGCCATAGCAGCGATGTCACTTAAATTCACCGCTAGAGCTTTGCGGCCGATGAGCTTCGGCAGGGTTGTCACAAGATCAAAGTGGACTCCGTCCATCAGCATATCTGCGGCAAAAAGAACCCCGGCCGTGTGCGGTGGAAGTAAAGCCGTGTCATCGCCCGGTGGAATGAGCAGTGCCTCATTGCTCGGATGTGACGTGGCTAATTTATGCGAAAGCCAACGAATAAATTCGAATTCAGCCATGGCTATACTCCTTGAGGACGTCTGGTAACGTGAATGAGTCGGCCAACTCGTCCCATGATGTTTGGTGAGGCTCCGAGATGAGTTGAGCGGCATACGCCGCTTCACCAAGTATTTGCGCCGGATGCTCACCGTTGGCTCGACGCTTGGCAATGGCATCAGCAAATGTGCGCTTACTCAGCTTGGCACCGGAAGCGTCGACTAAGAGGCGATGATGGTAATAGGTGGCGTGATTTTTTTGTCCGAGTAGACGCGCCAGATATATCTGCCTACCTGTGGCATGTAAAACATCACTCCCACGGACGACGAGATTGACGCCGTGGCGCAAGTCGTCAACGACAACCGCGAAGTTATAGGTGTAATTGTTGTGCCGATCACGCAGCAGGAGATCGCCGCACTGGTTTATAGGGACCTGTGATTGGGGGCCTAAGTTGGCGTCGATAAATGTCTCGCTACTGTCGCTAAAGCGCACTCGCAGGCCAAGATTTGGATCATCGAGCGGTAGTCCTAGATCTCGGCAGTGGCCGTCATAGCGTAGCTCCTCGCTACTTGATTCTCCGGTACGCTTGATAATTGCCTGGCGCGAGCAGTTACAGCCATAAACAAGTCCAGCCTTACTTAGTTCAGCCAGTGCTCTCGCGTATTCGTCGAGGTTGTCGCTTTGACGGTAGCTTGACGGCATTTGATGAGTGAAATCTGGGTTATCAAATCGGTAGCCAAGCCAATCAAGATCTTCAAACGTAGTCCTCTCGAATTCGGGGCGGCAGCGGCCCTGGTCGTGATCCTCCATGCGTAGTATCACCTTAGCCTTTAGGGCTTTGGCTACACTGTTTACAAAGATGAGCGACGCGACATGGCCCAGGTGCAGATAACCTGTCGGACTCGGGGCAAATCGAGTTATCCATGCATGGGAATGTGAATGGGAATTGGAATGGGCGGAGTGTGCGACTTGTTCTACTAGACTGCTCATTTCCTGCCTTAAAAATGCTCAAACATCTCGTCATTCAGTCCATCTTAAATTACTGAATATAGCGGATAAAGTCTTTAAAATGAAATCCTTGGGTTTCCAAGGGGGGCTTAATTATGATACTGACGTCATATTAATGATAATGGGTCATGATTGGCTCGCGGTTTTGAGGTTTAGTCTGATTCTGGGGAAGATTCAAATTGCGCGTATCCTAGTGGTCGCGGCGGTACTCGTCGCAGGTTGCCAGTGGGCCTATAGCGCTGAGTCTGCTCCGATCAGTGCCAAACGTGACCTCTCTCCCGTTTTAGCCGCTGCTGTCGACAGAGCCCAGGAGCTTGAAGCTTCCCGCATCGTTCCAACTCCGACCGATGAGGTCGAAAGATTACGGTTAACCCTGCTGCGTACTGCCGAAAGGATGGGCGAGCTCAGCTACGTGCCCTACGTTTGGGGTGGGAGCGCCATTGGTGACCGGCAGCAATGTGAAGAATGTCGCGCTTGCCGCGAGCAGACCTCGCACTTGCCATCAGCACGTAGCGCCGCTGCGTGCGAGGCTTGCGAGCAGTGTGGTATCGACTGCAGTCATTTTGTACACAGGCTCATGAGTGATGCAGGGCTTTCCTATCCATACATGGCCACCGAGAAGCTCAGGCACATGACGCAACGAGCCTTGCGGTCGCTAAATTTGGTCGATATCGGGCGGGACCTGCGTAAGGCTTTGCCCGGAGATTTGTTGCTTCAGCACAGTCACGTGGTGCTGCTACTGGCCAAGACAGGTGCGGGGAGAGGTGATGTCATCCATGTCAACCGTTCCTTCAAGCATGGCGAAGTAGGTGGCATAGAAGTACTCAGAGACACGGAACTCAGCCGCGTCAGCGGGAGAGTGGTGAGGATTCTCAGGCATACTGCCCTTGTACCCCCGGCAACTAAAGCATCGCCGGCACCGGTTAAACCAGCACGTCTGGTGGCTCGCAGCGGTACTCCAGGTAGCCGGGTGCGTGGGCGGTGACTGTGGCAGCAGGCCAAAAAATCGCATCGCCCTCGATCGGTGTTTTCGATTCTGGTGTCGGTGGTCTAAGTATTTTGGCTGCCGTAAAATCGAAAGTTCCCTCGGCTCGCTTTGTCTATACGGCGGATAACGCTCACTTTCCCTATGGAACGCGGAGTCGCGACGACATCATCAAACTAACATCTGCAACTGTGCGAGCGATGCTAAAAAGAGCCAAGCTTGACATCGTTATCATCGCTTGCAATACCGCTAGTACAGCGGCTCTAAAATCGCTGCGCGAGCAGTTCTCAGTAGAGTTTGTCGGCGTAGTGCCGGCGGTAAAACCTGCAGCAGCCGCGACGCGGACTAAATGTATCGGGCTTCTCGCAACGCCTACAACGATCGCTGGCGACTATACGAACGACCTCATTAGAACTCACGCCCCAGAAATTCGGGTAGTGCGAGTCGGATCTAGACGGCTCGTAGAATTAGCTGAGCTTAAGCTGCGTGGGCTAAACGTCGCAGTCAACGAAGTCAGGGCTGAAATCATGCCGCTATTCAATCAATTATTCAATCAATCATCGCCTGCTGGATCTGATGCGGTAGATGCCGTTGTCCTCGGCTGCACCCATTTTCCGCTTCTCATTGATGAGCTAAAGGCGGCAGCTCCCTGGCCGGTTGCGTGGATTGACTCCGGCGCAGCTGTAGCGGCGCGCGTTGCTGATTTACTTCAGGCTAGTGTCACAGATCGGGAGTCAAGTGAGTCCAATGGCGATCACCTGTGTCTAGTTACAAGCTTAGCCGACACCGAGATGTTGCGTCCTGCTCTGCTACAATTCGGCTTGACCGATATCGAATATTTGCCCGTAAAAGCATAAATTTTAAAGAACCCAAATTGGCTATGACTACGCAAAATACTAATTACACAATGTCGGCAGTGACAGAGGCGGAAATCGGCCCTGTAACTATTGAGGAGATCGCTTTTGGAGCTGACTCTTTCAAGGTAATGCGTCCAACGTCACCTGAACGCCTACTCGATCTTGCCGCAGTTGTGGATGCCTACGATGCAGATGAATACATGCCTTATTGGGCTACTTTATGGCCGGTAGCGAAGTACCTGACGCAAGAAGTGCTGCGACACCAGTGGCAGCCGGGTGCTAAGGCGATTGAACTTGGTTGCGGTCTTGGGTTGCCGGGACTGGCGGGACTTAAGCGCGGCATGCAGGTGCTCTTTACTGATTATGACGCCACGGCTCTCAAGTTTGTTGAGGCTAATGCTGCATTAAATGGTTTCAATAGCTTAAAGACTGCACTCGTCGATTGGCGCACTCCTCTCAACGAAACCTTCGACCTCATACTAGCGTCAGATCTCACCTATGAGGCACGCAACGTAGTGCCCCTGGTGGCTAGTTTTAAGGCGATGCTTGCCCCTCAAGGTGTGGTGCTAGTTGCCGATCAGAATAGAGCGCATACCGAGGCTTTTAGAACCGAGCTAACCAAGGCTGGATTTAGCTTTGACATGAGTCACATCGATGTCGATCCCAGCATTGGCCACGATGTGCCAGGTACTGTCTACCGAGCACGTCTCAAGAGCGGTGGGTAGGGTCCGGTAGCACTAGGTCTTGAGGTGAAATCCACCTCGCGGCCAAGTGGATGTTCTTGTGTCACCTGCAAGATGAGCAAAAATTCCCTGTGACTTTGCGGTGATGTGGTCGCCTGCTTAAGGCCAACCAGGCTTGAGCCGAAGAACCTATTGGTATGGCGCGCACCAGCGTCATGCCCCCCATTTTTTTTTGGAGGCAGTAGTCTATTGATTTATCGGTTTCTACTGACGATCTCCATGATCTCGGGACTCCTATCGTCCTGCGGTCTGGTTTCAAGCCGAACTGTCGACCGTCGCAACGGCGGCAATGCCGGGCTAAATGGTGACAAGGAAGCCTTGCTCGGGCTTTCTAAACAAAATCTCTCTCCCGGTGGACTGCGCCGATTGACGCGCAGTCAATTCTCCAATTCTGCTCGTGACATTTTGGGTGAAGTCACACTGAAAGTACAAATAGAGCCAGATGTTCCCTTGCTAAATCTCGCTAATCTAGGCGCGGCAACAGTCAGTACGACACCTCGCGGTGTCGAGCTTTACGAGGCGGCTGCCACTGAACTTGCGGCGCAGATTTTCAAGGACTCTCAAAGAACTGCAACATTTGTCGGCTGTCAGGTGGATAGTTCAAATGTATCCCTCGAGGAATGTGTCGACTCATTTATAAAAAAAATCGGACGGCTCGCTTGGCGCCGCCCCCTTACTGTCGAGGAACGCGCATCATTAAGGCGAGTCTACCAAATCGTAGCGGCAGACATGTCTAGCCCGACAGAAGGTCTAGAGGCCATGACCATTGCAGTTTTCAGCTCACCCAATTTTATTTATCGCAGCGAGGTCGGTCAAAAAATTAAAGGCGGTATTCGCGCTCTAAGTCCATTTGAAGTTGCAGCTCGTTTGTCCTTTCTTCTTTGGGACACAACGCCGGACAATGCTCTGCTTGAAGCTGCTGAGCAGGGGAGGCTTAATGACGCCGAGAGCATCAAAACTGAGGCGCAAAGAATGCTTGCCAGCCCGCGAGCAAAAGATGCGTTACTACGATTTTTTCGTGAGTGGCTTGGTTTTGACGCCGTGGCAACTTTGGGCAAGAATCAAACAGCATATCCTCAGTTTACTCCCTCTCTTGCAGGTGCTATGCAAAGCGAGTTTGATGCTGTCGTTAGCCACTTGGTATTCAATCCCGGGCAGAATTTCACTCAACTTTTGAATCGTCCGTGGACCTATGTAAACGCGGAGCTTGCCACTTTATACGGCTTGCAGCCGCCGACTACCGATAAGACGTCCATGAGTCAAGTCGAGCTGCCGGCAGGTAGTCCTCGCGGTGGACTTTTAACGATGGCTGGCTTTCTCGCAGCCCAGGCGAAGCCCGACACGACTGCTCCTATTTCACGCGGTCGCTACGTACTCAATCGCCTCCTCTGTGAGATCGTTCCAGCGCCACCTCCTGACGTGCCGGCCCTGCCGCCAGATCCGTCGGACGGTTCCATCCGCACGCAGAGACAAAGACTGGAGGTCCACACAGCCAGCCCGGGATGCGCGAGCTGTCATGTAAAAATGGATGCAACGGGATTAGCACTAGAGCAATTTGACGGAATCGGTGCTTATCGTGACACCGACCGCGGCGCATCTCTGGATGTGGGTGGGGCTCTAGACGGTCAAACCTTCTCTGGAGCCAAGGATCTTGGCGCTCTCTTGCAGACCAAAGTTGAGGTGCATCGGTGCATCGTCAAGCATCTCTTCCGTCATACACTAGGCGTACAGGAACAAGCTGGATCCTCTGCTCTGATCGATGACCTCACGGCACAGTTTGCAGCGTCGGGCTTTGATTACCAAAGCTTGATCCTAAATTTAGTCACTAGTAACCCTTTCCGGTACGTCGGAGACCTTAGATGAGGACAAAAAGTCTTAATCGCCGTCAAATCCTTAGAGGCTTGGTATCCGGGACAGCCGTTACCATGGGTTTGCCGCTACTTGAGGCTATGCTCAATGTGAATGGTACGGCATTGGCCGACGGTGGATCCCCCTTGCCAAAACGATTTGGACTTTGGTTTTGGGGTGTAGGTGCAATGCCAAACCATTGGCGTCTAACTCAAACAGGACGGGGCTGGACTCCGTCGGCCGGCTTGGCACCGCTACAGTCCGTTCGCGATTACGTCTCTGTCATCTCAAACACGCGGCATCCGCAGGTTCCTGTCGTGCATTATGGTGGTCAGGCGTATCTCCTGACCGGTCGCTATAATCGCAATGGCTCAGATCAACAGACCAATGCTTACGGGTCACCAGGTGGCCCATCGGTGGATCAAATTGTAGCGAAATCCTGGAAGGGCCGAACACCGATAGATTCGGTGGTTGTTGGTGTATCGGGCGCCTATCAAGGCAGTTGCTGCTCTATCCTGCCCACTCAGGCTTCCTGGCTTGATAACAATGTTCCGAACTATCACGAATTCTCCTTAACAGCCTTCTACAATAAGTTGTTCGGAGCATCTGAAGCGAATAGGCATGAAGCCCTCAGGCGGCGCAGTATCCTCGATGCTGTGGGTGGCGATCTTAAGTCACTACACAGGAGAGTGGGTAAGGCCGACCGAATTAGGCTCGAATCTCACGCTCAGTCCGTACGCGATATTGAACTTGGTATCGACAAGTTTGCTGCAAACCAATGCACTCCACCGGCTGCCCCCACCGACCTTCCACTTGAGCCAACAAAAGAACCACTCTCAGAGCGTAACCGCTTATTTGCAGACATGATTGCGGTTGCCTTGAGCTGTGACCTAACGCGGGTGTTTACCGTCCAGTTCACAGGGCGCGAAAATGATACGATTTTTTGGCAGGTTGGAGCTACTCAGGGTACCCATACACTGTCACACAACGGAGATGCGGCTTCGATTGCAAAGTTGAATGAAGCTTTTACTTACACCATGGGAGAGTTCGCTTACCTCCTCGAAAAATTGAAAAATACTCAGGACGGTACCAGCAATCTTCTCGACTCGAGCTGCATTTATGCGACCTCTTGTATAGGCAATCCAGTCAGCCATAGCTACGACCGTGAATTGCTTATGATGATAGCCGGTGGCGCGCGCGGCGCACTAAATCCAGGCATCCACTACCGAGCCGGTATCGAGTTCTCCAGCGCCGTAGCACTCACGGCCCTTAGAGCCGTCGATGTAGGTATCCCGTCGTTTGGTAGTGATGGCATGGAGAGCACTCAACCGCTGCGCCAGTTGGTCAACATCTAACCTCGACGTGCTCCCGGCACCGGACCGCCAAACGACAAGCCCCGTGGGTTACTCGACTCGAGGAATAGGCCCTGCTTTTTTATTGTGAATAGGTAGGTTGGCCAGGCAGCGTGTCTAGTGTCATCAAATAGCCTGACGTTGCCAGGAAATCCTACCTGCTCGGTCGTTACCTTGGCCATAGCGGTAGCGATTTGACGCCGGCCAGCTTGCTGATTGATGGCGGCTCTTGCTACTTGTGCACTGCGAAACCCAACAAGCTGGAAGTCGATGGAAGCAACGCTTTGCGGATCAACAAAATACTGCGAGCTTAGCAGTGGTGCCGGGATGGACTGAGGTATTTTTGCATAGCTGCCGATAAAATCAGCAAAGATGCTGCCGCTTAGAAAGTCGTCATAGGGCTCGATCAAGGCGGGCGAGCGCCACTCGTGGTTGCCGATCATGGTAACTCGTTCGACGCGATTATAGCGGAATATCTTAATAAAATAGCGGATCGTTCGGAAGTCATCGGGGATAAATACAGCGTCAAAATCTATAATCGGCTTTAGGTAAACCATTTTGGCGTTAAAAGCTTCGCCGTTAGCCTCGGCGTCCTCCTGAGTCTTCTTGTAAGCCGCTTTGAATTCCTCTTCGCGCCCGGTCATGCTCATTTTAAAGAGCTTGAAGGCCGCATCTTGCATAGTTTCAAAACTACTGGGTGTATAAGGGAGCTCGGTCACCACTTCACCGCCGGCGGCGACGATGCTCTGCTTAAAGTACTCGATGACCTTATCGGCTTTGCCCGAGGTGGGTTTCAGGATAGCGACACGTTTAAGGCGTCTTTCAGCCATTCCTTGGACCAGCGCGTCAGCCAATCTCAACTCATCGGGGTAGACCATGAAGGCGTAGCGTGACGCCTTGGTAAGATCACGATCGCGGTTAAGAAGCACTACAGGCAAGAATAACTTATCGCTCCACTTGGCGAGTATTTCCGCCTCGCTATGATTAAAGCCACCTATCACTACTCCAACCTGGTCGCGGACGATGAGTTCAGCTAGTCCCCGAGTCATTCCAGAAGGCGTGCTCCCACTGTCCTTCAGGATTACATTTTGCTCAAACGACTTGCCTGCTTCACGAAAAGCAGCACGCATCCCGCTGATGACGTAGTTAGAAAATTTAGCATTCGGACCTGTTAGCGGCAGTATCAGACCAATACGACCTGAGTGAGTGTTGATGGTCGTAAGGGCGCTCTGCACAAGTTCCTGCCTTGTAGCAGCGAGATCGCAAGTAGGCGTAGTTGCAAAGGCCAGCTTTTCACTTGCTAACTTAAGACCAACTAGGTTCTGCGTCTTGAGGGAATCATAGAGCTCTTTGTAGGGGGGCGAGAACCGTTGGACGATTTCTCGGCATCGAGTGATTTCAGCCTGAACGCCGCTTGCAGCAGGAGGCGCCCCCAATGGAGCTGGCCACTTTTGATCGGCGCTCAGTTCGCCGCCCGGTATTGAGGCAGGCCCGGCTACGCCAGGAGGTAGGCCGTAGGGGCGCTCGATGGCAGACTCTTGTGCACTTGCGACCGTGCGACGAGAATCCGGTGCTCGACGGGGCGTGGTGACGCAGGCCGTTGCACCAATGCTGAGACAAACAGCCGTGAGTAGTAGATTAGATGATTTAGATTGATCTCTAATTTCTGAAGACATCGCGATATCCTGCAGCAGATGTTGCCGACAGTGCCTCTAACGCCGCGCTTGCTGACTCGGCTGGAGGCTCGTTACCCTTGACGAAATACATTCTAACACCACTATCGGTACGGGTCCCGAAATGGGGATTCACTATGGCAGTTACGACATTGTCCGGAGGGTTCATGTAGCCTGGGGGTCTTATCTTGAAGGCGCTAGACATAAACTTTTCCCAAATAGGTAGCGCCAGTTTACCACCAGTAACGTTGCCGGAAATCCGAACGTGCTCGTCGGTCCCAACCCAAACCACAGTCGAAATGTTGGAAGCGTAACCACAGAACCAGTTATCGGTAGACTCATTGGACGTGCCGGTCTTGCCTACTCCAAAGTTGGCGAGATGTCCGGCCGCTACCCCGGTGCCAAACTGGAGTACCGTACGCATGCCTTCGGTCATTAAGAAGGCGATTTGTGGTGATAGGGCCGTTGAGCTGCGAGCGGTCACCTTTGGCGCAGAGTAGAGGACTTTGCCGTCCCGTGTCGTGATCTTGGTAATTGCGATTTGCTCGACTAACTTACCGTAATTGGCAAAGGTCGAGTACATGCGAGAGAGGTCAGTCATCGTCACATCGGAGCTGCCTAGCATCGTTCCGAATTCATCTTTGAGTGGAGATCTGATTCCTAAATTCTTGGCTAATTCAGTCACTGGAGCTAGGCCGATCTTCTGGCCAACTTCGACCGTCGGCGTATTCATTGAGCGGTAAAATGCTCTGAGTAGCGTGGTCTCTTTACCAAAGTCTTCCTCGGGAGTTCTCGGCCTGTAGCTATCAATGGTGATTGGTGAGACAAAAATGACGTCGCTCCACTTAAAGCCCTGTGCCAACGCTTGCGCATAGACTACCGGTTTAAAGGCGGACCCTGGTGACCGCATAGCCTGAGTGGTTCGGTTAAATTTACTCTCGGAGTAATTGCGACCGCCGACCATTGCTAGAATTTCACCGTTGGTCGGATCGACTGATAGTAGGGCGGCCTCAAGTCGTGCTTTTGTTGGTGTGCCGTCTTTGGTTGTGACGACGCCAACCTTTTTAGATGCATCGTCCAGGATTTTTCCGGACGAGGCCAAGCCACGCTCGGCCTGACGCTGAAGCCCGATGTCTAGGGTTGTGTAAATTCGCAGCCCCTGCCCGTTGACATTGCTTCGACGGGGCAGCAATTTTTGCGTCTGCTCGCGCACAAAATCAATGAAGTACGGAGCGAACTCTTCATTGATCGACCGGTACTCCTGGTAAGCGAGTGCGGCCCTTCCTAATTGGTTCATATCACGTTGAGTGATCACCCGAGCTTGAACCATCGCACTTAATACCTGTAGTTGGCGTTTCTTAGCCCGTTCCGGATAGCGTGCTGGGTTGTAGCGGCTCGGAGACTGAAAGAGTCCTGCGATCAGTGCATATTCGTGTAAGCTAAGATCTGCCAGGTCTTTCCCAAAATATCGTTTGGCTGCCGCACCAACTCCGTAGGCACCGTTACCTAAAAACATGGTGTTCAAATATACTTCGAGTATCCGCTCTTTGCTCAGGCGCTTTTCTAGCTGAATCGCCAGGCCCACTTCCTGAATCTTACGCTGGATGGAGCGTTCGTTACTCAGTAGAAAATTACGAACCACCTGCTGAGTGATGGTACTTGCACCCTGATTGCTACTGCCGCCTCTTAGACGCACCATGGTCGCTCTCAAGATTCCTCTTAGATCGAATCCATGATGATGCCAGAAGCTTCGGTCCTCAATGGCAATAACCGCATCGATCATGCCTTTGGGCATACGCTTGATTGGCACGTGCACGTGATATTTACTGAAGAGCTCGCCAATCTTTTCCCCATTGCGAGCAAAAACCAAGGTATTATCCTGGCCCTTGAAGTCGACAATGGTGGAGAGCTGCTCATCCTTTAAATCGAAAACTTGCAGGGTATCAAGCCAGACATACGCTGCGACTAAAGAGCCAGCAAAAACAGCTGTGACTACGGCCGCCGATATTCGCAGTAGTGAGCTCCAAAGTCTGCTCCTTTCGGCAAATTGTCTGGTGCGCCACGACATTGGGGGGCCATCTCTCCTGAGGTTGGTCGAGCGCCCTAGTGGCGATCGACGACGGTATTCTTCCCTATAAGACGGACATCGGCATCAAACGAGGTGAGCTTGAGTCTAACCTTGAGCGGAGCGCAGATAGCGAATCCGATTAGATAATCTACGATCTGGTAGGCGCTGAAATCGATTGCCTCAGTTCATGAACTTTGCCAAGCAATCCAAATTCAAAAGTCTCATTTTCCGGATTGGTTAATTATATCGATATTTTATGATGAAAAAAATGAAACATGTAAACTTTTTCCAGATTATGTCGATAGCTCGGCAGCATCAGCAGCGTAAAAGTTGCCTGGTGTCGCAGTAGACTGGCGTTTAGAGGAGACAACTAGTTGAACTGGCAAGTACATACAAGCTTTAGGTCCATGCACGTCCTGGTGGTCGATCCAGACTCCGCAGGTCGCAGTGCTGCCATTTCGGTGATTAAGCAGACGAGACACCCGGGTGGTATGCGCATCAGCGTGGCTGGTGGTGTGGCTGAAGCCATGCTGGCCTTTAAGCGGGAACATCCGGATTTAGTATTTATCCAAGGGTCGGACTTTTTTCATTCAAGTATTGAGATCATCCGTTCCATCAGAGCGACCGAGGAGACCCGCCATACCGGTATCGTGTTTGCCAGTACTAAGGAGACCGACGACGGGGAGCG
>Ga0078894_10000710_pt1 | contig 23835 bp, 23 predicted proteins | sample LauGreSu1BDMLBSD_2_FD_67506 | JGI IMG/M metagenome (GOLD analysis project Ga0078894, IMG submission 67506) | Freshwater lake microbial communities from Lake Michigan, USA - Su13.BD.MLB.SD (version 4) (version 4) | ecosystem: Environmental > Aquatic > Freshwater > Lake | place: Lake Michigan... | reverse complement strand
GTGTTGGATATCACCTACCGAGAAAAAAATGTTGCCGATTTGTTGGAGCTGACAATTGAAGAGGCCCTGAATTTTTTTGTAGATGAACCTAAAATATTAGCCCGCTTACAGCCTTTGGCCGATGTAGGATTGGGTTATGTACATTTGGGCCAATCTTCAAACACCTTATCCGGTGGGGAGGCTCAACGTATCAAGCTGGCTTCTTTTTTGGTTAAAGGCAATCAGGCAAAGCAAACCTTATTCATTTTTGATGAACCTACAACCGGGCTTCATTTTCACGACATCAAAAAGTTATTGAAATCTTTTGATGCGCTTATAAACCAAGGCAACTCAATTTTGGTGATTGAACACAACATGGATGTGATTAAGTGTGCCGATTGGGTAATTGACATTGGTCCGGAGGGTGGAGAAAAAGGAGGGAATTTGGTCTTTGAAGGAACTCCTGAAGAGTTAATCAAACAAAATGATTCTCATACCGGGCAATACCTCAAGGAACGGTTTTCTCAAAAATAAGTATCATTGTGGTTCTGAAATCTAAATCTGGATGCTGATTTTAACGTTTCTTATTGGTTTTTTAATGAACTTCATTGGTTATGTGCCCTTGGGAAACATTAACCTAACTGTCGTGAAATTGGCCATTAATCGGGGCATGAGGCAGGTTTGGTATTTTCTGATTGCCTTCTCTCTTGTAGAACTCATCTTTACGTTTTGCATCATGAAGTTTGCCGAGTGGTTTAGTGGCCAGGCAAATTTATTGAACGTGTTAGACTGGGTATTGATTGCCGTTTTTTTGACCATGGGAACCATTACCTGGAAAAATCATAAACAAGCACCAAAAGAAGATTTTTCTCGTCGCGATAGCATTAAACTCGGTATCCTTTTGGGCTTTGTGAATCCCATGCAGTTGCCTTTTTGGCTCATTGGCGGCACCTATGTGATTAGTAAAGGTTGGATTTTAACCGGCAATACAGCTTTACTTATTTTCAGTATCGGTTCGGCTTTTGGTTCGTTTTTGTGTTTGTATGGCTTTGCCCATTTTGCCCGCTACATCCAGAACAAGTTTTCCTTAAGCAGCCACCTCATCAATCGGAGTATCGCGATTTTACTTTTCGCCTTGGCGCTCTATTACATCGTTAAACTCGCTTTACGATTTTAAGATAGTCAATGCAGCTTCCTGGTCTTTGCCAAGTTGTGCTTGAAGCTCTTCGAGGCTATTGAATTTTTGATCTCCACGGATGTAGGCTAAAAACTCCAGTTGAATTTTTTGACCGTAAATCTCCTGATCAAAACCGAAAATATTCACTTCAATATTTCTGCTCATACCATTTACGGTTGGGCGGTGACCGATATAAGCCATTCCTCCAAATGTTTCACCTTTAACGAGTACGTTTACGGCATAAATACCATCTGATGGGATCAATTTATACGGTTCTTCCACAAACAAATTGGCTGTAGGGTAACCCATTTTGCGTCCAATTTGATCGCCACGAATCACTTTGCCATTTAACGAAAACGGATGTCCTAAAAATTCTTGAGCCGTAGCCACGTTACCGCTTAACACCGCTTCTCGAATTTTCGTGGAACTAACGGCCACCTCACGAATATCTTGTTCAGGAATAACTTCCACCTCAAAGTGGTATACAGAGGCTAGCCTGTTCAAATCGGCTACACTTCCTTCCCGGTTTTTACCAAAGCGATGATCATAACCAATGATGATTTTACGGATACCTATTTTTTCTACCAAGATTTGTTTGATGTATTCGTCAGCTGATAAATTGGAAAAATCGCGGGTAAACGGTGTGATGATCAAATGATCTACACCTAAGTTTTCCAACAGTGTTGTTTTCTCCTGGATGGTTGTAATCAGTTTCAGGTTTTGATCTTCCGGATGTAAAATCATCCGCGGATGCGGAAAAAAAGTAAGAATAACGGTTTCTCCATCCAATTCGGCAGCCGATTCTTTTAAGCGGGCAATAATTTGCTGATGTCCGATATGTACCCCATCGAACGTGCCGATGGTAACGACAGCATTTTTAACGGGTTTGAACTCATGGATATCGGAGTAGGTTTTCATCGCCTCAAAATTACACGATTCCTCCGGTTTCTTTTAGCATCCGGATATGATTGACCAGTTCCATTACCTCAAAAGCATCCTCCAGCCGATAATCGCCGCTACGGGTGCGGCAAAGTTTTGATAGGTATGCGCCACAGCCCAATTCTTGTCCAAAATCATTGGCCAATGATCGAATGTAAGTTCCTTTGCTGCACACAACCCTGAAATCGACTTCGGGTAATTCAATCCGGGTAATTTCAAATGTTGAAATGTGAACCTGTCGAGGCTTTAATGCTACTTCATCACCACGACGAGCCTTCAGGTACAGGCGTTCTCCATCTACTTTTACCGCCGAGTGAGCCGGTGGCAATTGTTCAATAGCTCCTAAAAAAGGCAGACAAGCTGCTTTAATTTGCTCTTCAGAGAGGTGATCGACAGGAAGCTGATTTTCCGGCTCAGTTTCCAAATCGAAAGAAGGAGTTGTAGCTCCCAAGGTAAACGTACCCGTATATTCTTTGTCCTGAGCCTGAAATTCGTCTATCTTTTTGGTGAGTTTGCCCGTACAGATAATAAGTAATCCCGTTGCCAAAGGATCGAGTGTGCCTGCATGACCTACTTTGAGTTTTAAAGGCTTTAAACTATTTCTGATTTTACCCACCACGTCAAAACTGGTCCAGTGGTAGGGCTTATTGATAAGGAGCATTTCGCCTTCGGCAAAATTAACATTAGGGAATTTTGGGTTTTCCATTAGGTGTTAAACCACGCTTAAATTATGTCCGCTTAATAGCAGAATTAAATGACCACACCCACGGCAATACGGTACCATCCAAATAATTGAAATCCTCTTTTTTGTAAGAAAGTAATGAAGAAACGGATGGCAAGCATTGCCACGATAAAAGCAAACAAATTGCCAACAGCTAATAATTGGAGCTCTTCCGAACTGATGGTGTAACCATCTTTATAAAAGTCGTACAGTTTTTTTACGGTGGCACCTAACATGGTTGGCACCGCTAAAAAGAAAGAAAACTCGGCGGCTACTTTTCGTGATAGTCGCTGACTCATACCGCCCACAATGGTAGCTGCTGAACGGGAAGTTCCCGGAATCATTGATAAACACTGAAACAAGCCAATTTTAAAAGCAGTTGAGTAAGAAATATCGGCTACTTCATCTACTTCAGGTTTGTTGAACCATCGATCTACAAAGAGTAACACAATACCGCCAAGCAGCAATGCACAAGCCACACCAAGCGGACTTTCTAATAATTGATCTATTTTATCGCTAAACAGGAGTCCGAAAACCACAGCGGGGATAAAGGCTACCACTAGCTTGAAGTAAAAATCTAAACTTTGAAAAAAACGATTAAAATACAGCACTAGTACCGATAGTATGGCGCCAAACTGAATGGCAACTGTAAACAGTTTCAAGAATGGCTGCGTGGTATCCATACCCAAAAGGCTCGATCCTAAAATGATATGTCCGGTAGAAGAAATGGGGAGGAATTCGGTAACTCCTTCAATGATAGCCAAGACTATGGCTTCAAAAAATGTCATGATTTCTTTTTAAGAATTGCAAAAAATCCGATGCCGAAACCAATCAATACAACAATTGGCGCCAAAACAATTTTCCGGAACTCGTAAATATCTGTGGTTCCGGTCATGAGTGCAAAGCCAATGATGACTACTACAATGCTCAATAGCATGAGTTGGTAATTTGCTTTGCCGAATATAAAATCGTTTTTAGAAGAATTCTCAGGGTTATTTTTTGATGATGACATAGTAAGCTTTTAGTACAGTTCGTAGATTTTCAATCGCAAGAATTTGCTGACCGCAAACCAAGTACTGAGTCCGGATATAACAATTCCTGACACGATAATTCCAAAGAATACCATGCCAAATTGTGACCAATCATTTAAAACACCTAATTCTGGCACTTCACTTTTAATAAAGTACATAATTACCATCAATAAGGCAATTGCGATTAAGCTGGCCACTAAGCCATGAACAATTCCGTATTTGATGAAAGGTTTACGAATAAAACCTTTGGTTGCGCCAACCAATTGCATGCTTTTAATCAGAAAACGCTGCGAATAGATGGCCAGGCGAATGGTATTGTTGATGAGCGTGATGGCTATGAGCAACAAGATCAATCCGAAGCCAAGGAAGCTCAAACTGATAAGTTGTACATTTCGGTTAATGGAGTCGATTAGCGATTTTTGATAAACCACTTCTTTCACTACTTCTTTCTTTTCCAAACGTTTTACCAATTTGGTTATGCTGGCATTATCTGCATATTCTGCTTTTAAGTATACATCTAAAGAAGGTAGCAGCGGGTTGTACCCTAAAAACTCTACAAAATCTTCGCCGAGGTCTTTGGTGAGGTTGCGGGCCGCTTGTTCTTTGCTAATGTATTCTACTTTGAGCACTTCAGCATTGGCTTTGATTTGTGATTGCAACTCCAGAATAGCCGATTCTTTGGTTCCCTCGTTTACAATAATATTCAGCACAATATTCTCCTTCACGTAATTCGAAAGATTACGAGAGTGGACTAAGATTAAACTCAATAAGCCGCCCATTAGTAAAACCAGCGAAATGCTGATAACGGTTGAAAAACGAATGGTTTTATTTTGTTTTTGAGGCACGTTTCTTTCCAAAACTTCCATGCAATGAGATTAGATCTACGAAAATAATTATTTCGGATGAGAAAATTGCATCAATGCGATCCTTAAACCGTTATTAGTCATTCGTCTTGCAATTATTGTATTTCATCCTACTTAATCTGTCAAACATCTGAATATTTAGTATTGAGAGCGTTATTGGAAATATTTTTGATTTCACACTGGAGTAGAACTATTTAAAAAACATGCATATGAAAAATCTAATCATATATCAGTTCGGTATACTGGTATTACTGACTGTATTTTCTTGTAAAAAAGATCATAGCCAAACCAATTCAGTACCAGGTGATCCGAGTGCAGAAGTATTGATTGCTGGAAATTATACGCCAGCGAATAATATTGTATCGGCTGCATATTGGAAGAGTGGACAGTTTTATCCATTGGAGGATGGCTCGAATCTTGCATCCCATGCTTACGGCATTATACAGTACAACGGACATATATACGTTGCCGGTGATTATGGAGGAAAAGCATGTATTTGGGAAGATGGTGTTCGAAACGTAATTGAGCAAAACTTTAATGGTTTTGTAAAGGGTTTTGCACTTCACAAAGTCAATGCAGAACTCCATTTAGTGCTGTTTGGTGCTAAAGGAACAGCCCAAAATGTTACTCCGCGTGCTTTTGCAATGGATTGGGTTTCAAAAGCTATTTTGTACGAAAACAATCAAAATCTTGAAAGTGCAATTTATGGCTTTAATTCAGAATCTGGTACAATTTATATGTCGGGAATAATAGCTTCTCAAGCTACTTTAATTAAAGTGGGTTTGGGAGAAAATCAATTAGGCGGATCTTCGTTGGTTGGCCCCCTTCGTTATCATAACTCCAAATATTACTTTGCAAGCTATTTTAAGGTAGATCCGAATATCACCGAATCTGGTTATTTCGAAAATACTTCATTTATTTCACTTGGGCTTTCTAGTCAATTATACTTAACAGATCTTGATTTTGATGAAATGGGAACTTTGATTTTAGCTGGTACTTCGTTTGATGTAAATCAAGTCAATCATGCCACTATTTGGGAAAACAAAATTCCAACTGTGCTATCTACATCATCTTCACGGGCTGAAGCTCTTGCTATCTATAATAAATTTGTATACGTGGTAGGAAGAGAGAATTCAACAGCATGTTATTGGGTTAATAAACAGCAGGTCTCACTTAACACTCCCAATTCTGTCGCTACTGCTATTTATGTATCGGCCAAAAACTAAACAATGCTAAAGTTTGAATCGGCTTTAAATGAGTACTTCGGTTCTTGTTCTGCGGTGTAATTCCCGGCAATTTTCGTATTTTCGCGGTTTAAACGTGTATACGAAATGGATTATCAGTACCGCGATATAGAACAACGATGGCAAAAGTATTGGGCACAAAAGCAGACGTATAAAGTCGATACACAAAGCTCGAAACCTAAATATTATGTGTTAGACATGTTCCCTTACCCTTCTGGGGCAGGCTTGCATGTTGGCCATCCGCTAGGCTATATCGCATCCGATATCTTTTCACGTTACAAACGTCTAAAAGGCTTCAACGTATTGCACCCCATGGGTTACGATTCTTTCGGTTTACCTGCGGAGCAATACGCCATTCAAACCGGTCAGCACCCGGCAATAACTACCGAGGCCAACATTAACCGTTACCGCGAACAATTAGATAACCTGGGTTTTTCATACGATTGGAGTCGTGAAGTGCGCACCAGCGATCCGGCCTATTACCGATGGACCCAGTGGATTTTTATGCAGCTTTTCGATTCGTGGTACAATGTAACTACTGATCGTGCAGAATCTATACAAACGCTAATTGCAGCATTTCAAACTTCGGGTACAGCTGGCATAAAAGCTGTTTGCGATGAAGATGTAACGTCTTTCACAGCAGAAGAATGGATACGATTTACGGAAGAACAGCAGCAAAACGTGCTATTGAAATATCGACTGGCTTACTTAAAAGAAAGTACGGTAAACTGGTGTCCGGCTTTAGGTACAGTATTGGCCAATGATGAGGTGAAAGATGGGTTTTCAGAGCGTGGTGGACATCCGGTAGTGCAAAAGAAAATGATGCAGTGGAGCATGCGAATCACTGCTTATGCAGATCGACTGTTGCAGGGATTAGATACAATTGATTGGCCGGAACCGCTCAAAGAAATGCAGCGCAACTGGATTGGTAAGAGTGTAGGGGCGTCTGTTAAGTTCTTAGTCGACAGTCCTCAGTCTTCAGTCTTGACTGACGACTCAGAACTCAAGACTCAAGACTCAATTGAAGTTTTCACAACCCGTGTAGATACTATTTTCGGAGCTTCATTTTTGGTACTTGCTCCAGAACATGAATTGGTTTCGCAAATTACCACCCCCGATCAGCAACAGGCCGTTCAGGCGTATATCGAGCAAACCCAGAAAAAATCAGAACTTGACCGAATGGCCGACACCAAAACGGTTTCGGGAGCTTTTACCGGAGCTTATGCGGTTCATCCTTTTACCGGAAATCCAGTTCCCATTTGGATTGCCGACTATGTACTGGCCGGTTACGGAACCGGTGCAGTAATGGGTGTACCTTCCGGCGATCAGCGTGACTGGTTATTCGCCAAACATTTTAACCTGCCTATTGTGCCTATTTCAGATGCACAGAAAGATTTAGAACAACAGGCTGATCCAACCAAAGAGGGCCGATACATCAATTCTGATTTTATCAATGGCAAAACCTACCAGGAAGCAGTTGCTGTTTTGATTGCTAAGTTGGAAGAAAAAGGCCAAGGAAAAGCAAAAGTAAATTACCGCTTACGCGATGCCATTTTCGGGCGCCAGCGTTATTGGGGCGAGCCCGTTCCGGTTTATTTTAAAAATGGATTGCCCTATTTAATTCAGGAAGCCGAGTTGCCTCTGGTTTTACCTGAAGTAGATAAATATTTGCCAACCGAAGACGGAGAACCCCCATTGGGCCGTGCCAAAAGTTGGAAATACCAAAATCAATACGAGTACGAATTGAGTACCATGCCGGGTTGGGCAGGCTCCAGCTGGTATTGGTACCGGTACATGGATGCACAAAATACTAGTGAATTTGCGTCTAAAGAAGCCATAAATTATTGGCAGGATGTGGATTTGTACATCGGAGGTTCAGAGCATGCTACCGGGCACTTACTGTATAGCCGCTTTTGGAATAAGTTTTTGAAAGATTTGGGCTATGTAAATGCTGAGGAACCTTTCAAAAAGCTCATCAATCAAGGAATGATTCAAGGGCGGTCTAATTTTGTTTACCGCTTAATTGATGAAGCCGGAAAGAGCACCAATACCTTTGTTTCTTACGGTTTAAAAGATCAGTACAAAACCACAGCCATCCATGTGGATGTGAATATTGTAGAACAGGATATCCTTGATCTTGAAAAATTCAAAGCCTTCCGACCTGATTTTGCCAATGCAGAATTTATTCTGGAAAACGGCAAATACATCTGTGGTAGCGAAGTTGAGAAAATGTCGAAATCCAAATTCAATGTGGTGAATCCGGACGACATGGTAGAGCGTTACGGTGCCGACACGCTTCGTTTGTACGAAATGTTTTTGGGTCCGCTGGAGCAGAGCAAGCCTTGGAATACCAATGGAATTGAAGGTGTTTTCAAGTTCTTGCGGAAATTCTGGCGTTTGTTCCACGATGAGCAGTTTAATTTCTCAGTATCGGATGAGGCGCCAACTAAAGCAGAACTAAAATCCTTACATAAAATCATCAAAAAGGTTGAAGAAGATATTGATCGATTTTCATTCAACACCTCGGTTTCCAGCTTCATGATTTGTGTCAATGAACTCACCGATTTGAAATGCAATAAGCGTCAGATTTTACAAGACTTGACCATTGTACTTTCACCGTATGCTCCGCACATTACCGAAGAGCTATGGGCATTGTTGGGGAATGAGCCTGGAAGCATCAGTTACGCAGCTTATCCAAAATTTAATCCAGATTATTTAGTTGAAGATGAATTTGCCTACCCAATTTCAGTGAATGGTAAAATGCGGATGAATCTCAATTTGCCGTTAAGCATGGAAGTGCCCGAAATTGAAAAAGCAGTTTTGGAAAATGCCGATGTGCAGAAATACCTAGACGGCCAAACACCGAAGAAGGTTATTGTGGTTAAAGGCCGCATTGTGAACCTGGTTATTTAAATTTCACCAAATCCATTGTAAGCGCTTTGTTACGATAATACTGTAACAAAGCGTTCTTTTTTGCGACTTAATGGAAAATAAAATCATACAAATGAAAAAAGTAGTAGTTCTGATTATTGCGTTATGCTGTGCCGGTGCAACATTTGCACAAATGCCGGGTGGAAGTTCCGGACCGAGTATTGTGGGTAAAATTAGCGGTCAAATTATCGACTCGCTTACTCAAAAACCGGTAGATTATGCAACGGTGAGTATGGGCAGATCCGGGTCGACAAAAAACACCAATGGTGCATTGAGCGATGAAAAGGGATCGTTCAAAATTGAGAATATCGCTCCTGGCAGTTACCGTTTAACCATCAGTTTTTTGGGCTATCAAACCAAAACCCTTACTATGGTCAAAACGACTCCTCAAAAACCCGATTTAAATCTTGGGGTGATTTTATTGTCGCCTAATTTAAAATCGCTGAATGAGGTAGTAGTTACAGGTGAAGCCGCTGTTGTTGAAAATAAAATTGACCGCTTGGTGTACAATGCAGAAAGAGATGTGACTGTTGGTGGTGGAAATGCAACGGATGTATTGCGAAAAGTGCCCCTTTTATCGGTTGATATTGATGGTAATGTTTCGCTTCGCGGAAGCCAAAATATCCTTGTGTTAATCAACGGAAAGCCATCAGGCTCAATGGCAAATAATATTGCGGATGCCCTTAAAATGATTCCGGCCGATCAAATCAAAAATGTGGAAGTGATTACCAGCCCATCAGCCAAGTACGATGCGGAAGGTACCTCTGGCATCATCAACATCATCACCAAAAAAAGAAACGCGGAAGGAGTGAACGGTACTGTTGGAGGTGGTTTGGGTATTCGTCAGAACAATGGAAATGCCAATTTAAACATTAAGAAAGGTCGTTTGGGTTTAACAGGAAATATTGGTGGCAATGGGTCGTGGCCGCAAACTACCGGAGTGGCAGTTAACAGAACTGATGCTACAGGTAGTCCTACGTTTATTCAACAAAGTACCAGCGAAACGTATCGATTAGGTTATCGTGGTTCGCTTGGTTTAGATTACGATATCAATAATTCAAACTCAGTATCGTCAAACTTAACATTCAATGAAATGAAAAATAAGTTTGATGGCGATGTTTTTTCTACCATTTATGCCAACGGTTCTAGTATTGCTGCAAATAGTAATACCGATCGAACCATGCGGATGAACGGCTTTGATTGGAATACCGATTATACACACAAATTCAAAAAATCTGGTCAGGAAATTTCCTTTGCTGGACAATTAACCCAAAACAAAAATATTCAAGATTATACCACCCTTTACACCGGAGGTTTCCGTCCGAATGAAATAGGTAATAACGATGCGAAAAACCAAGAGCTGACTTTCCAAACCGACTATGCTCAGCCATTTAAAAAGCTGACTTTTGAAACCGGCTTAAAAGCAATTTTGAGAGATATCAATAGTCCAACTCTTGTGGAGCAGGAAATTAATGGCGTTTATCAACCTAGTGCAATTTTATCCAATACCTACGATTATCACCAGGATGTATTTGCAGGCTATGCAAGTTTCTCCTTCAGTTTGGGCAAAAACTATCAGGCAAAGGTAGGCGGGCGTTTAGAACTCACAAAGATTGCAGGTAGTTCTAGTGCCGGAAACAGTTCCTTCGCGAACGATTATCAAAACTTTATTCCAAGTATAGTTTTATCGCGTACGCTTAAAAATTACCAAACCATTAAATTAAGTTACAATCAGCGTATTCAACGTCCCAGTTTGTTTTACTTAAATCCATTTAGAAATACGGCCGATCCCTTGAACCAATCTCAAGGTAACCCATCCTTATCTCCAGAAATATCGCACAATATTGAATTGGGGTATTCAACTTTTGTGAAAACTACCGTGATCAATGCATCCTTGTATTACCGCCGTACGCAAGACATTATTGAGTCGGTTATTGTACCCGATGCAGATGCCAATAATAATCCGATTTCGTTAACCACGTTCAGAAATATTGGCAGCAACAATTCGTTTGGAATGAATTTGTTTGGCTCTGTAAACCCGATTACCAAGCTGACTTTACGAGGTAATATCAATATGTATACCTACGATATTGCACCAAGTCAAACAAGTTTAAGTTTAACGAGTGCACAAAATAAAACGTACATGATGTACAATGCGTTTATCAGTGCCAGTTTGGTCTTGAAGGGAGGTTTTTCTGCCGAGACATTCTTTATTTTGAACTCTGTTCGCCGTACCGCACAAGGAACTAATCCAACCTTTAATATGTGGAACTTAGGCTTTAAAAAGGAGATCTTGAAGAAGAAAGGAAGTATTGGAATTAACATGATCGATCCATTTAATGAGAATAAGAATTTTAGATCAGCAGTAAATGGTCAGAACTTCCGTCAAACCTCTAATGTTTCTGTACCATTCCGTTCTATTGGTGTAAACTTCAGCTGGTCGTTTGGTAAAATCAATTTCCAAACACAGCCTAAGAAGAAACGCGGGGTAAACAACGACGACTTGAAACAAGGCGATCAGGGACAGGGAATACAATAATTGAGGAGTACAACTGCTTTAAATGCCGGCTTCTGAATGGAATGCCGGCATTTTGTTTTACCAACCATCCTCTAATTTTGTCAGTATATCCTTCAATAATTACCAGTTATCGGATTTTAGTTACAGATAAATGGATTTGGCTAGAAATTGGTTAGGAATTCCTAAACCTATTCCCAATGAAACGATTTGCAATTTTTCTGATCCTATTTATGGCCTTGGGCGGCAAAATGTATGCTCAGACCGGTTTGGAGGGTTTCAATTACCAAACCATTGTACGAGATAATGCAGGAATTCCCATTGTAAACAAAGCCATTAATTTTCGTTTTTCCATTTTGGATGGAGGCGTAAATGGCGCCCCTCAGTATGTAGAAACGCAATTAATTACTACAAATTCAACTGGCTTAGTCAACCATTTTGTGGGTAAAGGGACGCCCGTTTCAGGAACCTTTTCCGCCATCCCATTCGAAAATGCCAATCAATACCTCAAAGTAGAAGCCGATATTAATGGGGGTAATGCTTTTCAAAGCATCGGAGCACTAGCCTTAATGAGCGTACCCTATGCACAATTTGCTGCTAAAGGAAATGTGGGGCCACAAGGACCGAAAGGAGATACAGGTCCTCAGGGTGCTCAGGGGGCAACTGGTCCGCAAGGGCCAGCGGGTAATGGCGTGGTGAAACTGATGAGTTACAACACTAGAATTATCGATGTGCCACTGGATGTGAATCCAATTTATCCAAATGAGTTTAAAACCCCAAGTTATCTTGCCGGCTCTGGGGAGTATGCGGTCATTAACATGGATATTTCTATTGAATCAACAACTTCAAATACAACCATTTTGGAACTTAATGTAGGTGTTTCTATTGATGGTTCGGTTTTTACAAAAGTTCCAGGCTCATTCCCAACCAGATTTTCAATAGAAAGTGCTCACTCAGCCTTTTGCAGTATAAGTTTAATCTACCCATTGACTGCAGGCTCATCGTATAGTTTTGGTCCTGAGTTAGCCCTAACTTACAATCCAAAAGTTTATAATTTTGTTACCGGGCATGGAACAGTCATGATCATCAAACAATAAGAGCTTTTTCAAAATCAAGGGCTTTGCTACCTTTGCAAAAAAGCTTGAAATGAATCCGGAGCAAGAATTAGCTGAATTAATTGGTCATAAACTAAAATTTATCACCGATCCGTGTGCCATCCTGGCTTTGTCGTCCATAGATCCCTTGCAAACGGTAAACGATTCTGAATGGAAAGCAAAATTGCAGCACTTGGGAGTTGCTGAACTTCAAATTAATGCTGAACTGCCCAAAACTGCTGAAATCCTGATCTTCAAGCTTCCAAAACAAAGCATTGCAGCAAGCTTGGCTTTATTGCCAGAATTAATGAGTTTGTCGGGCTGGGCCAACTGTCAGGCAGTTCTGAATCAACGTGTGTATCTGGTCGATGATCTCGTTTTTCAATCGGCAAGCGCATTGGAGCAATTGGAAATGCTGTCTGAATTAATTTATCCTAAATTCTTCGCCTTTGGTTACGAGGGTAATGCCTGGCTGAAACTGAGCCTTTAGAAATTGATAAATTTTTCGATCTGTTGATTCGTGAATTTCAAGGTATCTTCTTTCCAAAGCATACCATTTTCATTTAATTCCGATTCAATAGCAGGAATATGAATCCGTAAGGGCATAACTTCCAAATGAATGTAATGGCAAATTCCTGTAAAGTGTTCTAAGCCGCGAACATTTCCATATTTCCCTGAAGAAAGACCAACCAAAGCTGCTTTTTTACCATAAAAACTCTCTGGGAATTTACAGGCATCGATAAAAGTTTTTAAAACACCGGGGAAGCTTCCATTGTATTCAGGAATCACAAACAAGAATTTAGTGCTGGCGCTCACTTGTTCCTGAATTTTTTCAAAGGCCGGGCTACGCTTACCGTATAAATCCGAACTAATTAATGTATCAGGCAAATCGCCTAGGGATAGAATCTGACTTTCGCAGCCTTTTTTGGCTAATTCTGTCTGATAATACGAGCACAATTTTAAGGTATTGCTACCGGGTCGGTTGGTTCCTGAAATTAAGGTGATCATGGGATAAAAATTAGTTAAAATTGCTTAAGCTGGAGTCGGTATAAATGACTTTAATTTGTATCTTAGGACTTTGTTTTCCGCTGGTAAAAGTAGATTAAATTTGATCCAGCTGGAGTATTAATCAGATTTTTAATCTCAGTTTTTTGTAAATTTCCACTAATGAGTAAAATCATTGCCTTAGCGAATCAAAAAGGAGGTGTAGGTAAAACCACCTCATCCATTAATTTGGCTGCCAGCTTAGCTGTTTTAGAGTACCGAACCTTATTGGTTGATGCCGATCCGCAAGCAAACTCTACTTCTGGTGTAGGCTTTGATCCGCGTGCCATCAAATCGAGCATTTACGAGTGCATTATCAATGATTTAGATCCGAGAGAGGCAATTTGCAAAACCGAGACTCCATTTTTGGATTTATTACCGGCACATATTGATTTGGTAGGGGCAGAGATTGAGATGATTAACCTTACCGAAAGAGAGTACCGCATGAAAGCAGTGCTCAATAAAATCCGTCAGGATTACGACTTTATCATCATTGATTGTTCGCCATCCTTAGGCTTAATCACCATCAACTCCTTAACTGCAGCCGATTCGGTGATCATCCCAGTTCAGTGCGAATATTTCGCCCTGGAAGGTTTGGGTAAATTGCTCAATACCATCAAAATTGTGCAGAACCGCTTAAATACCAATTTGGCCATCGAAGGAATTTTATTAACCATGTACGATGTGCGCTTACGTTTGGCAAATCAAGTGGTTGAAGAGGTGAAATCGCATTTCCAAGAATTGGTTTTTGATACCATCATACAACGAAATACCCGCCTGAGTGAAGCTCCAAGTTTTGGTGTATCGGTTATTATGCACGATGCAAATTCTAAAGGCGCAATTAATTACCTGAATTTGGCACGTGAAATTATTCGTAAAAATGGATTGGCGCCTGCCCAAGAATTAGCCGCACAAGCTACCGTATAATACAAATGACTTATCAGAAAAAAACAGGATTAGGAAAAGGTTTAAGTGCACTGCTCGACGATAATGAAGTTGTTCAGCAGCACAAACCATTGGGGAATGAAACTGGCGTATTGAGTACCATTCAGCCGGTTTTGATTAGTCAAATCGAGGTAAACCCGTACCAGCCCAGAACCGAATTTGATGCCGAAGCACTTCAGGAGCTTTCCGATTCGATCAAACTGCAAGGATTGATTCAGCCAATTACTGTACGTAAAGCGGGTCCAAACAGTTATCAGCTAATTTCTGGTGAACGCCGTTTGAGAGCTTCTAAAATGGCCGGATTGACTGAAATTCCAGCCTACATCCGCACTGCAAACGATCAGCAGATGTTGGAGATGGCGCTGATCGAAAATATTCAGCGTGAAAACCTGAATGCCATTGAGGTTGCACTAAGCTTTCAGCGCATGCTAGACGAGTGTAATTTGAAGCAAGAAGAGCTCGGAGATCGGGTAAGTAAAAACCGTTCAACCGTAACCAATTATTTGCGTTTATTGAAATTGCCGCCGGTTATTCAAGCCTCTATCCGTGATAACCAAATCTCAATGGGGCATGCCAGAGCCTTGGTAAGCGTAGAAAATGTGGATCATCAGTTGTTTATCCATAAAGAAATCATCAGTCAAGGTCTTTCGGTTCGTAAAGTAGAAGAGTTGGTTCGAGAAGTTCAGGCTGGAGGCATCCGGAAAAGTAAAAAGAACGCCCAGGAGCCAATTTCTTTTCAGTACCAAAAGGTTCAGGACGATTTGGCATCCAGATTGGGTACCCGTGTAAAGTTGAAAATGAAAGGTAAAAACTCCGGTTCAATTGAGATTCCTTTTCTTTCTGAAAACGATTTAAACCGCATTTTGGAGCTTTTAGATTGGTAATGCCTGTTCGAGCTTTCATACTTATCATCGTCATGATGCTTGCTTTGCCTGCTTGGGCACAGCGAAAAAAGGAAGCTCCTTCCCTCAAATCAGATACCACAGCTCAAGCAGCTGGTCCTGTAAAAGATTCTGCTCGTTTGGCTTTGGAACGTTTGCCCCGTAAAGCGGCAATCAGCTCCGCTATTCTGCCCGGTTTAGGTCAAATTCAAAATAAACGCTGGTGGAAATTGCCTTTAATTTACGGTGGTTTTGCCAGTTTTGTAATCGCTTATCAAGACAATAACAAACAATACCACACTTTTCTAGAAGAGGTTCAGTATAGGTTAGCCAACAACGGTAATCCCGGAAATCCGGACTTTGCAGGATACAGTTTTGAAGGCTTGGTCAGGATTAAAGACAATTTCAGAAGAAACAAAGAATTGTCCATAATTGGCGGCGTTGTTTTGCATGCCGTAAACATCATTGATGCCTATGTAGATGCTAAATTTTTCCGATTCGATATCAGTGAAAACTTGGCTTTACAAATCCGTCCATCGGTACAAAATCAATGGGTTTTGAATGCGTATCGTCCAAATCCAGCTTTTACCATTAAACTTAGTTTATGAAAATAGCCCTAATCGGTTACGGAAAAATGGGCAAGCTGATCGAAAAGCTTGCAACCGAACGTGGTCATGAAATCATTTTGACTATTGATCAGGATAATCTTTCAGATTTTCAGTCCGATCGTTTCAAAGAAGCAGATATAGCCATTGAGTTTAGTACACCACATGCTGTTTTGAGCAATATTGAAGCTTGTTTTGCTGCCGGTGTGCCCATTGTGGTTGGAACCACCGGTTGGTACGATCAAATTCCTGTCATCAAGCAAAAATGCGAATCGGGTAACAAAACTTTACTCTATGCATCTAATTTTAGTATTGGAGTGAATGTTTTCTTCCATGTGAACCGTGTTTTAGCCAGGCTGATGAATCGTTACCCACAATACGACGTTCAGGTTGAAGAAATTCACCATACGCAAAAACTGGATGCACCAAGTGGCACAGCGATTACGATAGCAGAGGGAATTTTGGCGGGTTTGGATCGCAAATCGGCTTGGGTGAATGAAGTGGTGGGGCAGAACGAAGAGCTCATTGCTAAACCGAATGAACTCTTGATTGAATCACACCGAATAGATCAGGTGCCTGGAACACATACCGTGGTGTACAGTTCGGAGGTGGATGAACTAGAGTTTAAGCATACCGCCCACAACCGTGCCGGATTTGCTTTAGGGGCCATAGTTGCCGCCGAATGGTTACAGGGTAAACAGGGTTTTTACTCGATAGCAGATATGTTTGATTTTCAATAATCAGTGATAAATACAATATGAAATTGAAATTTTGGTCAAAAGACCCTCAAGAAAAAAAAGTCGAAAAGAAAAAGAAAAGTGCTTCCAGAGAATGGTTTGATGCCATCGTTTTTGCAGTTATCGCAGCTACGCTGATCAGAACATTTTTTATTGAGGCTTATACCATCCCAACCGGATCTATGGAAAAGAGCTTAAAGGTAGGCGATTTCCTTTTCGTGAGTAAAGTAAATTACGGAGCTCGAATCCCGATGACTCCTGTGGCTTTTCCATTTGCACACCATACCATGCCTATCATTGGCACCAAGGCTTACTGGGACGGAGTTCAATGGGGCTACCACCGTTTACCTGGATTTTCAGAAATCAAACGTGGCGATGCGGTAGTATTTAATTGGCCTATGGAAGCCGACGAACCCTACAACCGTCCGGTTGATAAACGGGAGAACTACATCAAGCGCTGCGTGGCCATAGCCGGAGATACTTTGAAAATCGTCAATACGCAAGTTTATGTGAACGGCAAAGCGGCAGAAAATCCGCAGTTTGGCGAAACTACTTATTACGTTCGCACCGATGGTACAGATTTCAACCCATCGGCTCTGCAAGACATGCGCATTGAAGTTCAACGTGCCACTGCCGATGAATATTATTTCAATATGACCGCCGAGGAAGCCGCAATTATCAAGCAATGGTCTAATGTAAAAGTGCTGAATCCGATCATTCGTCCGGTTAATGAATACGAACCACAAGTTTTTCCGCACAATCCAAATTTTAAATGGAATGAGGATAATTTTGGCCCGGTGATTGTGCCTAAAAAAGGTTGGACGGTGAAACTAGACAGCACCACCATTCCGCTGTATGAGCGAGCAATTTCAGTTTACGAAGGAAATAAGGTGGAGCGTTCGGGCACTAATGAGCTACTAATTAACGGCAAAAAAGCAGCTAGTTATACCTTTAAAATGGATTACTATTGGATGATGGGCGATAACCGACACAATTCATTGGATTCCCGCTTCTGGGGTTTTGTACCCGAAGATCACATTGTGGGTAAAGCCTTGTTTATTTGGATGAGCTGGGATTCAGAAGGTACATTCCTGGATAAAATCCGCTGGAGCCGAATCTTTAAAGGCATAAACTAAGCCAAGGGAGCAAGTTTTAGTTTAGCTGCCAAGGCATTTAAATCTTCAACAACGGCATTCACAAGTGGGATGCCGTTTGTTTTTCTGTCTTGTTCGGCTTCTAATTCCGGCTCTCCCGGAATTATCACAGGTTGATTAGGATCAATAGTTTTTGCCGATTTAAACCGTTGGATCCAATTGTCTAAATGACTTTTAAATTCTTCTTTTGGTCGGAACCCATCCACCCGCATAGCCCCTAAAAAGTGACCAATGCCTAAACCAACCGGATCAGCAGGAGGTTCTAAAAAAGCGACGAATGGCGGAACCCATGGGCCGTAATTTGCTCCAGATAACACAGCCGATAAAATATCTACCGTAGCTCCCAATCCGAAGCCTTTGTGGCTACCATGTACACTATCGCTACCCAGCGGAACTAAAGAACCACCTTCTTTCAATTCGTGTGGATTGGTTGAAGGCTGACCATTTTTGTCGATGATCCAACCCTCAGGAACAGGTTTACCGGTTCGTTGTGCAATTTCCAACTTGCCATTAGCTGCCGCCGAAGTAGCCATATCTACAATTACTGGGGGGTATTTTCCTGCGGGGAAAGCATAGCACATCGGATTGGTGCCTAGCAAACGTTCATTGGCATGCGTGGGCGCCACCAGCGGGCTGGCATTTGTCATGGCGAAACCAATCATGTCTTTTTCAACAGCCATTAAGGTATGGTAAGCAGCGATTCCAAAATGGTTGGAATTGCGAACAGATACCCATCCTGAGCCACAATTTTCTGCTTTTTGCATGGCAATTTGCATCGCGAAAGGTGCAATAACCAATCCCAATCCACCATCGCCATCTATAGTGGCCGTGCTGGCTGTTTCATGAACAATGCGAATGTTTGGTGTAGCATTTATTCTGTTTTTCTCCCAAAGCCGAACGTAACCACTTAAACGAGCCACCCCATGCGAATCGATACCGCGTAAATCGGCCTTGATCAATACATCAGCAGCTAAGCTTGCATGCGCTGCTGAACAACCAATCGATTTGAATACAGCTTCAGTAAAGCTTCTTAATGTATCTGCAGAGAAAACGGTATAACTCATTTGCTTAAAGTAAGGAGAGTGAATTTAGCATTTAGCGGCTGGAATGCTGAAATGAGTTGATCAACAAAACTTTGCCCGAAAAGTGTGAAATACATGCCAAAATTTTCGGAGCGTTCTTGTAGTCCATCTTGATAAAAGAATCCCTGATGAAGTTTTTCAAGCTGAAGCATAGCCTCTTCATGATTTCGCTTTTCTGCATTTACCATTTTTTTCTCCAATCGTTCCATGGCTTTGAATAAGCGAACTTCGATAGCTTCAGTACTGGGCACCAAAGTGGGGTCAATCGTTTTCGCTCGATCTTTTAATTCGGTAAAAGTCGATTTGATCGCTTCCGACTCTTTTGACAAGCTCAAGTTGTGTGTGCTATTTTTTAAAATCCAGGTTTTTTTCACCTTATCAAGTGATTGAAACAGGTCTATTGCTTCCAGTCCTAAACGTTTGATTTGATGCTCTTGCTGTTCGGTAATCAACTGAGCAGAATTGCGTAATATCAAAATGGGGAAATCTAAGTTGTAGCGAGTGAATGTGCTTTTCAATTCCAACCAATACAAAATTTCGGCACCACCGCCGATATAGGCCAAATTGGGGAGGATGCTTTCCTGGTAGAGTGGTCGCATCACCACATTCGGACTAAAATTTTCCGGGTGCTCCTGAATGTGTTTTCTAAGCTCAGCTTCATTAAATTGTATGGCCTTGTTCAGCACTTGGTATTGTCCGTTTTGGAAAACAATTCGCTCACGAATTTCATCCTTCACATAGAAAAAATTGATCTCTCTCGAGTTTACTGGAGGCTCGATGCCTATTTCTTTCAATTGTGTATTGGTTTCCGAGATCAGCTTAGCGCTATGCTTTTCGATGATATCGGCTTCCATTACCTCTATAAACTGTTTTTTGAGTTCTGGATGGTCTGCATCGATGATTACCAATCCGTAATTTTCAAATAATTTATGGACTAAATAGCGAGTAGCATCTGCCAAAGTATGCTGCTGCGAATAGGCTTCTTTTATCCAGCTAGCTAGCTGCAAGGCATTGGGCGAAGCACCTAGAATACCCTGGTAAGCTTTTAACACTTCGCTTAAACCTTCGGTACTGAGCCGTCCGCAGGCGCCCTTAGTTTTTATATCCCAGCTAATCTTTTTCCCGCCAATATAGGTGTGATTAATCTCCTCAAAATCGTGATCTTCTGTAGCCATCCAATATACCGGAACAAAATTTTTATCTGGAAATTCGGCTTTAAGCTCCTGAGCTAATTTAATCGCGGTAGCTATTTTATAAATGAAATACAGCGGACCGGTAAACAGGTTAAGCTGATGGCCTGTGGTTACGGTAAAGGTGTTTTCTTGACGAAGTAATTGAATATTTTCAGTAACGCTATGGGCTAGGGGCAATTGTAAATTTGCATACTGCTGCTGTAGCACCTTAACCAATGTTTCACGGTTAGCTGTTACTTTCTTATCGGCCAATAATTTTTTAAACCCCTTTAAATTTGGCTGATGGTTGTAATAAGGCTGTAATAAGCTATCCTGATCCAGGTAGCGGAGTAGTCCGGATGAAAAGCGTTGGGTATCTCGATAATCGATGTAGCTGGCTTTCATCTTTTGATTTTAATTTTCCAGATGTCCGTATAGGTCAAAATCTTCTGCTCGGTCAATTTTTACTTGCACAAAACTACCCACCGGAGCGTAATCCGTTTTGGCATCAATAAGCACTTCGTTATCCACTTCCGGAGAATCGTATTCGGTACGTCCAACAAAGAAATCTCCTTCTTTTTTATCAATCAAAACCTTGAAAGTCTGCCCCACTTTTGTTTGATTTTTCTCGAGCGAAATTCCTTGCTGGATGTCCATAATTTCTTCTACACGTTGCTGTTTCACTTCTTCAGGTACATTGTCCTCCAAGCTGTAGGCATGCGTTTTTTCTTCATGCGAATAGGTAAAGCATCCCAATCGGTCAAATTGAGTGGCTTCCACCCAAGCCTTCATCTCTTCAAAGTCTTGCTCGGTTTCTCCCGGGTAGCCACAAATTAGGGTAGTGCGTAACGCAATTTCTGGCACTTTACTCCGAATTTGATCAACCAATTCGATGGTTTTTTGCTTGTTAATACCTCTCCGCATCGATTTCAGCATTGGGTCAGAAATGTGCTGCAGAGGCATGTCGAGGTACTTGCAAATGTTTTCACGCTCTTTCATCACATCTAAAATTTCCATTGGGAAACCGGAAGGGTAGGCATATTGCAAGCGAATCCATTCAATCCCGTTTACATCCGAAAGATTTCGTAATAAATCGGCCAGTTTTCGTTCATTGTACAAATCCAGTCCATAATATGTTAAATCTTGTGCAATGAGAATGAGTTCTTTGGTGCCGTTTTTTGCCAGATGCTTGGCTTCTTTAACCAAATCGTCGATTGGTTTTGAGACGTGTTGGCCCCTCATTAAAGGGATGGCGCAAAACGAGCAGGGGCGATTACATCCTTCAGCTATTTTAAAATAGGCAAAATGGGAGGGCGTGGTTAGCAAACGCTCGCCAATAAGTTCGTGTTTGTAATTGACGCCAATGCTGGCTAACAATTCAGGTAGATCATTAGTTCCGAAATAGGCATCTACATTGGTAATTTCGGCTGCTAATTCGGGTTTGTAGCGCTCAGAAAGGCACCCGGTTACAATTACTTTGCCAATTTTACCCTGATCTTTTAACTCGCTGTATTGTAAAATGGTGTCGATAGATTCTTGTTTGGCATTATCAATAAAGCCACAAGTGTTTATGACCACAATATCGTCTGCACCTAATTCATCCGATTCGTGAGCCACATTGAGTTGACCGGCTTTTAATTGCCCCATCAATACCTCAGAGTCGTACACATTCTTCGAACAACCTAAGGTAATCACATTCACTTTCGGTTTTTTTACCGCTACTTCCGCCGATTTGGTCTTCATGAATTAGTTTTTAAATAGCGAATCTACGAACGCTTTTTTGTTAAATAACTGTAAATCATCAATACTTTCCCCAACTCCTATGTATTTAACCGGAATTTTAAATTGATCAGAGATGCCAATAACTACCCCACCTTTGGCGGTACCATCGAGCTTGGTTAAGGCCAATGCATTTACGTCGGTTGCTTCAGTAAATTGTTTACATTGCTCAATCGCATTTTGTCCGGTAGAGGCATCCAATACCAATAAAATCTCGTGAGGAGCACCCGGAACAATCTTATCCATTACTTTTTTGATTTTGGCCAACTCGTTCATGAGGGCCACTTTATTATGCAATCGACCGGCGGTATCAATAATGGCTACGTCATCACCATTTGCAGCTGCCGATTGTACGGTATCAAAAGCCACGGAAGCAGGGTCAGAGCCCATGTCTTGGGCAACTACGCGTACTCCAACTCGCTCGCCCCAAAGTTTAAGTTGATCTACGGCCGCAGCACGGAACGTATCGGCGGCACCTAAAACGACTTTATTTCCAGCCGCTTTGAGTTTGTGAGCAAGTTTTCCAATGGTGGTGGTTTTGCCAACGCCATTTACACCTACCACCATGATCACGTACGGACTTTGTTTGCCGTATTCAAAATTTTCGAAATCGTTGCTATTATTTTCAGCTAATAGCGCCTGAATTTCTTCTCTTAAAATGCTATTTAGTTCAGAGGCGTTGAGGTATTTATCGCGGGCAACGCGTTTCTCAATCCGCTCAATGATTTTTAAGGTGGTGTTTACGCCTACGTCAGAGGTTACCAAAATCTCTTCCAACTCATCCAGAACTTCTGCATCAACCGTTGATTTCCCGACAACCGCTTTGGTCAGTTTCGAGAAAAGTCCAGATTTGGTTTTTTCTAGACTCTTTTCCAGATCCTCTTTGCTCTCGAGCTCTTCGGGCGAAGGTTCTACTTTTGGAATACTTGTAGTAACCGGAGTTGGTGTGCTAACTGGTTCCGGACTTATTTCGGTTTGAGTTTTAGGGGTTTCAACCTCAATTTCCGGCTCGGGTTCTGTTGAAACTTCTTCAAGTAGCGGTTCTACAGGCAAAACTTCTTCAATGGGCGCTTCTTGAACGACTTCCGCAGCCTCAATCACAGTAGGTTCTTGCTCAAGAACGGGTTCGGTACTTGGCTCAGCACTTACGTGTTGAACTACTTCGGGTTCGGGAGCAGGTTTAGGTTTTTTTCTGAATAAGTCAAATAATCCCATAATGCGAAATTAAACAAAAAAAGCCGCCCACGAATATTCGGGGAGGCTTTTAGAATACTTTTAAAAATAATTATTCGGCGCTTTGCTCTTTAGCAGAAGCAAGGGCGTCTTTAATATGATCGTTGTGCACGATTTGCTCTTTGAAGCTGTATGCACCGGTTTTAGGCGATTTAGTCATCGTAATCACCTTTGAATATTCTTTACCGTTTCCGGTTTTCAGGGTTGCTACTACTTTCTTAGCCATGATTTATGCGTTTATATCGGTAAACCGACGATTACTTAATTTCTTTGTGTACAGTTACTTTGCGTAAAACGGGGTTGTATTTTTTCAACTCCAAACGCTCGGTGGTGTTTTTCTTGTTCTTGGTGGTAATGTAACGAGACATGCCTGGCATACCGCTTTCTTTGTGCTCGGTGCATTCTAAAATAACCTGAACTCTATTGCCTTTCTTAGCCATTGTTCTTTTCTTTTAATGCGTTTGCCTATTAAATGTATCCTTTTTTAAGGAATTTATTGATTACCGCGGTAATACCATTTTTGTTAATGGTTTTGATCGCTGAAGTGCTTACTTTCAACGTAATCCAACGGTCTTCCTCAGGGATGTAGAATTTTTTCACCTTTAGGTTAGGATAAAATTTGCGATTGGTTTTCACGTTCGAATTCGACACGTGGTGACCTTTAATCGGCATTTTTCCTGTTAAATCACAAACTCTCGACATGACTGTA
>Ga0078894_10000709_pt1 | contig 23870 bp, 19 predicted proteins | sample LauGreSu1BDMLBSD_2_FD_67506 | JGI IMG/M metagenome (GOLD analysis project Ga0078894, IMG submission 67506) | Freshwater lake microbial communities from Lake Michigan, USA - Su13.BD.MLB.SD (version 4) (version 4) | ecosystem: Environmental > Aquatic > Freshwater > Lake | place: Lake Michigan... | reverse complement strand
AAACTAGAGAACCACTACCAAGTCCATTTTGGGAAACCAATGGATGGCCGAGATATAGAACTCGGGTATGGTAATAATGTGGAGGATTGGGTAATCCGCAGTGTTACTTCCTAATGTCGTATAGCAGACTATGGAAGGCATTCAGAGACTGAACGGGTGTTGGTGAACGATGAAGGAGTAGCTATCCAGAGTTTGCTTAAGATACAGTCCACCCCTATTGGAAACTTTAGGGACCAGCATGAGAGCATATATGCTCTTAAGTATTTGACAAAACCATACAATGCTGACTTTGACGGGGATAGATTTTGTCCCCAACAGATGACTGCTCGCTAAGTTGTAGATAATACTTAGTGAGAAAAACAGTGTAAAGTCTACTAGTAAATGTATTTAGCAAAGGTACATGTTACTAATATAATCATCTAGTCATTTCTTTTAAAAAATAATATAAATGCATAAATATCAATCTCTATAACAATGATATTAAATATTGATGAAAAAGATAAGATTATTGGTGAAATATATAAAATAACCAATACTACAAATGGAAAAATTTATATAGGTCAAACACGTAGTCATAGATTAAACCACAAGAAATATAGACCGTTTGGATATTTAGGAAGGTTCAATGACCATATTCATGAAGCAAATTCAAGTAAGAAACATCAATGTAGATACTTGAATTCTGCTATACTAAAATATGGAAAGGATTGCTTTAAATGTGAACATATTCATAGCTGCGAAGTAAGTGAATTAAATAAACAAGAACAGCAATTTATAATTGAATATAATTCTAAATTTCCAAATGGTTATAATTTAACAGATGGTGGTAAAGGTTTTACTGATGTTAGTAGTAACTTTGTTTGTGATATAAACAAAATACCTAAACAAAAATCAATACCTTTACCAAAAAGTGACTATACGAAACAGTTGATATCAGAACGGTTAAAATTATTCTATACTAACAATGAAAGTTGTGAGAAAAGAATGAAATTAACACAGAATCAACATTTGACTAAAAAATATGAAATTTTCAAAGATGTAATAATTGATGATGACAATATGGATAAATATATTCGTGTTATTAAAAACAATAATAATAACACTGAATATGTTCGTATTGTTATTGATAAAATCAAAACAACATTTGTAGGAAAATATGAACCAATAGAGATAGTAAAAGATAGAGCAAAAGAATTTATATTAAATTTGAAAGAATGGCAACGTAATCAAATTGCGGGAAACTCCTTAGAGCTTTCACTACCACTCGTATATGGAAACACTTATGAGGAACTCGGTTAATAGCCGAACCCAATGGTAAAAATGTGAAAGATTGGACAATCCGCAGCCAATCTTCTAAGTCCGTTATGATAGGATACGAAGAAGGTTCAGAGACTAGACGGTTACGGGTCTTAAATGATGGTTTAATCAACCAGATAAGGCACAAGGTATAGTCCGGCTTCTATGGAAACATAGAAGAACAATGGAAATGAATTTGCATATGCCCCAAGACGAGGAGTCCGAGGCAGAATTGAAAAATTTGGCAGCAGTGCCGTATCAAATAATTAGTCCAGCAAATAACGCATCTATTATTGGTGTGTTCCAAGATTCTTTATTGGGTTCTTACCGTTTTACGAGACCCGAAATTAAGTTTAATCAATTAGATGCAATGAATTTATTAATGGCGTTCAATAAAATAGACACAACTAAACTACGAAAAAACAAGGTGATTACTAATTTTGATATATTGAGTCAAATTATGCCGCCTATAACCATGAAATACAAAACGAAGTTGTTTGACGAGTCGGAAGACTATGGTACGTCAAACAATGTGTTTGAAGTGATGGGTGGAAAATATATTCGTGGCCAACTAGAAAAGGGTGTACTTGGTTCTGGTGGAAAAGGTCTACTACAGCGAATATGTAATTATTTTGGAAATATGGCCGCTGCCGATTTCGTAGATAATTTACAAAACATTGTTACAGAATACATGAAAGTAAGCGCATTTAGCGTTGGAATAAGTGATTTGATTGCAGACAAAGCAACAAACGAGAAAATCGCACAAACGATCACTGCTAAAAAAACAGACGTCAAGAATCTAATCGATCAAACCCATTTAGGTATATTTGAAAATAAAACGGGCAAAACAAATGAGGAGGAATTCGAAACACAAGTGACAAATATTCTTAATAATGCCACAAATGAAGCTGGTAAAATTGGTCGTGAAAGCTTAGATAAAGGTAATCGTTTTGTTATCATGGTAAATGCTGGTTCAAAGGGTAGTGATATTAACATTTCTCAGATGATATCATGTTTGGGTCAACAAACGGTTGATGGCAAGCGCATTCCTTATGGGTTTGAAAATAGAACATTACCACATTATACAAAGTATGACGATTCTCCTACCGCACGTGGGTTTGTTGAAAGTTCGTTCATTTCTGGGTTATCGCCAGAAGAGTTATTCTTTCATGCTATGGGTGGTCGTGTTGGTTTAATTGATACAGCAGTTAAGACATCTCAAACCGGATATATCCAGCGAAGATTAATTAAAGGTTTGGAAGATTTAAAGGTCGAGTATGATATGACGGTGCGCAACAATAAACAAAGAATCATTCAATTTAGTTATGGGGATGATGGTATTGATACAGTACGTGTAGAAAATCAATTATTACCACTTGTATCTATGTCTCTAGAAGAAATATATGTTCATTATCATATTCCAAATGAAAATGACTCTAATAATGTATTTATGATTACATATACGAAGGGGGCCAGTGAACGAATGAAAAAACAGTCAAATGACTTACTTGTAAAAACAAAGTCATACATTGATTATATGATTGAAATGCGCGAAAAAATAGTAAGTAACGTATTTAAAAATATGGATGGTAAAATGGTACATATTCCAGTGTCATTCCAGACAATTATCGCCAATATTCAAGGGTTACAAAATATTAATAAGAATTCAATGGTTGACATTACACCATTAGAAGCGTTCACTTTAATTGAAAATAATTTCAATAAGCTAGAACAGTTATATTATGCCAAACCTACTGAGTTATTTAAAGTGATGTACTATTATTATCTTTCACCAAAAGAATTATTAGTAGTGAAGCGATTTAATAGAAAAACGCTAATTGCTTTGTTGGAAATGATAACGTCTATTTATAAAAACGCAATTGTAGCACCAGGTGAAATGGTTGGTTTAATTGCCGCCCAATCAATTGGTGAACCAACTACCCAGATGACCTTAAACACATTTCATTTTGCGGGTGTCGCGTCTAAATCGAATGTAACACGTGGTGTTCCAAGAATTGAAGAGATCCTATCTTTATCCGAGAATCCTAAGAATCCATCCGTAAACATTTATTTGCCAAAAGATCAGGAAGGAAGTCGTGAATCTGCACAGCAATTCATTCCATTGATTGAATACACGAAAATGCGTGAAATTGTTGGGTCAATCGAGATTTGTTTCGATCCAGATGATTTAAATACTCTAATCGAGGAGGATATTGATACACTTACGCAATATTACGAATTTGAGCAGATGATTGACAATTGCTCTGGGCAGAAGAATCTAGATACAACCCAACGATCTAAATGGATTATTCGCATGGAAATGGATACAGAGGCAATGCTTGATAAAAATATTACTATGGATGATATCAATTTTGCGATCGCGAATAGTTTTAACGATGAGGTACATTGCGTGTATTCCGATTATAACTCGGATAAATTAATCTTCAGACTTCGATTGAAAAATGTTGCCTCTAATAGTAAAAAATCAACTCATGTCAACCCACTTGACCAATCCGATGAAATTTATTTATTAAAGAACTTTCAAGATAACCTTCTTAATAATATCATTCTTAGCGGAATTAAAAATATTGAAAAAGTTGTATTGCGTAAAATTACAAATAGCTTAGTCTTAGAAGATGGAAAATACAATAAAAAGGAAAGCTGGGTACTGGACACGGTTGGAACAAATTTACTAGAAATTTTAGCACTAGACTATATTGATGCTACACGCACAATTAGTAATGATATTCAAGAAGTGTATCGCGTATTTGGTATAGAAGCTGCTAGAAATGCTATTTTCGCAGAGTTAACTGAGGTAATTGAATTTGATAGTACATATATCAACTATCATCATTTATCAATGCTTTGTGACAGAATGTGTTATAAATCTAGCATGATTTCCATATTTAGACATGGAATTAATAACGATGATATTGGACCGATCGCAAAGGCATCATTCGAGGAAACTCCAGAGATGTTCTTAAAGGCCGCGAAACACGCTGAGTTAGATCCTATGCGAGGCGTTTCCGCAAATGTCATGTGTGGTCAGCAAGGGTATTTTGGTACATCTGCGTTCCAGGTGCTTGCTGATTTAAATGCTATGATGGAACATGAACCGGCTAATTCTAGTCTTGAAGAGGATCAAGTGTTAGACTGTGTATATGATGATGTAAGTGGTTCTGGTGATAAATGTGGTGTTAATAAACTAACAATCGAAAGTAATGCCATTAATATTAAAAATGTAGATTTAGGACAAGATGATGATTATAATTTAGAATTTTAGTTGTTTCATAGGAAAAAGGTATATATAAAATAATATTATTTAAATAATATGTATTAGATAATATTAAGTACATCAAATGTTATTGTATGAAACTATTTTTTCATATATAATAAAAAAATACAGTTGTAATACGGAATCTACAGATATGTTTTTATTTACTCGGTATTTTACGTCAAACGCATTTAATACCACAACCACATCGTCTCCATCTGACCTGCCATATACGTACGATACCTATTTAAAATACAAATATTTCGTGTTAAAAAATTTTATTTTACATGACCAAACTACGGATTTGTATTTAAACCGTATACTACATCTATTTGGAACAACACAACGGATATATTTCGCACTTATACGGTTTAAACATATAGCATTAATGAAAAGTAAAAAATATCTAAATACACAAATGGACTTAAATTTTAACGATTTGAATGATATTCCAAATAAGTATAAGATTGATATTATTAATAATCATACAAAATATCAATTTAATATTTTAGATTTAATTCGTATTATAAATTCTTCTTTATCATATGATACTAATTTTTTTACGGATCCAAAGGTAATTAAAAATCCGTGGAGCAATACACCATTTAGTAGATCTAATTTATACAATATTTATTTTTTTATTAAATACTCTACAATTAGCATGCCTATATTATTATTACGATTTTTTCAAAGTAATTTCTCTTTACAACACTTCGAGAAGCATAATCAATTCATTATAAAAAATATTATTATAGGAAATTGTAACAAACTAAATGATGAATATAAACACATATACATACGAAACATGCTATACTTTTATAATGCGAATATTCTTAGTATTAAACATAAATTACATATTTCAGATATATTTCCTCGTGCGCGTACTATCCAATTATTTGGTAAATATATTAAAACATATTTGTCCATTATGTATTCATATGAAGAAGATATTCGAATAGAAAGTCGTACTAAGCTTATGAGTGATCTACTTGATTTTAAAAAAATGAATCCATTTCTAGGAAGAAGAATAAAATATACAAATATCAATAAGCTATTTTATATTAGTAAATTAGTACATGAGAACAAGGATTTTATATTGACTCCTGTCTCATACATTCCTCATCCATCGATGATATCCATAGAACAACGATCATTTTGTATTGATCATCCATTGAAATTGAGCTATACATATTTTCCTGTATTTGAAAATAACAAACCAACTATTACACCTAATAAAATAAACATAGATGAATTGTTTATCTTTGTTAAGGATTATAAATTTTCAGATCGTCAACTTAATATTATTACTGAACTATATTATCCATTAGTTAAAAAAATTAACATCAGATGGTCGTCTAGACATAGTATTCGCAACAGTCGTGTAAATCGGTTAGAAAATATACAGCATACGAATGATGATATTAGTGATGAGCATGTTACGGATACAAATGAGAGTGATGAGCATGTGACGGATACAAATGAGAGTGAAGACAATACCACTTTTGCTACACGTACAGATAATACTATGGACGAAATTATCATGGAAGACGAACTTATGCGTGATATTGCTAGCGATGATAATGTTAGCGATGATAATGTTAGTGATGATAATGTTAGTGATGATAATGTTAGTGATGATAATGTTAGCGAGTATAATACTATTCATGGTGATATAAATCATGATACTTCATCTGATGATAACGCCGAAATGTATGTGAATAGTGTTGGCAATAATACGACAATTATATACAATAATGATAATTATGTGGATTTATACGATGATAATATTGTAGAAATGGAACATACTAGTCCAGATAACTATACCTATATGTCAGATTATAGTCTAGATAACTCCAACGATTCAAGCTAAATACAATCTTGTTGTTTACATGAACATTACATTAGACCTTATTAAATACTGGTAATGAATTACATGTAGATATGGTTCCAATATGTTGACAACACGGGCATCTACTACAATTGTATTTGTAATTAAAGTTTTGCTGGCATGAATCATGACATACTATGTTACAATGTATACATACTACATAATTATTACTTACGGTTGTACGACAAATCATACATACATGTAGTTTGCCAGATGTTATAGACGAAATAGTCATGCTATTGCCCATATTGATTATTATTTACTAAAAGTATATAATAAACAGATTTTTATTGAGGCATTATCCATTGTACATGATCAATTTTATTCGTTATTTTACAATAGGGAATCTATGCTTTTTACACAATGCGTAATTTTTTCTTAATAACTTTTACTTCGGGTATGTCTTCGGGTTCTGTAATATCATCGGTAATATCATCTACAAACATTTGAATAATTTTACTAATATCATTATTTTGCTCTAATATTTCTTGTTTGATATCTGATTCAGGCATAAATTTAACATCTAATAATCCATTAATAGTTTTATCGATAATCATTTTATATTTTGGAACATCCTTTTTGTATTTACTAAACCCAGGTACTCTAACAATGTAGGTATTACCTCCGGTAACATTATACGAGAGATATTCACGTGTATTTTCTTTGAAAGTGCGTGGAGCAATTAATGTAATTGGAAAACTAAATATATTGGATAAGATTAACAAATCTAGGGTTGTTAGGTAATAATTACTATTCATAATTAATTGTTCTATAGTTAAATTACCAGTTGATAATAATTTTGATTCTGAATTCATACCATAGTAACTAAATATATGTATAATATTAGTAGGATATTTACTATATAACTTGTTATACTCTTCGATCAATATATTTTTAATGATATTTATGTCTACGGTAGGATTCATTGTTTTTATAATTGTTAATGCTATATCAAATGAACAAATGCTATTATCCGCAGAAAATTCAAGTTCTTTATAATCACTTTTAAACTTTGATTTTAATTTTGAATATATCGGCTTTACTATCGCGGGACAAGCGCCATGTACCTTAAATGTGTTTCCTGGTTGGACCTTATCTATACGTGCAGCGGGTTGTTCGCGTTCAGGCACTTTTTTAGAATATTCATTATCATAATGTTGTGTTATAATGGGTTCAACCATATCATATGTTTTATATGTGATATATTTATTTTTAATGTCAGGTATCATATCTTCGAAATAGTCGGATGTTAATAATGACTGTAATAGAATAATCTCATCATCGTTTAAATTGTATTTTAAGTCAGTAAAGGTTAAAAATGTTTTTGGTTCAAACATGAATTGCTTTATTCTATTGTATCTAATTAATTCATCAGATATCTTACTATAATATATGATTTCGTTATCTAAATTGCTCAATAGATTATTTTTTGGAATTAACAATATTTCGGACTTGTTCATACTTGCTTCTATATTTGGAAGTGTTAAGTTATTCGATATAATAAACTCAACTTCATTTTTCATAAGTTCACGAATAAGCCTAATTAGTTTATCTAATTGGATGTAATAGACCATATTGTGCGCATTTGAAAGTTGTTCTATTTCATCGCGAATACTTTTATTGTTGAATTGATTTAACAACATTTTTAATTTACTACGGAATGAATTATATAATTCAGTTTCTAATCTAATTTTGTTAACATATTCTGTTCTGGCAATATCTATATTGCTGCTTGTTTGTATGTCTTTATTTGCCTGGTAATAGTTGTGTTCATCAATTGTATATAATATACTTGTATCTACATTTTGTTCTGGTTCAGTTAATTCAATAAACTGGTTAGTTTGGGTTAAAACACCGACAATGAGTCCATCTTCTAATACTTTTACGACTGGTTTACACAATATCTCATTATTTGTTATTCGCGATATAGTTGATAAAAAAAGGATTGTATCTTCGAAATTTTTTAATTCATGTTCATTGTCCATAGTAATAATTGGATATTCGGTTAGTATGCCAGATGGATAACATGGTATGTAACCAATCATATCCTCGTATTGTATATGTAACCCAATTACTTTGCTATCATAATTTATAACAGTATCTATAATTTGAAGTTGGTATTTTTTAATTATTTCGATAATCTTTTCCAGTGGGTGATTTCTAATAAACTTTATTTCTTTGAAATTATATCTTTTGGCAACATCTAGTATGCTATATAAGGGTTTACACATAGAATTATATATATCGAGTATGGTTTCTGCCATTGTTTTTAGATTAGGTATTTTTGTAATTAATTCAGGTGTAAATAATTTTGTAGTGACTAGTTTTGTAGTATTTGTCTTAGACTTATCTACAACTATGTATACTGGCTCGTAATATTCGTATTTTTTTATAAAAATAGCAGTATCCTTTGACATGTCAAACTTATGTACCGAATAAAAATTAGATGGACATATAATATTAATATTTGTGGTTATATCGTCTTGTGGCAATTCTAATATAATTAAATTTAATCCATTTACGAATAAACTTGTATTATTCTCGCAGATTAAATCCCATAAATATACGTGATCAATTACAGATGTAGGTGCCATTAGGAATTCCTTAAAATTTATATAAGCGCTAATGATGATTTTTAACTGCCGAGAGTCTGATTTTATTAATGTATCATATATTTTTGTGTTGGAGTATTCTGCCACATTTAAATCTATATCGTCCGTTTGTTTACTTCTAAACGATGTAATTAAATTGCCATTTTGGTACCGGACAAAGCTATCTAGTGTAAGTGTTTGTATTATTTTATCTGTTATTAATTTTTCAACCGGTAATATTTTATCTTGATTCAATTCACTGTAAACATCCGCGATACACGCTAGAAACGATTTATTTTTAGTATTTTCGACACCTTTACGTAAGTAACAAGGATATTCCTTTTTTAAATTCCTATTTGTAACGCTTATTTGGCATTTTTTATTGTCGGTTTGAATAAATTGTTGAATCGCAAACGGTAAGTAACCAAAACGTCCTTCTTCTAATGGCAATTTATCTGGTCCTTTTATATACTCATCTACGTCTATTTTGGCGTCCGTATTTAATACTGTATCTTTTAAGTCTATTTTGTCTGTATCCATTGCGCATTTTATTCTACGTTTCTGCTGGGCTGGTTTATCCCATGTTTTAAAACAACATGGTACGCTTAGACCGTCTGGATGGGCATCCTTCTTTAAAAATCCAGGGTAATGTTGAATATATTTTCCGTTGTTGTCTATGTGCTCTCTCGGATGAGTAAATTCCCATATAGTTTCACCAGGAGGTACCGTTTCGGCGTCTTGTGGGATTATTCCCCCGTACTTTCCACTTTTAACCTGTTCATCAGTTAAACTAATATTATTCTTTAAGTCCCAATATCTAGGACAAATATACCAATATTGTTTATCTGGAGAAGAACCATATTTAATCGCATGCTCATACGAGCCAGGGCTTTCTACGTCTATTTTTTCTTTTTCCTCATCTGTTAGGATTACTGGTTGTCTTCTTTTGTTCCATGGACAAGCTCTTGAATATGATAGATATTTACCATCAGACTCCGTCAAAAACAATACTGGATCTTTCTTATACATTGATTTGAAAAATGGGTTAGGATTGGCTATTTTCATACCAGTAACACCCTGTTCCAACGTATCATCATCGTCTATTATCATCTTAGGTTTTTTGTTAGTTTTTTTAGGCTTGACATCTAATGCTGTTACGGCAGGTTCAATCGCTTTTATGGCAGGTTCAACCGGTTTTATGTCAGGTTCAACCGGTTTTATGTCAGGTTCATTTGGTTTATCTACGAGTTGTATGTTTACAGGTACCTCGTTGTCGTCGTTATCACTTAAGTTGACATCAATTCCTGCGTCTTCGTCTACTGGTAAGTTCACATTGATTCCTACATCTTCGTTTTCGTCCTCATTAATGTTTACATCAATTCCTTCGTCTTCGTTTTCGTCTTCATTAATGTTTACATCAATTCCTTCGTCGTCATCGTCTGGTATGGTAACGTCAATGCCATCATCATTCGTGTCACTATTTGAATCATTTCCTCCAACATATTCAATTTCAATATCATCGTCGTTATTATTTTCATCCATACCGTCATCATCTAAATCATCGTCTTCAAATAGAAAATCTAATACATTTACAGTCTTTTCTTTTGATTTATTAGCTTGCTCTCCGAAAGTTAGATTTTGGGCAATAATCGCAGCAGGAATATTTTCAGTAATATGTTTTTCAGAGGGCGCTACTATTTCGTCGATTTGAACCAAGTCATCAATCGTTTTAGTTTTACATAACTCATCTATTTTAGATAACTCTATAGAACTTGTATTTGGTGCTTGTGTTATACGCACCAAAGAATCCAAATAAATGGGTATGGTCGACATATAAAAAATATTATTAATGTTTTCCATCTCAATCATAATGTTTTGTTTAAATTGATCTTGAGTAATCTTGGTTAAGAACCCAGGATTATTTTTTATTTTTAATGTTCTTCTTTTGCTTAAATTTTGAACGACTTGTACATTATTCAATAATTCTGCTATTTTTAATTGGGCATCTGTCTCTTTTAATTGAAAATTATCCATCAATGCTTTCACTATGTCTTGATCCACATTTGCCTTATTTAATAACTCCACTATAAACGCCTCTTGACTATCCATTTCATTAAAATTAGCCACACGTTTATATCGCATCACGATTCCTTTCTTCAATTCACCTACAACCACATTAAATAGACTAGAAACACAACCTAAAATGGTGTTCAAATTAATATTCTTTTCAATGGATATATAGGCAAAATATTTAAGATTTAAAATTTCTAAATTTTTATCATACAAACTTGAAAATAAATTCATATTGTATCCACTATTCTTTAAGTAGTCTTGTACAATCTGTATGGTTGGATTTACTGCATCACGAATAATCTGTTCAATATTTGAAACTGTCTTGGATTGTTTGAATGTAACCTTCACATATATATTCGCATAATTGTCAAATTCTAAAAAAATAGGAATCATCACTCCGTTCTCATCCTGTTCAATATAACATGCTACCTTTTTACTGGTCCCAATTGTCTTCATTAACTTAAAGATAACATTTTTTGGTAAGTATGGGATTTTTTTTCCATTTTTGGCAATCTTATCACAATATAAGCGGTATATATTTTCATTTTTCTTAGAAGGATTATATTTAATGAATGGAATGTTCTTGTTCGCACGAATTAGCTTAAAAATGATTTCGAGCGGTAGGTTAAATTGATAGTCTTGTGATATAACAAATTCTACTGTTTGAACACCCTTTTCTATATACCTTAATTCTGATTGTTTTGTATTGTATATATTATAAAATAAATCGATGTTATCTCTTTGTTTTTCAAATTTATCGTTAATAAGTAGTTTATTAGCCTCAACTAATGCCAGATGTTTGTCGTTTAAATTGTTTAAATCAAATATACCTTTTTCTTTTAAAAATGGGAAATAAATATGACACGCAAACTTTTCTGATATATTTTTAGATACAACCGTTTCCAATACATCTTTTGCCACGGTTAGATATAGTGTATTTCCAACTATACTCCCGCTGGATAACAACAAGTCTTTATTTGTGGTAGTGATTATGTTGTCCGCGTGTGTTTCTAGCAGTTTATTCACATGTTTTAATTCAAATGGATTGACCGTATAACTATATGTGTCGTCTGATGTAATGATATGTTGACCCAATGGAATGTTAATCACTTGCGGTTGGGTCGTTATATTTAAATTCAGTATGTCATTATATGTATATATAGCCTTTTCGGGTATTTTATCATAACTAAAGTTGGTTATATTTGAAATAAATTGAAACAATATATCATATGTTAACGATACCTTACCATTTTGTGTTAAATTATCATATAGTTTGGTACTGTCAATTGTTTGCAGTTGTTGAGTAAATAAATATATTTCATCAAATGCGACTTGCTTGGAATATTCCATGATAATCTTTTTTTTAATAGTTTCGATTGTGTCATCTAAATATATAGATTGTTTTGTAAAAGTAACTGTAATTGATGGATCATTATTTATTATACTCAATTGGTCTTCTTTGAAAATTTGGGTTAATCTGACATCATTAACTGGACGGATTTTAATTATTTCATTTAAATCGTCGTTGTAGTTAATTGAACCCATAAACACTGTTATATTTGTTATACGATCCTTACCTGTTAATTTACAGATCTTAAATATCTCAGTCATTTATATATAAAATCTAAATATTATTTTATATGTAAATATGCTTAATCATTATACAGTTTACATTTGTAAATATAATCTTATAGTAGATATCACATGTGTATTGGTTACATGGTAGAACGTTTCAATTACAAAATGAATGTGTAGTATTCTATGCGCGACGGAAGTGAATTTAGATAGCCGTTACGTTAGTATTCTGTTTATATATTCTTATGATTTCGTTAATAATATAGTTTTCCTTTATTTTATTTGAAAATTGTAACGCATACATTTTTGACATAAACGCTATCTCCTCGCATTTATCTAAATTATCAAGACACCATTTCATTTTATCGTCTAAATCACTAAAGTCATTTTCTAACGGAACATAATGTATATAGGGTATTAAATAACGCTCCATTTTCCATGAATCAATGTAAAACTTTGGAATTAAAGCAACTGAATTAGATAATAATATCCAATTTAGATTTGTGGCAAAATCATTTCCTTCTACACTAATAACGAACATATATTTTAATTGGTCTTTTATAGTCAAATATGGTTTGATATAATCTTCTGGTTTAAAATCTATTTTATCTTGTTCTGGTTTTTTATAATTAGTCCAACTCAGGCCAATATTATACTTTTCATTATTTTTATATTTTAACACTAAATCACGTCTGGATGCTCTTCTTGTTGTATACCAGAAAAAATCGCCTGAGTTTGCCCCTCTCCAAACGCACGACGGGATTTTATTTTTAAAATGATTGTCGTCTACAACGTCTTTAATATAATGATGCGGTATATATAAATTTTCTAGTGGTAATAATACAGATCTTTTTGGATGGCTTATGTTTCGTGACTTGACAAATGATGGGATATTGCGCGATTCAGATTCATCATACATACTATATTCAAATGATAACTCAATGTCGCCTATAAATTTCAACAGATTATCATTGTGTTGATAAAAATGGTCGGTTGGTTTATATTCTGACAATTTAGTACGTAGAGTTCTTTTATCGCATGGTAATTTGGAGTCGATTTTTTCATTATACACGTCACCTAAATAATATTTGATTCGTTCATTACAATCCACTTGATAGTAATTCATGTTATCTGGTATCATGATACATAAGCTGGAGTTTTCTACATATTTTATATTTATTACACATTCTTTTATAGTTTGTTTTCTATAGTAAACCATGTTAGACCAAATAACAAATACATTGACATTTAATTCTAAACATTTCTCCTTACATTTTGTAAAATTTTCGAATGCGCATGTATAGTAATTATCACCTAAGAAACAGTCGCAATTGTTAACTATAATTAAATTATTATCAAATATTTCATTATTTTTATTGTTGGGCTGTATTGACATCATTCTACTAATATATCTATATAATATATTTCAAATTTGATACACAATATTTGTTTACACCGATGTAATCAACCTCGTATTTATTTTCAATATCTTTTCTTAACAATATTTATGAAAATATTGACAGTTGAAAATATAATCTATCTGACCAAAAAACATGGATTAAAGCAAACGTTTAATGGCATACGAAATGAAATTTTTAAAGATTTTCAAAAATGGGACACATTTGATAAAACTCAACGAATCGCAAGTCATTCCAATGCCGGTGTCATTGAACTTATGCCTATTTCAAATAAAAATATTTATTCTATGAAATATGTTAATGGACATCCGAATAATTATAAATATAATCTCCCAACAGTTATGGCTTATGGAATGCTATCAAATGTTATTACAGGAGAACCGTTTCTTATAAGTGAATTAACATTTAGTACAGCAATTAGAACGGCTTGTACATCTGTAATGGCAGCACAAATACTGGCACGTGATAATTGTAAGAGCATGGCTATAATAGGAAATGGTGCGCAATCCGAATTTCAAGCACTTGCCTTTTACTATTTAATGGGTATAAATCAGTTCAAAGTATATGATATTGATAAAGAGGCAAGTGCAAAATTAGTTAAAAACTTAACTAAATTTAATAATATAAAAATCACTATTACGAATACAACTGTTGAAGCTTGTAAAGATGTCGATATAATTACAACAATTACAGCAGATAAAGCATATAGAACTATAATCGATACGCATATGATAAACCTAGGACAACATATAAATGCGGTTGGTGGTGATTGTCCAGGCAAAACCGAGTTATCTAAGGATGTTTTATTGTCATCTTCTGTTTTCACCGAGTATACTCCTCAAACAAGAATAGAAGGCGACATCCAGCAAATGCCAATTGATTTTCCAGTAACTGAATTACAAGAAATAATAAAAACGAATAAAAAGTATACAAGAAAAAATAATGAAATAACAGTGTTTGATAGTGTAGGATTTGCACTGGAAGATTATTCAACATTAAATTTCTATCATAATTTGTCTGATAAATATCGTGTTGGTGAAAATATCAATTTGATTTCTAAAACAAAGGATCCAAAAAACTTGTTTTCATTGTTAAAATAAAGCTTGTATCTTATCGTTGCTATAGTAGATAAATGTATAATATGATGATATTTTGTGAATAATATCATCATTCAATAAAAATTGATGTTTGAACATCAAACAAAGCGTATGTTAATTTTAAAATAATTCATATTGTAATATGCCACGTAGAAGTGATCGTTTGTTGTCTATATCGGTAAATAATGAAGAAACTCACAAGAAACATAAACATAAAATACATCTTCAAATTCGTTCTCATGTGGTTAAAATACACAATTTCGTTGAATATGGTAATAGTCACTTAGGTTATACGCTTTACCATATATATTGTGTATACGACATATTGTATAAAAACTTTTATACATGTTGGACTAATAATATTAGACCATCATTCATACGGTCTGCGTATTTACATATTAGAGTTATTATGCGTGATATAAATACAATCACTAATAATCCATCGTCTGTTTTGACTGATCCAATCAAATCACAAATACAAAGAGTTTATAATATTTTCAAACGGTTTAGACAGTTGTATGATAACGAAAGAACATATTTATTTAAGGATATACTTAACATTTTGCCAAAGCTGAATCCAGATGTAATATATCATATTGACACGTTTCTATAATGTGAATGTGATAAATCATAAACCATGCTACAGTTGCTTATATGTAGGATTGACATTTTATAAATCATAATATGGGTTGTCTGTTATATTCATACCACAATAACTAGCTGGATTTTTTTTGTAATCCACTGGAGTATATATTTTTAGTTCAACCGCATTTTCTAATAAAAATTTAAAATTATTCCAAAACTCTTCTCCATGTCCAATTGCGGACGTCATCAAATGCGCTAGTTCATGTATGGCGACAAATGTTAACGTGTTCGAGTCGATTAGATTGTCATTGTTATTCTTTTTTTTATTTAAGCAAAATGCTATTTTTTCACCCTTGTTTTCACTATAGGCGGTATACTCGCTAGTTGGAAGCGTTTCTTTAATGGTGGTTGGATTGAAATTCTCAATTAGCCGTTTCACGTTATCACGTGTTGAATATCGCTCCTTCATATTCTGGACTAGATATTCCAATTTCTCAGTAGTTTGTGCTAAAAGGTTGGATGCCTTTTGAATGTATTTTCTCTCGCGCACACAATATTTTTTTCCGTCTACAGTCGACACAATACATCTCAAATTAAAAGCGTCCGATTCACTATACCATTTTAAAGCAATCAAACTAACAAATATAATAATGAAGAATCCAAACATATTGATACGGAGTCTCATATATAATAAATTATTATAATATAAATTATGATAATTTAATAATTCAACCAATTATGGTAACGGTGTATATAATACTATTTTATTTATTGGCTGCCTTGTCCAATTTCTAAAGGCACGCGCATCGTATCAGGAGAAATGGTCGTGTTGTTCCATGGACCTACATTAAGTTGAGGATTAGCTGGCTCAGAACGAAGCTGTAAGTTGGCATTTCTCAAGGAATTTCCGACAGTGTCTATTCCCATATGATATCCAGCACGAAGGAAATTTACATTCTGTAAATCACCAGAACCAGTGGGGTTTAACTGTGCCCATTGACTATTAGTATCTTTTGGTAATAACTCAGATGGGTCAGTTACTGCCTCTCTAGCACAAGAGGGTGGAATACCTTGAGTAGATGTAGTGATTCCAGTAGCAGGCGCGTATGTTTCATTTTGGCCTAAAGGTTGCGAAGGTTGAACACCGGCATCAGCGCCATGGGCTTGGTTATACATTTCTTGAGTTTGTCTGCTACTCATTTGTTCGGGTCCCTTGCTGCTCTTATTCATGCTATAGTAATAGATGTACACAATTAAAGCAATAAAACCAACCAAACTGAGTAAGTGATGGAGTTGTAAGTCAAACTTGTTTAAATACTTCATGAAGTTCATTATATAAAATAAAAGATAAAATATTTTTTTGTAATTAATACATATTTTACAAATATAATCCATCGCTTCTTCTAAAAGTTACTAAATTATGCTATTTCTTCAATGATATCATTTATTTGATTTTGTAAACTATCATTATCACTATCCTCATTATTATCTACAGATGATTCGTCGCTGTAATATAGTTCATCCAACAAATAGGTATTTTTTATTTTTTTTGCTTCTAAATAATGAGCAATGGCCGCTTTTTTGTGCTGCCTTGCCTTTTGTTTTGCAATTTTGTAAATTTCATAATAAACCTCGTTCGGTTTTTTTAAGGTAATACTTGATGTGCTATTATTTAATTTAAAATCGTGGGAAACATCTTCTAAATATATATTGTTTTTGGTAGAACTCGTGTCCAATGAGTTTGTTATATCTATTGATGTATCATATTTCCTTTGAGATTTTTCAATGGATGTATCTTTATTCCCATTTTTAGTATTGGTATGTATTTTACTAGGTGCGTTTTCGATTGATTCTCCTAAACTTTCGTTTGGAAATGACTTCGTACCAATTGATGTTTCATCACATTGCGTTGTCTTCGTAGTAGATGGCAGCATATTATTTTGACATGAGGCATCAGTTATCCTATTCATTGTTTCCATATTGTCTATTATTGTATCTTCGTTACTATCTATGTTTGTATTGACTGTATTGACTGTATTGACTGTATTGACTGTATTGACTGTATTGACTGTATTGACTGTATTGACTGTATTGACTGTATTGACTGTATTGACTGTATTGACTGTATTGACTGTATCGACTATATTGTTTGTATCGACTGTATCGACTGTATTTATTATACCCATAGATTCGGATACTGGTATAGCGTTTAAATCGTCGTGATCCGTAGTAGAATCATTCGATTCCATCACAGTAGTTGGTGATTGAATGCTATTCGTATTTGATAAATTGTCCATGACCGATGTATCTGATCGAGATGTAGACGAATTATTTCGTTTGATAATACATGAATTAAATAAAGGTTTATTATTTAAAATCATAATTTGTTTACCTAATATTTCTATTTGAAAATTCCTAGCAGAAAATTTAATGCCATGTACCTCTAAACAAGGTATAATGCTTTGTGTCTCGTTTAATTCTTGAATCGGTATAATATTTTCATTTTCATCGTATACAGAACAATTATATTGCGAAGAGCTTGTTTTAAGTTTAGGTATATTTATTCGGACTAAATGAAATTTACCACCTTTATATGCGCGTGATATTGGGTTGAAAAAATTCTCAAAGTCCTCCAGTTCTAATTCATTTTGAAACCACAACTCTCTTTTTTCAAATATTAGATGAATCAATTTCGTTTCTAAATGTTCAAACCATTCAATCACCGTAGTGTCTTCGTTTGTATACAACAAATCAATATAAGCTTTTTTATTATTGTCATTTATGCCTTGTTTAGTTATACATTTGGGTGTTTGAATGTATAATGGATTATTATTGTATTTTATTTTTGTAATGTATGCTCCTCCTTGAATAGCAGAGGGTTGCGAAATAGATATTTTTGAAAAATCAAAATCCTCGTTTGTTAGATGTATTTCCATGTCCATTATAGTACAATATAGATAAAAACTACGAAAAATTAACACGCTAAACTAAAAAAAATTTTTTAAATGAGTAAATAAATGAGGGATCAAATTATAGAGCAATGTTTATTAATATTGGCGAGAGAAGATGTAAAAAAAGAACTGAAAGAATTATTTAAACCACTAGTTGGGTTAATTGTTCAAGAAATTTATCCATATATTTATTTGTCGTTAGTATTTGTAATACTTGGGTTTTTATTAATTTTAGGGATTTTTTATTTATTATTGCGTAGCCACATAAAAGATGTCTATCTAAAGAATTTTTTCTAATTACAATGTATATTATTATGGGAACCAGTGAAACTAGTTTACGGTCATATAATCCAAACAATAAGGTGGAACCTTCTCCGGCTACATCGCCGTCTGATACCGGCAGTTTGCTTACTGGAGGTAAACGACACACTAAACGTGCGCATTTGAAAACACATCGCAGAAAATCTACACGTGTTCGCGCAAAACATATGGGTCATTCTAGACATAAAAAAACCATGAAGGGGGGATTTATGTCCGTCATTCGTGAGGCACTCGTTCCATTTGGTATTTTAATGCTTCAAAAACGATCTCAGCGATCAAATACACACAATGTTGTAATGAACAAATCACGTAAATTTAGAAAAACTAATAAACAACATTAAAATAAAATCTCAAACTGCGGAAATATTTTATATTGGTTAATTGTATATGAAAGGCGGATCTTCAACAAATACACCGGCTCAAATGCCGATTTCTAGTGGCGGATGTAATTATACCGATGGTGCTCAATATGTAGGTTGTCAAGTGGCTGCCAAGGGTTGGCCCAGTCCATCTGGTATGCTTGGCGGAAAAAAATCATCCGCATGTCGCATATGTAAGCATCGTATATGTAAATGCCATCGTAGTAAACGTAGAGATGTTAAACGTGGCGGATGTGGTTGTGTATTAACTGGCGGTAAATCTAACAAGAGACATTCATCTCGAGGAAAAAAGGGTGGATTCATGGGTTTAGTCAACGAAGCCATTGTTCCTTTTGGTTTATTTGCTCTTCAAAAACGCACACAAAAACGCGTGTCGGCAAAAAGAAGTGTCGGCAAATATAGAAAAACATATCGCAAATAAATAATCGTGGATATAACGTTGTAATTTGTATAATATGACTAGACTATGTTTAGCCATATTGTACTAGCACCTGTGTATATGTTATGATATTATTGTTCATACTAAATATTACTCGTATACAATATTACTTATGATATCTACTATAATGAAACCACGACTCATCATTTACTATTGAATAGGATTTTGGGGTATGTATGAATATAGATATAACGTATGTTTGTCCGTTTTGTGCTTTATACAATACATAATTCGTATATCCATGATCTCCTGTTCCGAACATCTCGCATAAAGGCCCTTCTTTTTCTTTCATGAGAGCAAATATTTTTTTTCCATTGTCCAAATCGTCAAATGGTATAAACGCACTATAGCCTGGTTTATTTGAATGTATAAACATGTCTAGATCTTCAATATTATAGATAGATATGAACTGGTCATTCATTTTGTAGTTGGTATCCTGTTAATAAGTATCATTTATGCGTAATACGATCAATTTTATATGATATATTTGACCATGTTATATTTGACCATGTTATATTTGACCATGTTATATTTGACCATGTTATATTTGACCATGTTATATTTGACCATGTTATATTTGACCATATATATTCGTAATCGTATGCGCAATTAATTATTTGTAATATACATGGATAAATTTCAAGAGAATATAAAAAAATGGGTACAGTTGGACTCTCAGCTTACATTATTAAATGAAAAAATGAAGGAAATACGCACAGAGAAAACTGAGTTATCAAGCAACATACTTAATTTTGTTGAACATAATAATCTAAATTCTTCCATTGTTAAAATATCAGATGGACGGTTAAAGTTTACTCAAAATAAACACACCATGCCACTCACTTTAGGATTCTTGGAAAGTTGTTTACTCGAGTTATTAGGCGATCCCGATCAAGTACAGCACGCAATGAACTATATCAAGGCGAAGAGAGAAACCAAAGTAATTAACGAAATTAAGCGCTATTATAACAATTAAATTTTATTCATATTATGTATATGGATTACATCGATTATGATAATGATTTTGTATTTATGACAGATAAGACGGGTAATTTGACTGGCGGAGGATTTAAAATTCAGTCCGAGTTATTAAAACATAATATAAATAAACCTTCGTCTGAAAATAATCAACGAGGCGGAAATACGCAAACGATGCCGGCATTGAAGGATTTGGTAGTACCAGCCGGTTTATTTTATCAAAATACAAATACACACAAAGATTATAGTATTAAATACAATAACCAATATGAACAATTAGATGATAATATATACAGTAAATTATTAGAGCTGGTTAGCCCCGACAAAAAGAAATTACATAATATTAAAACTAGACGCAACAAAGAGTCTAAGAAAATAAGATCCAGAAAAATAAAGCATGTTTAATTTTACCATAAGTTGGTATATGGTTAGATTAAACTCCATACGTTTTTGTTAAACGGAGACACTAATATTTCTGGTATCTTTCTTCTCCAGTATTCTACACGTTTTTCTTGCTTAATATCTTTTAATGATCGTGGATACAATGGTTCGGTTGCCATTAATTCCTTTTCTAGATCGGTAATCTCTGGTTTATAACCATAACAATTTACTCCAAATCTTACATTCGGGTTAGCAATATAGCCGCCGTTTATTCCAGGACGTCCACAATCATTTTCGTGTCCTTCGACTGTCTGTAAATAGTCCCATGTTTTTTTCTGGGTTGGAAACAATGCCATCTGTTTATCTGACCAGCCATAACTACACCATTCACCACCATTGTTATATGAATTTTCTATTTCATTATACGAGGCTAATCTAGCACCATATGCTTGACACAATGCCTTCGCGTCGTCATATGTATACGTATTACCAGGTATATGATACACTTGCTCTTTTAAGGTGATTTCGGGTACTGGACTTAATGAGGGGGTAGTCGGTTCAACTGTGATATCCAATGACGGGGTGTTCGTAAATAAGTTGCTTAATTGAGCTGTTAAATTGATATTAAAAAAGTACTGAGATATATTTAATAAAAGTACTACAATTAATACGCCGCCTAAAATGATAGACAATACATTTGTTGAACCATCACTAGTAGATGTTTCCGTCGTCATTGAATTTCCATTTGTTCCTAAATTTACAAATATTGCTATAAATAATATCAAAATTATTATAAATATAATTAGCGATGGTACACCTAAATTAAGACCCATGTTTTGAGTATTCTGTCTTTTGTTTACGCTAGCATCTAAAGTTGGAATTCCTAATACAGAGTCATATGATAAATTCATTATGTTATATATATTATTTATTTAATTTTTTTCGGTAGAATAGACAATATCCAGAAGTATTATTTTTTCCATCAAAGTTTATTTTTGTTACCTTGGTATCATTGTATAAATACCAACTTCCATCCGCGGTACGTATCGTCGCAGTATAATGCCCACCTAATGTTCCTCCACTATGGTTACAGATTCCAAATAGTTCGTACTTGTAACTGTTCTTTTCATATCCCTCCACAAATTTACTTAAATCCAACTCATCTAATTCTAGATCGATCGGTTTCTGTATTTTTTTTCCGTTATAGGTAAATCTTTTTAGATCTAAAACTAATATTTTTGGTAAACTCCAAAATACGATCCGTTTTTCAACGTCCTCCTTCTTGCCAGTTGTTTCATTTAGCCATCCATTGTCTCCTTCCAATTTTTCACTACTACAATATTGTTCGAAACAATCGTATATGCTACATGTCTGCTTATTCATAACAATCGGCAAATCGATTATAAAATAGGGTTCTGGTTTTATACTTAAGATGGTGTCATTTTGTACAATGTTTGATACATGAATACCATAGAATATATCTAATATCTCTGAATACCCTTTACTATACATTTGTTTCATCATATTATAACAATTAACCGCTAATTTATCTGTACATGTTTTTATATCTCCCTTTATTATCATGTCAACCTCTCGACATATACCATTATGGAAGGTGTCTATTATAAATAACAAGAATTCTGGTAAATCATTTTGCGCGAATCCGGTAAATAGTTCCATCCCTTTATGTTTTGCTACATAATGTATTGCTTGAATAAAGCCTCCAGGAGAGATTATTCGATTTTCTTCCCACATGAGTTTTCGTAGATTATCCCATTCTACTAACAATTTCGAGTCCAACATGTATTTATTATTGTGATATGCGGCTAATTTGCTCTTGTATTCTCCATCGTTTTTATCTAAATAATCATTTAATTCATATATATGGCCTATTACTTGCATACATGAATTAATAAAGCAGGTATTTCCCAGGTTTGCCAACCCCGTCAATCCTTTGAGTTCTGTCATTAATTAATTAAACGTCTTAATTTTAAATATTAATTGAAATAATTAATATTTAAACATAGTTATTATTTTATTGTAAATGGATCAAAATACAAATACTCGTTTGATAGATACGTACACATTGTTATTACGAAATATTTCATCAAATTACATTCGGACATTAGACGCGATTCAACAGTTAGAACTGGGTTTTCGAGAGCAAATGATGTTTATTAGTAATAATGCTCAAGTAAATAATACCGTTGATTCGAATCATGATAGTGAATCTACGAATACACCACATATTATTCCTACGAATCAGTTTGAGTATAATAGTAGAGACAATACTATTTACACACGTAGTAGTTTAACAAATAGATATAACGCTCAAAATAGATCTAATGCGCAAATGATATCCAACCCTCAAACTAGATCTAATTCGCAAACGATATCCAACCCTCAAACTAGATCTAATTCGCAAACTATATCTAACCCTCAAAATAGATCCAATACGCAAACTATATCTAACCCTCAAACTAGATCCAATACGCAAACTAGATCCAATCCTCAAACTAGATCCAATCCTCAAACTAGATCCAATCCTCAAACTAGATCCAATCCTCAAACTAGATCCAATCCTCAAACTAGATCCAATCCTCAAACTAGATCCAATACGCAA
>Ga0078894_10000708_pt1 | contig 23881 bp, 21 predicted proteins | sample LauGreSu1BDMLBSD_2_FD_67506 | JGI IMG/M metagenome (GOLD analysis project Ga0078894, IMG submission 67506) | Freshwater lake microbial communities from Lake Michigan, USA - Su13.BD.MLB.SD (version 4) (version 4) | ecosystem: Environmental > Aquatic > Freshwater > Lake | place: Lake Michigan... | reverse complement strand
TTTAATTAAATTTAATAATATGTTATACTTGATTATCACATAATAGAATTTTAAAAACAAATTATACAAAGTTTTAGACTCAATTTAGTTATTTTTTTTTACTATTGCATTGTGATATCAAGGGAATAAGAAAAAATGCGATTAAAGAAGCTAGATATAAAAGGTTTTAAGAGTTTTGCAGATAAAACGGTTATTCATTTTAATGAAAACATCACAGGAATTGTAGGACCAAATGGCTGTGGGAAATCTAATGTAGTAGATTCAATACGCTGGGTTTTGGGCGAACAAAAGACCTCACAATTACGACTCGAAAAAATGGACAATGTACTTTTCAATGGGTGTAAAACTCGAAAAGCTACTAGCCTAGCAGAAGTTTCTCTTACATTTGACAATACAAAAAATATTTTAGCTACAGATTTTCAAGAAGTCACAATTACCCGAAAATTATTTAGAACAGGAGATAGCGAGTATCGTATCAATAATATACCTTGTAGATTAAAAGATATCCAAAATTTATTTATTGATTCTGGCATAGGTAGTGATAGTTACGCGATTATTGAACTAGGGATGGTAGATGAAATTCTTCAAAATAGAGATCATTCCAGACGAAAACTTTTTGAACAAGCATCCAGTATAACAAAATATAAAATTCGAAAACGCGAAAGTTTACAAAAACTAAAGTCTACCGAGGAAAATTTGGAACGATTGCAGGATTTATTAGCAGAAATTGAAAGTAATATCAAAACTTTGGAAACACAAGCCAAACGTGCTGAACGGTATAATCAAATCAAAGAAGAATACAAAGTTATAGCATTGGATATTATAAAATATCAAGTAAAGAACTATAAAGACAATTATAATAATGTTTTTGGTCAAAAAAAGATAGAATGGGATAAAAAAGAAGGCTTTGATAAAGAAATCGCTTTAAAAGAGACGGAATTACAAGCTGCTAAATTGGAACTTTTAAGCCGTGAAAAGAAATTAACCGAAATTCAAAAAAAATATAATGAACTCGTAGGTGGATTGGGAAAAAATGAAAATGAACGCAATATATTAAAAGAACAAATTGCTAATTTTGACAAATTAAACCAAGAGATTATAAATCAAAATGACCAAATAGAAAAAGAAATTTCAGAAATCAATAATTCCGTAAAATCGATAGAATTAGAACTTCAAAAAATCAATTTTGAGACTAAAAAAACAGAAGAATTACTTGAAAAGAAAAAAACAGAAATTGCAAAAATAGAAATCAATTTTAATGAAAATAAAGACATTTTAGAAAAAGATAAAATTGCATTTACTGAAATTCAAAATCAGGTATATCAGCTTGATAAAGAAAGAAGTATTCTTCAAAATCAAATCCAACAACTTAAAACTCAAAAAGATATTTTTGAAAAAAATCTTATCGAAATAAGTGTCAATGCTCAAGAGACAACAAAAAACCATAAGAAATTAGAAAAAGACAAAATAAAACAAGAGATTATTCTTGAAAAACAAAAAGATGATGAGTTAAAACTATCACAACAGTTAGATGAAAATCAAAATGCTATTACCGAACAAAAAAATCAAATTTTAAACTGGCAAAGGAAACTTGATAGCAAACGAAATGAATATAATTTGCTCAAATCCATGATTGACAATCTAGAAGGCTATCCAGAAAGCACCAAACATCTAAAAAGAAACATTCCTTCTTTTCAAGAGAAAATGGTATTTTCAGATTTAATTGACTGCGATGAAGTCTATAAATCTACTGTAGAGATTTTGATTTCACATATAGCAAATTATTTTGTAGTAGAGCGCTATGAAGATGGACAAAATGCTATATTGAGTCTAAGTAAAAGTCAAGCAGGTAAATCAGGATTTTTTGTAATGGAATGGATCAAAAATCTACCAAAACCCAGATTTGAAATTATACCAGAATTAGTATCGGCACTAGAAATAATCAAAGTAGATGACCCATATAAACCATTGATTTCGCATTTATTTTCAAATACATATATCGTCCCTGAAAATTCAAATTTTGATATTTTGTCCTATACAGGCAAGGATTTGAGATTTATCTATCAAGATATAGGAAAAATCGTAGACAGTAAAAGTATGTATGGAGGTGCTAAAAGCCTTTTTGATGGCGCACAAGTAGGCAGAAATAAGAATATAGCCAATCTCAAAACTGAAATTGAAGGACTTGAGAAAAATCTACTTAAAAATGATAAAGAGCTTCATAAATTATTAGAACGTGTGGATTTTTTAAAAAATCAATCCCAATCCAAGGAAATAGAAGAGACCATTAAGTTGCTAAAAATTGCTGAAGATGCATTTTCAAAAAGTCAATTTATTATAGAACAAGCGGCAATAAATTCTTCACAATTTCATGTAGAAATTGAAAATAAACAAAATGAAATTTCAGAATTGACAAAAACACTGAACAAAACTGAAAATAAATACAAAGAACATTTCAATGCTTTTGAGGAATTGAAAGCTAAGAATGAATCCAACAGTGCTTCATTTCAAAAATTTCTAGATACATTCAACAACGAAAAAAATGAATTGTCCAAAATAGAAGCAAATTTCAATATTGAGCAAAGTTTAAAACTTCAAAAAACACAACAATTGACTTTTTTTAATGATAAAATGTATCAACTAAAAAATCAATTAGAAGCTAATCTGCTCAAAATGAAAGCTCATAAATCAAGTGAAAAAGAAAAAATTGAGCAATTATCAAATATTGAAATGCATATATTGGAAAACTACAATGATAAAGACACATTCAATAAAGAAATTGAACATGCTGAAAAAACCTATTATCAAATGCGAGGCGAAATTCTTGAAAAAGAAGAAGAACTTAAGGCTATTCAAATAAAAAGAAGCAAATTATTGGAGCTTATACAAGAATTTGATAATAAAATTCAAGAAATGCGCATTGAACTACAGTCTATAAAAGAGCGTCTTAAAATTGAATTTTCACAAGAATTAGATATTATTTTAAACTCCGATTTAGAAGTAAAAACACCACTTGAAGAATTGGAGCAAAAACAAAATCATATCAAAAAGAGATTAGAAACTTATGGGGAAATAAATCCTATGGCAATTGAAAGTTACCGAGAAGTAAAAGAACGTTACGATTTTTTGGTAGATCAGAAAAATGATATTTTAGAGTCAAAGGAAAACTTGATCAATACTATCAAAGAGATTGATATAACCGCAAAAGAACGATTTTTAGAATCCTTCATTAAGGTTCGTGAAAATTTCATTAAAACATTTCGAATTCTATTCACTGAAGATGACGATTGTGATTTGATTTTGGTAGATGAAACCAATCCTATTGATTCTGATATAGAAATTATTGCTAAACCAAAAGGCAAAAAACCATTAACAATCAACCAATTATCTGGTGGGGAAAAAACCTTGACAGCTACAGCACTCTTATTTTCATTATATTTGCTCAAGCCAGCACCGTTCTGTATTTTTGATGAGGTAGATGCACCACTAGACGACACAAATATTACAAAATTTAATAAAATTATTGAGGAATTTAGTAAAAATTCACAATTTATAATCGTTACCCATAATAAACAAACAATGGCTTCGGTTGAAGTCTTGTATGGAGTGACTATGATTGAACAAGGCGTTAGTCGTTTGGTACCTGTAGATTTTAGAGCATTAGAAACCGTATAATTCATTAAACTATTTATATGAACAGAAAAAATATAATTAATTCCCTCGTAAGTTTATTATTTATTGGACTCATAGTACTTTTTAGTATTTCAATTAAATCCTTACCTATAATAGGCATGCTTTTCAATCCTTTTACTGGATTTACTCAAAATGCGCGCTTGGAAATGGAGCCTCATGAACAGAATTTTGATTTTGAAGGATTACAAGGCAATGCTGAGATACATTATGACACATCGTATGTCCCTCATATTTTTGCCCAAAATGATTCCGACTTATATTTTCTTCAGGGCTTTGTAGAAGCCAAAGATCGATTATGGCAAATGGATATGCAAGCGCGAAATGGTATGGGAGAATTGAGCGAAATAGTGGGTGATGTAGCACTAGATAATGATAAATTAATGCGTAGACTTGGAATTCATAAAGCAGCAGCGACTCTAATTGAACAATTTAAAAAAGACGGAACATTAGCAACAATAGAACAATTTTCAAAAGGAGTTAACGCTTATATTTCTCAATTAGATCACAAAAATATACCAATTGAATATAAATTGATGAATTTCAAACCGAGAACCTATCAAACTATCTACACAGCAGTTTTGATGAAAATTATGGCTATGCGACTCACTGCAATGGAAGCAGATATTGAAAACACCAATTTTGTAAACACATATGGAAAAGAACTATTCGATAAATTATATCCTAATTTCTATGCTACAGAATCTCAAAGTCCTATTATTCCTTCCGGCACACATTTTTCGCCACAGCCCAAAATAGATACCGCATCAAAAGAATGGATAGCCAATGCTATGTTTCCAAAAAAAGTATTACAACATTTGGATAGACATCTTGGAAGCAATAATTGGGCACTTCATAAATCAAAATCTGAAACAAATCATGCAATTTTGTGTAATGACCCCCATTTAAAAATTCATTTACCTGCTATTTGGTATGAAATGCACTTAGTATCGAATCAACAAAATGTATATGGAGTCACAATGCCTGGCGCACCGGGAATTGTTTTAGGATTCAACCAAAATATTGCGTGGGGAGTAACTAATGCAGGGCGTGATGTCAGAAATTGGTATGAGATACAGTTTACAGATACAAAACGATCGCATTATATTTTAGACAGTCATAAAATAGCTAGTACACATAGGATAGAACATATTCATGTAAAAGGAAAAGGAACAATATTAGATACAGTTATTGAAACTCAATTCGGTCCTATCATTTATGATAAAAAATTTAATAAAAATCCTATGCCAACAGATTTGGCTCTGAGCTGGACAAACTACCTTTCATCAAACGAACTTAAAACGTTTTTAGGATTAAACAAAGCAAAAAATCATCAAGATTATCTTAAAGCCTTAGAGTCATTTTATTGTCCAGGTCAGAATTTTATTTATGCCGATAATGAAGGAAATGTAGCTATAAAACAACAAGGACTATTCCCTAATACAATTATAGATAAAGATAAATTTGTTCTAAAAGGAAATGCTAAGCGTCAAATGATGGATCAATTTATTCCCATAAATGAGAATCCTTATATTTTAAACCCTGAAAGAGGATTTGTGAGTAGTGCAAATCAGCATCCTACGGATAATAGTTATCCTTATTACTATTCTAGTGGTGATTTTGAAGCCTATAGAAATAGAAGAATTAATGATGTATTGTCGAGTAAAACAAAACATTCTATTCAAGATATGAAAAACTTACAAGGAGATAATCTAGGGCTAATAGCTAAAGAATTCTTACCAATATTTTTTCAAACACTCAGTCCTAAAAATCTTGAAAACCCTACAATAAAAGAGCTTAAAAAATGGGATTATTTCTACAATGAAGAAAGCAAAATGGCTACCTTTTTTGATATTTGGATGAAAAATTTTGAAGAAATGGTCTGGGATGAACTCAAATCCGAAAAAGTTGTTTATGAATTTCCAAAAACTATCGTACTCTTTAATATCTTAAAATCCGAACCTCAATTTAAATTTTTTGACAATCAATCTACAAGCGCTATTGAAACAGCTAATGATATTATCAATCAAAGTTTTGAAAAATCGATAAAAGATTATGAAATTAATAAAAAAACGTGGTGGGAATATAAAGATACTGAAATTCCACATTTAGCTAAAATACCAGCCTTTGGGCGCTATCATGTTCCTTCAGGAGGCAATAAACATATAGTAAATGCAACATGGAAGGATTGGGCGCCAAGCTGGCGTATGATAGTAGAAATGAAGCCAAATAGACCTGAGGCATGGGTATGCTTTCCTGGTGGACAATCAGGAAGCCCTGCTAGTAAATTCTATGACAATCAAATCAACTCTTGGACAAAAGTGGGCTACAGAAAAGTAGTATTCTCATATAAACCTAGCGAATTATCAATCCTAAGATCTATTTATTTTCATAAAAAATAACAATATGTCAAACTTAAAAAATATACTATTTTTCATTATTTCAATAACTGTTCAATTCATATTGAGTTATTTTACTGATTTTCATTGGACTGGATTTCTAATGCTTAATATAGGCTTATGTTTCATGGGATATTATATATTATCCATAACACATAAAAGTATCTTATACAATAGCTTTATGAGTGTATTTCTACTATGGCTTTTTTATGCTTTTTGGATCAATCACAATAATGAAGGGATTATGTATAGCCGAATAGCTATGCTTTTTAATATTCCTAATGCATATATACTTATATTTGTACAAGCATTGTTTGGAGGACTTTTAAGTCTACTTTCTGGATGGGTATTTGTTAGATGGAATAGTAAATAGAAAATTATTGTAAAAAAACAAAACTGACAATATTAGCTCCCATTTTCAATGCTTTTTCACGAGCATCGGGTGTGTCATTATGAATTTCTGCATCTTCCCATCCATCACCAAGATCACATTCAAAGGAATAAAAGCATACAAGCCTACCTTTCCAAAAAAGACCTAATCCCTGGGGTGGTTTATTGTCATGAGCATGAATTTTAGGCAAGCCATTCAAAAATTTATATTTTTGATTATATAATGGATGATCGAAAGGAACTTTTTGCCAAGTAAGTTCTGGAAATACTTTCAGCATTTCTCTTCTAAAAAAAATATCTAACCCATAATTATCATCGGCATGTAAAAATCCTCCTGCTATAAGATACTCTCTAATATTTTTTGCTTCAGTAGCGCTAAAAAGAATATTTCCATGTCCTGTAAGATGTACCATAGGATATCGAAAAAGCTCTGCACTGCCTACCTCTACCGTGGGAATTTCAGGAGTGAGATTTGTTTTTAAATTTTGATTACAAAATTTAATTAAATTGGGAAGAGATGTAGGATTGGCATACCAATCCCCTCCTCCATTATATTTTAATAACGCTATTGAATTTTGAGCAGTTAATAGCTTACTTATTAAAAAAAAACCAATGATAAGTTTATACATTATTCAAAGGTATAATGTCAATAATTATTTAGCTACATTCACCGCTCTTTTTTCGCGGATTACCGTTACTTTTATTTGTCCTGGATAGGTCATATCGGTTTGAATTTTTTGAGCAATTTCAAATGATAAATCTTCACTTTCTTTATCGGAAATTTTATCACTTTCTACAATTACTCTCAATTCTCTTCCCGCTTGAATTGCAAATGCTTTTTCCACTCCAGAGTAATTACTTGCCAAAGTTTCAAGATCGGTAATACGTTTCATATAACTTTCCATTACTTCTCTTCGAGCTCCAGGTCTAGCACCCGAAATAGAGTCACATGCTTGTATAATTGGAGAGATTACATATTTCATCTCAATTTCATCGTGATGAGCACCTATGGCATTACAAACAGCTGGATGTTCGCCATATTTTTCACATATTTTCATTCCCAAAAGTGCATGACTCAATTCTGATTCTTCATCAGGTACTTTTCCAATATCATGAAGCAATCCGGCTCTTTTGGCTAATTTTGGATTTAAGCCTAATTCCGCTGCCATAGTTGCACATAAATTGGCGGTCTCTCTGGAGTGCATCAATAAATTTTGACCATAACTAGAACGGAAACGCATTCTTCCAATATAACGAATCAATTCTGGATGCATTCCTTGAATATTCAAATCCAAAATAGTACGCTCACCAATTTCAACAATATGATCTTCTAATTGTTTTTGAGTTTTTAAAACAACTTCTTCAATACGTGCTGGATGAATTCTTCCATCAGCTACCAATCTTTGAAGTGAAAGACGAGCAATCTCTCTTCTAATTGGATCAAATCCTGAAATGATAATAGCTTCTGGCGTATCATCTACGACAAGCTCACAACCCGTAGCTGCTTCAATTGCACGGATATTTCTACCTTCACGACCAATTATTTGACCTTTTTGGTCATCACTTTCAAGATTGAAAACCGAAACCGTATTTTCAATTGCATGTTCTGAAGCGGTTCGTTGTATCGTTTGAATAATTACTTTTTTAGCTTCTTTGTTTGCCTTATTCATCGCTTCATCATATACTACTTTTGCTTGACGCATAGCCTCACTTTCGACTTTTGATTTTACAGCTTCAAGCAATTGTTCTTTAGCTTGTTCTTTGGACAAACCAGATATTTTTTCTAATTCTTTTAAATACGTTTCATGTTGTTTATCCAATTCGGATTTCTTAGAATCCAATGTTTCTTTCAATTTATCTAGTTGCAATTTCTCATTCTCAACTTCTTTTTCTTTTCTTGAATGATTTTCAATTTTTTGGTTTAATTGATTTTGTCTATTTTTCAAATCATTCTCTTTCTGAACTAATTTAGATTCACGTTCTCTTGTTGACGAATCAAAATCTGCCGTTTGCTTCAAAATTTCTTCTTTAGCTTCTATCAACTTATTTTTGTGAATAGTATCTGCTTCTTTTTTGGCATTCTCTACGATTCTCAAGGCTTCTTTTTTGCTTTCTTCTTCCAATTTTTCAACATCGGCCGAAACACTTTTCTTACCTATAAAAAATCCCACTGCTACACCTACTATTCCTAGTACTACAGCTATTATCATTGTTAAATCCATTCTTAATTATTTTATTTACTTGTTAAATCATTTACTTAACCAAAAAGATCTATAAAATGATAATTGCATATTACTCAATTTCCGCCAATAAGGCTTCTATTTCTTTTAATTGAGGTTCAATTTGTGAATCAGTATCTGAATTGGAATTATTTAGCTGCTGAGCAGTCAATTGAAGCAAACACATAGCCAAATAATCTTGAGTATCACGTGCATCGTATTGTGCTTTTAATTGATCAATTCTTGCATTAATATTTTTAACAATTCGCAATACTTTATCTTCATCTTGCTTATGTATTTTCAATGGATATTGACGACTAGCAATCATTACATCTATGCTTATTCTATCTTCCATTATATCTTATCTAATACTTTTATACAATTATCAATTTGTAGAATATAGCTATCGATTTTGTCTTTTAGCTCTTTCTTGGACAAATTTTCGGGTGCTAAATTATAAAAATTTAATTTATTCACGAGGTTTTCTTTTTCAAATAGTAAGTCATCACATTTTTTACGCAATACATGCATCGCATCTTCATTGGCTTTAGCTTCTATATTTAATTGACTTTGAAGCTGTATAATCTGCTCATCTTTTTGATTCACTTGCTCATGTAACTTGGAATTGTTTTCTTTCAATACATGTACTTTTTTCAATATTCTTTCTATTCTATCTATCATAAATTAATGCTTTAAATTTGACTAAAAAAAGGGGAAAAGAAAATCAAGATGTTGGGTTTTTATAGATGTATTACACCTCAAAATCCTAATTCCCCTCTATATATAATTAATGGCTAGCTTCTGCTACTACTTCCATCACCTCAGGCACCATTCGTTTCAATAGACCTTCTATGCCAGATTTTAATGTTATTTGTGAGGAAGGACATCCACTACAACTTCCTTGCATGGAGAGAGTTACTACGCCATTATCAAAAGATTTAAATGCAATAAAACCACCATCACTTTCCACAGCTGGCTGTACATATTTTTCCAACAATACTTTAATTTTTCCTTCTATGGACTCATCAAATATTTCAGTGGTATTTTCCTTCATTTTTGCATCCACAAAAACCTTAGTTACTACATCAAAATTATTTTGAAAATACATTTTCAAATATTCTTTTACTTCATGCATGTATTCGTACCAATCATTATCTGTACTTTTTGAAATTGTAACAAAATTATTGGAAACAAATACGCCAGAAATCCATTCAAATTTTTCATATAATGAATCTGCCAATGGTGAATCTCCTGAATTTTGGGTTCTCTTTGAATCAAAAATCATATTGGGTAATAAGACCTTATTCACCAAAAATTTCATACTATCCGGATTCGGTGTTTGTTCTAAATATATTTCAATTGGTAAGTTCATGGTTAAAAATTTATAGCATATTTTGCTGATTGCAAATTTAATTTTTTTTTAGTCTAATGGCTCAAAAAAGTTATTTTTTTTGAATAATTATCATTTTGGGATAAAAGTGAATGAAATTAATAGTATCTATTAACCATTTTTCATTTGAAAAAGAAGCTTTAGAGGTGCAGGATGGAATAAAATCAATCAAGGATTTAAAAAATTCTATAGAAGACAATCCTTGATATTTTTTATCGGCATCAAAGAAACAAGCATGGATATCTTCAATGATATAGAGTCCTTTTGAGGGCATCTTTGGATATAAGCTCAAAAAAGATGAAACGACATCAAAAGACATATGGCTTCCGTCATCTATTATTACTTCAAAATTATATTCCCGTGTTAAAGCATCTAAAAAAACGCTATCCGATTGATCACCTACAAAGGTTTTAATTCGTTTTTCATCAAAAAAAGACTTATCGTATATATCAATTCCAATAATTTGTGCTTTTGGAAAATATTTTTTCCACATTCGAAGACTTCCACCTCCAGATTCATTATTTGAACCCCCACCAATTCCAATCTCTAGCATATCAAAAGAACTTTTTCTTAGTGCATCAAAATACAATGTATATATAGCAGTATAACCATGCAATTCATGTTTATCGGTTCCATAGACATTAGCCATTTTCGATAGATTTGCACCTATTACATCCAGCCAAATATCTTTACAAAAATCTCGAATGAATTTTCTATTTTTTGAGCTGATTTTTCTCCAAAAAAATAAAAAAAATGATATCAAATTCAAAAATTATATATGTATTGCTCTATTTTCTGTAGCCGCTAAACATGCTTCTTTGAATGCTTCGGAGAAGGTAGGATGACCAAAACAAGCCATACCAATATCTTCTGCCGATGCTCTAAATTCCATAGCAATAGCACCTTGCATTATCATATCTGCTACTCTTGCACCTACCATTTGTACGCCAAGAATTTCATCGGTGTCTTTATGTGCCAATACTTTGATAAATCCATCGGTATCATTGCTGGCTCTAGCTCTTCCACTGGCTTTGAATGGGAATTTTCCCGCTTTATATGGCGTACCATCTTTTTTCAATTCATCTTCTGTTTTCCCAACTCCTGCAGCTTCAGGCCATGTGTATGCTACTCCTGGTATTAAATTATAATTGATATGTGGTTTTTTGCCTGCTAATAATTCTGCAACGAATACACCTTCTTCTTCTGCTTTGTGTGCAAGCATTGGACCATCTATTACATCTCCAATAGCATAAACATTTTCAACACTTGTTTGCAAATGATGATTTACAGGTATTTTATTTCTATTATCCAACGTTACTCCTATTTTTTCCAATCCCAAACCATCGGTGTATGGTCTACGACCAACAGCTACAAGACAATAATCACCTTCAAAAATAACTTCTTGATCATTTTTATCAAGTGCTTTAACAGTAACAGTATTTCCTTTTCGTGCTACAAAATTAACTTTGAGGGAAGTTTGAATATCCATACCTTGTTTTTTTAAAACACGTTGAAGTTCTTTACAAACCTCACTATCCATGGCACCTCCAATTTTATCGGCATATTCTATAATTGTAACTTTGGATCCTATTCTATTATATACCGATCCCATTTCCAAGCCAATAATTCCTCCACCAATAACCAAAAGATGCTTTGGAATTTCATTCAATTTCAATGCTTCGGTAGAAGTAATAATTCGCTCTTTATCAATTGATATAAATGGCAAAGATGCCGGCTTAGAACCTGTAGCAATGATTATATTTTTTGATTCAATAGAAGAAGTTGTTCCATCATTTGCTTTGATAGAAAGCTTATTTTTTGTTTCAAATGAAGCCATTCCATGAATTACATCTATGTTGTTTTTTTTCATCAAAAAATCAATTCCTTTAACAGTCATATCTACAACGCCTGCCTTACGCTCCACCATTTTTTTGATATCCATACTCAAATGATCAAGCATAATTCCATGTTCATTAAACTCTTTCCTGGCTTTAAAATAATGTTCACTACTGTCCAACATGGCTTTTGAAGGAATACAACCTACGTTTAAGCATGTACCACCCAACGTATTATATTTTTCTATTAAAGCTGTTTTTAAACCTAATTGAGCACAACGAATGGCAGATACATATCCTCCAGGACCCGCTCCAATAATAGTTACATCGTAATTTGACATTTGTAATAAATTTTATAAAGTTTAATAATTATCGTTCTAAAAGTTTTAGATTATCTATATATACTTCACCATTTGGTACATCATCTTTCAATAAAGAAAATGAAACATATCCTTTTGAAACATTTGCAAAACCAACCAAGCTAGAAAATCTCCAATAAACATGTTGCCAGCCATTATTTTTTTTCAAGAAATTATCCGCGAACAAATTTTTAATATTTCCATTTGCATCGGTGAATGATATAGAAGGCATCAACGCACCCGAAGGCATATAATAATCAAATTCTAAGTATATTTCCTTACCTGGATTCAAAACCAATTGAGTTACGTGAACAGATGTAATACTTGAATCACTTGTAGATTGATTATTTGCAATAATTTTAAGACTTCCTTTTCCATTTTTTGCAATAGAAGAAACCGTAGCATTTGAAAAATTTGAATTGTTCTCAAATTCTTCTATCAAAACCACACGAGTATCATCGAAATATGAAAAAGATGGCACAATTGTATCCACTCGAGTAGCTTTAAAATTATGTAACGTCAAATTTGTTCTTAAAAAGGGATATTGAATAAAATTATTGGATAAGTTATTAACCTTAACAAAAGGAGAAATAATCAAATTTTTATCGCCTTCTTGAAGGATAGGAATCAAAGAATTTAATTGCCAAATTCCCCTTGATTCAGAACCCACATCAATTTGAACGCCAAAAATATCTCTTGAAATCACCCCAAAGCGAGCATCTCCTATAACTTGCACAGAATCGATCCTTAAATAAGCTGGAATACCATTTAAAGCCAAGTCCTTAGTACAGGAACTGTACAAAAAAATGAAAAAGAATATGACAAAAGACTTAAAATAGATACCTATCATAATGATTTAAATATTATGATTCAATTGAATCCTCTTGTGCTTTGTCATGAATAATATCCGATGCACTTTCACTTGAAACATCTTCATTTTCTATAGCTACTTCTTCTACAAGACTATTATTCTCCAGAGGATTATCTTCATTGGAATATGAATCTTCTGGGGCTTCATCCTTGTCCCAAGGTCTTTTGCCAAACATTTCTATCAAATCGTCTTTTTGTAATACTTCTTTTTCTAAAAGCATTTTTGCCAAGCGTTCTAATTCATCTCTTTTTTCGGTCAACAAAGCAACAGCTCTTTGAAATTCGGTATCGGCTATACTTCTTATTTCCTCATCAATTAATTTTGCGGTATCATTTGAATAAGGTGTTTGATAAGAATTTTCTATCATTTTATGATAATTCACATGACCTACTTTATCACTCATACCATATGCAACTACCATTGCATAAATTCGTTGTGTAGTTTGTTCCAAATCACTATAAGCCCCTGTTGAAATTTTATTGAACACTAATTTTTCAGCCGCTCTTCCTCCCAAAGTCATACATATATCATCGAGCAATTCTTCTTTAGTATTAATATACTTTTCTCTAGGCTGATATTGCGCATATCCGAGTGCTGCTACTCCTCTGGGAACAATTGTAACTTTAACCAAAGGGTGTGCATGTTCCAAAAACCAGCCACAAATTGCATGTCCCGCTTCATGATACGCAATCACTTCTTTCTCTTCAGGTAAAATAATCTTGTTTTTCTTTTCAAGCCCTCCTATTACTCTATCTATGGCGGCAATAAAATCTTCCATCTCCACATTTTCTTTATTTTTTCTGGCGGCAATCAATGCAGCTTCATTACATACATTGGCTATATCGGCCCCAGCAAATCCAGGCGTTTGAGATGCTAATTTTCGAGTAGAAATATCATTATGAATTTTTATTTTTTTCAAATGCACTTTGAAAATTTGTTCTCTACCGTTCAAATCAGGTCTATCAATAGAAATTTGTCTATCAAAACGTCCAGGTCTCAACAATGCGTCATCCAAAACATCGGGTCTATTGGTAGCAGCAATAATAATAATACCACTATCTGTACCAAATCCATCCATTTCAACCAACAATTGATTTAGAGTATTTTCTCTTTCATCATTCCCCCCCATCATAGACTTGCCTCTAGCTCTTCCAATGGCATCAATCTCATCAATAAAAATAATACAAGGTGATTTTTCTCTTGCTTGTTTGAACAAATCACGAACTCTACTGGCTCCTACTCCTACAAACATTTCTACAAAATCTGAACCAGATAGAGAGAAAAAAGGGACTTTTGCCTCTCCAGCCATAGCTTTTGCAAGCAATGTCTTTCCTGTACCAGGAGGGCCTATCAATAAAGCTCCCTTTGGTATTTTACCACCTAAATTTGTATATTTTTTGGGGTCTTTTAAAAAATCTACTATTTCCATTACCTCCTGCTTTGCCTCATCCAAGCCAGCTACTTGTTTGAATGTAATTTGATTTTCACCATTTTCATCAAAAAGAGTTGCTTTTGATTTTCCGATAGAAAAAATTCCTCCACCTGGAAAACCACCTCCGCCTCCACCGCTCATTTTTCGCATCATCAAATACCACAATCCTAAAAATAATACCGTAGTAAAAATAGTAGACCCTATACTCATCCAGCCATTTGATTCTACTTTGGGTACTATATTAATTTCTTCTAAAAGAAATTGTGCTCTCAATTTTGAAACATGCGATTCCAATGCAGCATTTGAATATATTCTAAAAAAATATATAGGCTGTGGTTCGCCCATTAATGTAGCTGGAATTTTGAGTTTTTTATACTCTTCATTTCCCAATGAATCTTTTTTGATAAAAACCAATGCTTTTTGTTCATTGATAGTTTCTAAATGATCGATTTGTCCTTTTTTGTAGAGCCTGTCAAATTGAATTCTGCTAATTTCACGACTATCCGCATCTTGAAAATAATTAGAAAAAAATGTAAATCCTATAATTAAAATCAATGCCAAATAAATCCAGATATAGCTAGGACCATCTTGTTTTGGCTTTTTACTATTTCTCTCTGAATTATCTTTTGAAGCTTTATTTTTTTCTTCTATTGCTTGTTGTTCTTCGTTGTTCATTTTAAAAATCTAAAAATCGTCTTATTAAATAATAATTTTAACTAAATACTTGCTTGTGTCCATCGGACCACAAATCCTCCAATTTGTAAAAATCTCTGGCCTCTTTATAGAAAATATGAACTATGATATCCACATAATCTACGATTACCCAAAGTGAATTTCGTTTCCCTTCAGTACGATATGGTTTTGTTCGCAATAATTCCTTTACATCTTTTTCAAGATTTCCAGCCATGGCATCTACTTGTGTAGTGCTATCTCCATGACATACAATCAAATAATCCACTATAGCATCTTCGTTTTGTCTTAAATCTATCGTTACTAATTCTTGTGCTTTCCTATCCGTCAATGAAGTTATGATTGTCTTCAATAAGGGATTCTCTTCTCCTGCTTTTTTCGTTGCCAAATGATTTCTTTTTAATATTTTTACAAAATTAATAATTATTTTTCTTTTGGATTCATTTTTTGACGTATCGTTTTTTTCTCAAACGCCCTTTTATATAGAATCATTGCATTCTACTAACGATTATATGAAAGAAATAGTTTCTAAGAATATTGTTAATGAAGGGTTTTCTGTGTTTTCAGATTTTCAATCTGGCGGAAGAGGTCAACTTCACAACGTATGGCATAGTGCTCCGTCCAAAAACATTTTATTTTCTTTTGTAGTTTATCCAAAGAAAATTTCTATTTCAGATATTTTTGTTTTAAACAAATGGATTTCGATTGCTATCGTTGAAGGCTTGCAAAAGATATTGCATCAGAATAATGTATCTGGCCAGCTCAATATAAAATGGCCTAATGATATTTTCCTAAACCATAAAAAACTAGGAGGTATTTTAATAGAAAATAGCATTTCTTCAAATGGAATAGAACAATCCATTATAGGTATAGGGTTAAATATTAACGAAATAGATTTTCCAGAAAAATTATCGTTAGCTACATCATTAAGAAAAGAATTCAATATTCAATGGAGTAGAAGTCAAATTTCAAGTACTATCTGTACCGAAATAGAAGCAAACTACACCAATTTATTATCTCCATTCTCAAGGATAAATTCACAAAATTATTTTAACTATTTATTGGGATATAAGGAAAAAAGATACTATAAATTTGATGAAGAAATACGAGAAGCTACTATAATAGATATAGATCCCTACGGCAGGCTCATGCTAGAATTTGAGGATAAAAGCACACAATTATTTGGCATGAAAGAAGTACAATTTGTTTTCTAGCGATACATGCTATTAATCAGACTGGTGTCGCCTTTAATTCAATATTTCTTTCCACAGAAATTTTTCCATTTTGAAGCCAAATCGATTCTTCTTCAGGTGTCAAAATCATAGGCATTCGCTTTTTGGAATTATGTATTTGGCTCATTTGCTCATTGGCATCTGTAGTCAAAATAGTAAAAGTATTCAGTATCGCCCCATTTGTAGGATTTTTCCATGAACTCCATAATCCTGCCAAAGCAAAAGGAGAAGCATCGGGCAATTCGATACAATATTTTTGTTTTTTCTTCCCCAAACTATCCAACCACTGCCATTCAAAAAAAGCATCCAAGAGAACCAAACATCGTTGATTTTGTATGTTTTTAAAGCTAGGTTTTTCGGCAATGGTCTCTACCTTGGCATTCAACGTATTTTTCCTAAAATCAATATTTTTTGCCCAAGAAGGCATTAATCCCCAGCTAAACAATTGAATTTCTTCAAAATGTAAACTTGTAATAACGGGAGTAAATGGAAACGCGAAGCCATTATAAATAGATGGCTGGTATTGAGCCGCATCAACAAATTTGGCTTTGAATCTTTTTTCTAAGGTTTGAGCATCTTTGCTTTGTTGCGAATGAAAACACATTAGTTAGCATTTATAATTATAATATCTTTAAAATTTGTAGTATAGCGAGGCGATAATTTTTCTTGTTTCATCTTCCATACCCTATCTCTATCTTGAGTAGCTAATTTAATTTTAGTACTGCCTATTTTATGATTCAGCATATCCATTGCTTTCATAATGGCATTATGTTTAGGATTAGAGGATTCAAATAAGGTTTGCTGCACGATACTTTCGGGATAAAAATCCATGAGAACTACCCCTGCTTTTTTATACGCATAGCCTTCTTTGAAAATTTGTTCCAATCCTTTGATTGCATAATGGGCTATATCAATACTTGAATTGGTGGTAAAAGGCAATTTTACCACAACATTTCGACTGTACTGCGGCATGTCTTTCCTAAAACCATTGGTATGCACAAAAACCATAATAGCTTGGCAACAAGACTTTTGTTTCCGCAATTTTTCGGCACAAGTAACCGAGAAAGTGGCTATACGCTCTTTTAATTCATCAAAAGTGGTATACATTTTTTCAAAAGAACGCGTAGTAGCAATATTTTTCTTTGCCTTTGGCAATTCTATAGGCAATGTAGGCTGTCCTAGCAATTCTTGTTGAAGTCTCATCCCTACCACACCCATTTGTTTTTTAATTTTATCGGCATTCCAAATTGAAAAATCGTAGGCAGTCATAATGCCTTGTGCTTTCAATCTTTTGGCATGCTGGCGCCCTATTCCCCATACATCTTCTACTGGAAGCCATTTGAGCGCTTTGATGCGCGCCACATCATTGTCAATGATAAATACATTTTGGGTTCTTTCGGGAAACTTCTTTGCAATTCTATTGGCTATTTTGGCCAAGGTCTTTGTAGGAGCAAATCCAATACTGATAGGCACTCCTGTAGATTTTCTTACTTTGACAGCCATTTCTTGACCATAGGATTGTAAATCAAATTTTTCAAATCCCGAAAAATCCAAAAAAGCCTCATCGATACTATATATCTCTATACTGGGACAATATGTGCCTAAAAGCTGCATCACACGCATACTAAGATCGCCATATAATGGAAAATTTGCGGAAAAAACATGGACTTGATGTATATCAAATAGTTTTTGGAGCTGAAAAGCAGGAGCTCCCATAGGAATACCTAGGGCCTTAGCTTCATTGGAACGTGCTATAACACAGCCATCATTATTGGATAGCACCACGATAGGTTTGCCATTCAAATCGGGACGAAAAACCCGTTCGCACGATGCATAAAAATTATTACAATCAATCAATGCATACATAATATTAAAAATATTTTATAACATTGATTACAATACCCCAAACTAAAAAATCATTATCTTTTGTGACTTTTATAGGTTTATAATCTGTATTGGCAGGCAATAGCCAAATACAATCTTTCTCTAATTTTATAGTCTTGACCGTAAATTCACCATCAATATAACAAATAGCAATTTTACCATTTTTCGGCTCTAAGCTTTTATCAATGACGAGCAAATCCCCATCATGAATGCCTATATCTTTCATAGAATTGCCTCTAACCTTCCCATAAAAGGTAGCGCTAGGATTTTTAATTAATTCTTTGTTCAAATCAATACTCGCATCCAAAAAATCTTCTGCTGGAGATGGAAATCCTGCAGAAATTCCTTCTTTTACATATGGTAAACTTATGTGAGTTTCCATATTGGCTGAATAAAACGTAATGTTGGGAGACTTGTGAATGGGGGTTAATTTCATATTGAAATCGAATAATTTAAATTAAAACACAAAGATACAAAACTAAATATCTCATGCTTTTTTTAAATTAACATTTTTTAAGAAATTGAAAAGCTATAAAGGCGGAAGTATAGGCCAGAGAGGCCATTAATAAAAAAGAAATAATAGCCCATTTGAACGTATCTGTTTCTTTTTTAATAGCTGCTAGTGTACTCATACACTGCAACGCAAAAGCGTAAAATAATAATAATGAAACTCCGGAAGCCAAATTAAAAACAGGTAATTGAGTCTGTGGATATACTTGTGATTTCATTTTTTCTATCATAGTACGTTCTGTAGCTTCTTCTCCTATATTGTACAACATACCCAGTGTAGATACAAAAACTTCGCGTGCCGCAAAAGATGTAACCAGTGCCACACCTATTTTCCAATCATAACCCAAAGGCTTAATAGCAGGTTCTATTGTTTTACCAATTGACGCGGCAAAGGATGTCTCAATATTTGTTTTTTGTATGGCTTGATTTTGCCATCCAAAAGATGCCAAAAACCATAAAACGATAGAAATAGTAACAATAAATTTTCCCGCTACTTTTACAAAAGCTACAACAGCATTTTTAATATTGATATAAATATTTTTGAATGATGGTAATCGATAAGGAGGTAATTCCATAATAAGAAAACTTTTTTCACTAGTTGAAATATTTTTGTTCAATATCCAACCAAAAAGCATAGCAAAAATAACCCCCAACGCATACAAAGACAATAAAGATAACCCCTGAAATTCGAGAGGAATAACAATAGAAATGAGCAATGTATAAACAGGCAATCGAGCGGAACAGGTCATGAAAGGTATACAAAGAATGGTAATTAATCGCTCTTTGTGTGTAGGAATTGCTTTTGTAGATGCAATAGCTGGAATAGCACATGCATTTCCCGAAAGCAAGGGCAATACACTTTTTCCACTCATTCCAAATTTTCGCATCCAATTATCCAATAAAAAAACGATACGAGCCATATAGCCGCTCTCCTCCAAAAAAGTATTCATTAAGAATAGTAGTGCAATTTGAGGAATAAATATGAGTACACCACTAATTCCAGGTATCACGGCTTCTGAAATAAAGGTGAGCCATGAGCTTTTGGAGTCTAAATTATTGATAAGGTGAGCCATATAGCCAAATCCACTATCTAGCCATGTCATAGGAAATTGTGCAAGGGTAAACAACGTTTGGAACACCAAATATAAAATTAATAGCAAAAATATAAATCCATAATATTTGTGCATGAGGTACTTATCCAATTTTTCGGTAAACCGTTGACGATTAAAGGCTTTTTGAGTTTTTGAAACGGTTAAAGCTATGATCGATTCAATTTTATTATATCGTTCTATGACTTCTATTCTCTTGATATTTTCAACAATTGCATTTGACGGTGTACTTTGAACATATTCATGCCATGATGCATAGTTTAGATTACTCGAACTTAAATAATTTGAAAACAATTGTTTATTTCCAAATATTTTTATTGAAGCATGAAAATCGGATCCAATAATATATTTTTGGAGGGAATCAATCCCTTTTCTTTTCTTGGAATTGCATAAAAAAACAGGGCAACCTAATTCAGACTCCAAAAAAGAAGCATTAACTACTTCACCTTTTGACTCCAATTCATCCACCATATTTAAAACCATTGCAATGGGGAAATTAAAATCGGCCACCTGTGTATAAAGAAGCAAACTGCGATACAGATTGCTAGCATCGGCTACAAAGAGAATTAAATCAGGTTTATTTTGAAGTAACTCATTAATTACAACTTTCTCATCTATAGAATTAGGATATAATGAATAGCATCCGGGTAAGTCAACTAATTCATATTGTTGTTTTTCTAAATAAAACGAGCCTATTTTTCGTTCAGTAGTAACGCCTGGATAATTTGCTATTTTCTGATTCAACCCCGTCAATTGATTGAATAATGAAGATTTTCCCGAGTTGGGATTACCTATCAAAAAAATATTGCGAATATTGCGTTCCATTATTTAATTTAAAATTATTACAAATCACATTTTGTTACAATAATGGATTTAGCCTCTTCTTTTCTCAACATCAAACGGCTATCTGAAACCGAAACACAAATTGGATCTTTTAACAATGTAAATTCTGTAGGAGTAATACTTCGTCCTTTATATATACCCATTTCTACGAGCTTAAGCGTAAACTCATTTTGGATTAAATCGATAACGATTCCCATTTCATTTTTTTCTAATTCACACAATGTCATAGGGAGCAAATATAATGTATTTTAATTTTCTATTTAGAAAAATTCTAAATTACATTTTGAATTTTCTTACTATATTCAATTCATTATCAAAGGAGATTGAAAAACAAGTACATAAAAAATAAAAAAAGTTTTTTCATTTTAAGTTCTTTAATTAAATTTGCAACGACAATTATCATTAGCGTTTTTAAATTATCATAATATGCAATCCATGAATCTATTAGTAATTTTTTTAGTGTCGTTCATTCCATTAATTATTGGTTTTGTGTGGTATAATCCTAAGGTTTTTGGAACTATTTGGATGAATGAGACGGGTATGACCGAGAAAAAAGCAAAAGAAGCTAATCTTTTTATGATATTTGGAATTACATTTTTCATGAGTTTTTTATTTGCTTTAACATTACAATTTTCGGTAGTCCATCAATTTCATATTTTTAGTATTTTGAAAGACGAAGTTGGTTTTGCAGAAAAAACTGGCGATGCTTATGCCGATTTTACCTATTTTATGACAAAGTATAAGCTAAATTTCATTTCCTTTAAACATGGTGCATTTCATGGATTAATTGCTAGTATTTTTACTTACTTACCCATTATTACTATCAATTCATTGTTTGAGAAAAAGAGCATCAAATACATCCTAATAACCTTTGGATATTGGGCATTAAGCTCGATATTGATGGGAGGATTTATTTGTCAATTCACAAAATTTTAAAAATTATACTATGATAGCCAATCGATTATTTGATTTTGTAACAATCCAAGCAGAAGTAAATCCCATAGAAAGAGCACTTTCGTATAAATACGATGGTGTATGGAAGCATTTTAGTTCTAAAGAATTCAAAGAGAATGTAGACATATATTCTAGAGCCTTTATAGCTTTTGGATTGGAGCCTGGAGACAAAATAGCTCTTGTTTCAAACAATAGACCTGAATGGAATTTTTGTGATAATGGTATGATGCAAGTAGGCCTTGTAAACGTCCCCATATATCCTACTAGTAGTAAAAATGACTTTGAATTTATTTTAAATAATTGCGAAGCTAAGCTTATATTTGTTTCTGATGAAGTTATTTTCAAAAAAATACTAGAAATCAAACAAAATATCCCAAGTCTTAAAGAAATTTATTCATTTGATTCCGTTAAGGGATGTAAGCATGTAGACGAATTTTTAGCAATAGCAAAAGATACTGCCATTGAAGCAATTGCGCCAATAAGTCAAAAAATCAAAAGCGATGATTTAGCCACGATTATATACACATCTGGTACCACAGGCAATCCAAAAGGTGTAATGCTCAATCATAAGAGCATCTTATTTAATGTAAATAACGTAAATGATTTGCCTATACATAAAGGTAGTAGAACCTTAAGTTTCTTGCCTCTTTGTCATATTTTTGAGCGTGTAGTTACGTATGTATATTTTCACAATGCTGTAGAGGTATATTATGCAGAAAGTTTGGAAAAATTAAAAGAAAATATAGCAGAGGTAAAACCGCATTTTTTCAGCTGTGTTCCAAGATTATTAGAAAAAATATATGAAGGACTTATAGCTAAAGGTCAAGAATTTTCGGGGGTTAAAAAAATGCTTTATTATTGGGCTATTGATGTAGCTAGTAAATATAGAGGTAAGAAAGGACTGTCTTTTTACATCGTAGATAAATTAATTTTTAGCAAATGGCGCGAAGCACTGGGTGGAAATATAGATAGTATTGTTACAGGTGCTGCAGCACTTCAACCTAGACTTGGTTATTTTTTTGAAGCTATTGGCATTCGAATTCGAGAAGGATATGGATTGACCGAAACCTCGCCTGTTATCTCATACAATCGTTTTTCAAAAGAAGGTTCTCAATTTGGAACTGTAGGACGTATTCTCCCTAATACAGAAATTAGATTTGAACACAGAGAAGGCATGCATCCAGACGAGGGAGAAATTCTAGTAAAAGGAGACAATGTGATGATGGGATATTATAATAATGAAGAAGCTAACCAAGCTTCTATCAAAGAAGGTTGGTTCTATACAGGCGACATTGGTAAACTTATAGACGGTACATTCTTAAAAATTACGGATAGAGCTAAAGAATTATTCAAAACAAGTGGTGGAAAATATGTGGCCCCGCAAGTAATTGAAAATAAAGTAAAAGAAAGTAAGTATATTGAACAAATAGCCGTAATTGGAAATGATAGAAAATTTGTTTCCGCATTGATACATCCATCTAAAATTAATTTTGAAAAATGGGCCAGTCTCAAAGGGTTAAATATCGATTTTCTATCCGACGAATGGGTAAACAATGAATGGGTGAATAAAAAAATAGACAAAATCTTAGCAGCATACAATAAAGAATTTAATCATGTAGAACAAATCAAAAAATTCAAATTATTAGCTGAAGAGTGGACTATTGAAGGAGGAGAATTAACACCTACACTTAAAATTAAACGAAAAATTATTGAATCTAAATATTCCGACACAATAGAAACACTTTATTGTTAATAATATATTTCCATATTTACCTATTATAATATAAATTTGCATCTATTATGCATAATAATACTATTCAGGTTATTCTTTTGTTATAGTTATAATAATATTTTGATAATAAAAAAAATTTAAAATGAAAAAAAACATCTTATTAATCACATTATTTTGTTCATTACTTCAGAATTTAAATTCACAAGTAAGTACACTTAAAGAAAACCTTTTCTTTGCTATAGGAAAAACAGAGCTTACAAATGCTCATAAAATGAAATTGGATTCAATAGTTTTAGTAATCAAAGCATCTCAGACTTATAATGTAGATGTAAAAGGGTATAC
>Ga0078894_10000707_pt1 | contig 23890 bp, 24 predicted proteins | sample LauGreSu1BDMLBSD_2_FD_67506 | JGI IMG/M metagenome (GOLD analysis project Ga0078894, IMG submission 67506) | Freshwater lake microbial communities from Lake Michigan, USA - Su13.BD.MLB.SD (version 4) (version 4) | ecosystem: Environmental > Aquatic > Freshwater > Lake | place: Lake Michigan... | reverse complement strand
ACCACCACCATCATTACCACCACCATCATTACCACCACCATCATTACCACCACCATCATTACCACCACCATCATTACCACCACCATCATTACCACCACCATCATTACCACCACCATCATTTCCACCACCACCACCACCACCACAACTAACAGGAATGATAAGCTTACTACCACCATCACCACAATCATTACCACCACCATCACCACCATCATTTCAACAACAATCATTTCAACCACCACCACAACCACCACCATCATCATTACCACCACCACAACCACATCCACATCCACTTGGAAACCCAACACCAGCAAACTATAAAGGAGTGAGAGGAGGACCACTCTCCAAAATCCCAGAATCTTCACACGTTTCGTTGACACCAGTGTTAGGCTTACCACCAACACTAGCACCAACACCAGCACTAGCAGCAGCAGCACCACCAGCAACACTACCACCACCAAAATTATCATCGTCACCACCACCATCATTTCAACAACAATCATTACCACCAACACCAGCACTAGCACTATCACCACCACAACCACCACCATCATCATTACCACCACCACAACCACATCCACTTGGAAACCCAACACCAGCACACTATAAAGGAGTGAGTGGAGGACCACTCTCCAAAATCCCAGAATCTTCACACGTTTCGCCGACACCAGTGTTAGGCTTACCATCAGCATCAGCACCAGCACCAACACCAACACCAGCACCAGCACCAGCGCTACCACCAGCGCTACCACTACCGCCGGTATCTGATGTTCATCATCCCGTTGTTAAAGAGAATGATGGCAAGAAGGATGGCGATAAAATAGTAATTTGTAAGTGCAAACGGTCAAGGCCAAACCCAACAGAAACATCCACACCCCCAGGCCCATCTCGTATTCAACGTATTAAAGATTGGGCTACTAGTAGATCTAAACCCGAGTAAGCATAACTTCTTCATGCATACAACTTGCTATCCTCTACATTTCGTGTTACCTCTTTGATGAATTTATCAGCATCGAGCAGTTCGTTGATATTCTCCGACCAAGCGCGACGATATCGAAACAGGAATCCGACCAACCCAGCCATCGTTATCGTTTTCTTTTGAATATGGTCATAGAACTTGTCAAAGTCACGATCGATTTCTTCCGCGGTCATTTCCTCCTTCCGCATCATATCACGAAACAGATGCTTAATATCCACTTTTTTCGGGTAGTTCATATGAATAATCATATCTGTCCGCCCCTGACGCAGCAAAGCATGATCCAAATTCTCTGGATGATTCGTTGTAATAAATGAAATGAGGCCTTTCCGGGAAAATACGCCATCAAGCAGGTTCAATAGATGACTGAATGTGAATTGACTCTTGTTTTCGGTGGAACTCGTGCGTTTCTCGAACAGACAGTCGATATCCTCGAAAAGCAAGACCGACTTCGGCGGAATATCGCGGAATGCTGCGAGAGCCGTATTATTGTCTACATCGTGATTAATGGAGAAGATACAAAGGCTATATCCAATCTCTCGGCACATCGCTTTAATAATACTCGTTTTCCCGCTACCTGGAATACCTGTCAGTAAATAGTTCTTCTTATACGGAATCCCGAACTCGTCGTATTCCTTCTCTTTCGTGAGGAACTCTTTAATATCGGTGCGAAATTTCTGTTTTAATTTATCATCGAAATATACCGTATCAAGCGTACGCGACGGGATTTTGTTATACCGCATCCATTCACCATATTTCGTCATGACAAAGATGTGGAGCTTCGATTCGTCTTGTTCGTTGTTTTCAAGGAAGTTGTCGCTTTCTCGGTAGAAGTGGTGGAAGAGTTCTGGTGAATCCGTGAGAATTGTCATGGATTCGAACTTCTCTGCGCCATCATGAGTGCCGACTGTTCTATCTTCTTGGCAGTATGATATTCTGAACTCGGTTGTTTTCTCGGTTTCGATCTTCGTTGCGGGAACCGTATATGTGTATTTGTATTCACCGTAACCCATCTGCGCGTAGCAAAAATCATCCTTGTCGTATTTGTAGGGACGGCGGCGGAGTTTGATGGGGGTCGGTGGTTGCGTCGCGGGGTCATCGGTAGTCGGAGCCAGATACACCAAATTGTGTATTGTATGATACACATAGAGTAACATTTGATTGATTATGGAAGAGTTCTCCGTATAATATTTGTACTGTCCTATTGGCATTTTTTTCAGGTCGATAACCAGTTTCGCTGGTGGTTGTTCGGTTCCAGCTTCGCTGTCGGTATCGCTTGATTCTTGTGTTTTAAGCATCGAATTAGTGATTTTGTATTGTTCGCTATTTTTTGGAGATTCGGAGTTGGCACGTTCGAGAGACATCAGTTTGGTTATGTCGTTATATATCATACATGAATTACGTTTATATGCTATATTGATCGACGCAAATGGGGGCAAAAACCGATGGAAATCGGGCAAAAACCGATGGAAATCGGGCAAAAACCGATGGAAATCGGGCAAAAACCGATGGAAATCGGGCAAAAACCGATGGAAATCGGTTTAAATACTAACCAGTTATGTTTATTACACGAGTTATACACACACAAAAATGTTGGCTTTTCAGCATCCTCCCAAAGACATACCCACACCACTTCTCGCCCACAGTACCAGTCTCTATAACACACAAAATGATCTTCTTCTTCATAAAGTTCTCCGGTTTTACCATGAAAACGGCGGCGAAAATATGGAGAAAATGCTTGCCGTTATTAACGGAACCACGAATATATCTCTCCGTATTATGGACTGGTTTGTTACGAATTACTCGAAGAAGCATTATACGGTTTATGACCTTGAAGGCAGCGGAACACCTCCGAAACGTTTCAAGGTCTATGTTGATTATAAGTTGAAGCTTCGCGCATATTCGAAGAAACGTTTCGACCCATTCTGCCGCTGGGAACGAATCAACGTGCCGCATATGGGCGGGACTACCTATATTCAAACCACACTCGGGCAGTTGAATTTCTTTAAGTGGGCGATTGAAAATCAGGTGCTTCGATATATTCACGATAACTATTCGGTCATCGAGTCAGACATGAATATTCGGAACAATACGTCGCGTAAGATGGCCAAATCGCATCAAACTTCTTCGGCAACTGTGGATGGATGCGAAATAAAACTCGATAAACCTACTGAAATCGCCGCAGTAGCAATAGGTATCACAGAGACAGAGACAGAGACAGAGACGTTGAAACCGAAAAACCGGAAGAAACGAGAAGAACTGTCATCATCTGCTACCAAAAGTATTAAGAAAGAATTCGTAGATATTGTAATTACCTTTAATTGAGTTTGAACATTTTAGTGAAAGAGTCCGTAAATTAGATAAAAACAAATAATATTGTTAGTATAACTAATAACATTATTTATTGTATTGTTTGTAAATATGGGTAACCAAGTAAGTCTTGTTCCAAAAGTAAGCTATGAAGATATTCAAATGGTCGTATATCGAAACTCACATGTTCAACATTCTACGTTGTTAATCAATACGCTACCTCCGAGCCTACAACACTGTCTTATAAAAACAACGCTGGATATTCGTTTCGAAGAACGTATCGTAAATGCGCTTATTCATAAATCACCAGACATCATGATCATCGTTTATGGTAAGAACTCAAATGATATTACAATATTACATAAATACGACCAATTGGTTAAACTCGGTTTTACGAATGTTCATATTTATACTGGTGGTATATTTGAATGGATGCTTCTTCATGAAATCTACGGAAAAGAACTTTTTAAAATAACGAAATACGAAATCGATATTCTGCGTTATCGTCCGAAGTCTGTATTGCTGGCTTCGATGGCGGGTGGAGGAGGCGTTGGCGGCTTTATTGAAGATGCCGGCGGCGGCGGCGGCGGCGGTGGCGGCGAAACGCGACATTCTAGTGATTTAAACGATGATGATTATCGTATTCATATTCCAGATGAAACAAATGGTCACGACGACGACGATGTCAACGGTCCCGGAGGCGGAGGCGCAGGAATTATTACATCTGGTCTGAAATGGTTGTTCGGGAAATAGCAAACAATATAAACGTCGCAATATATAAATGATTATAAACACACACACACACCCCCGCCCGCGAATGAAAATCTTTGTTCATCATTATTCTAAACTCACCGCCCGAAAACAACATATTATACAACAGTTTGAGAAACACGGTATCACCAACTACGAGTTTATCGAGAAGTTTGATAAAGATACAATCACCGATGACGAATGTCCTGAATTCAGCCGCGATTACATCACCAAACGTCGAACAGAATTATCTCTTCATTTGAAGCATCTTTATTTATATCGATTAATAGTTCGAGAGAATTATGATGAGGTCCTCGTGTTTGAAGACGACGTAATTCTTTCGACTGGATTCATAGAAACCTTAGCGCGATACATGACACAATTGCCGAAGGATTATGACATGTTATTTATCGGTGATGGTTGTAATTTACATATTCCTAGAAGCCATCAGATTCCGAATCAATATATTTACGAGAAATGCCTTCATGAGACGGCATGGGGTGGAAACGGTGCCGCAAAATGTACTGATAGTTATATCATCAGCAATCATTGTGCGAAAAAAATATGCGATTATGTCGCCGGATTAACAAAGAAGATCGACTTGCCGGTGGATTGGTGGTTGAATGAAGTCGCGAGAGATCTCAGGTTGAAAGTATATTGGGCAGAACCAACGATCGTTACGCAAGGTTCGCAAAATGGGATGTTTCAAAGGACGATTTAGATTCATTTTATTTCATTTCATACGAATGGCTCTTTGGTAAGGTCATCCATCGTCCAACCCTTCTTCTTTTCACCGTGGTATGGACGCGCCCAGCCTCCGTGAATCAATATGTCGGACACACTCTCACCACTTTGTAAATACAAATCACCTAACACTCTTCCGCCATATTTATCCCAATCACGAATACATATTTTGGCGATATTTGTTGGAAAAAGCGACCTCATATAATCCCGGACTTTTATCGCAGCGAGGCGTTCTTCTGGTAATCTACCTTCGCCCTGTTTTATCTCCGGAGTATCAATACCTAAAATACGTAATGAAAATCGCACAGGCACATCGCCAAATAATATGATAATTTTTACGGTATCGCCGTCATATATTTCGTCTATTCTTGCGTGTTTGAATTCATTTTGAAACGGCACTTTTGGCACCATTTTTGGGTCGATTGATTCAAGTCGTTCGAGTTCGTTCATATTGCTTGTTCGTATAGTATAGTATATACGGTCGCTTTATTACAATTCACGCAACGTGTTCATTTTCTTTCGTCTTCATTTTCATTATTAGCATGAGAACATTTTTGTATAATATGACAGTTCTAATTTTTCATATTTGAGTTCGTTCTTATCATGTTTGTCCTTGAAATCAGCCAACGTTGTAACCAATAATTGTAATGAAATGTCTGACCAATTCTCTACAATAAGCACTGGTAGTCCTTCAAATAATTCGTTGAATACAGATGAACGAACGATCGGGATACAACCGCATAATAACGCTTCCCATGTTCGATGACAATCCATTCCATTTCCGAATGGCGACAATACGAACGCAAACTCGGTCATGTTTCGCCATGTCTGTGTTCGAGGAATGAAAGTGGTTTGCTGAAAGATGAGTTCGGTAGGTATCTCTCGAATTGCGGTTACACGATCCTGGAAACGGTCCGGGCACAACATTACGTTCGAGTATATACGTATTTTACGCTGGTGAAACGGTTTCATGTCCTCGCGGATTTCACGAATAAGTGTGTGTTCTTGTTCCACAGGTGTAGTTCTGTTTCCTTCACGTGATCCTCCATCGGTAGCGACCCATGGATGCCAAGGTTTTGCGCGAATCGTATGATAATCTAATCCGATCGGTATTTGACGCAGTTTTTGTGTTACTTTTTGTATTGCGTCTTCGACTGTTTTCGGCGCATTTTCGGATTTAAAAATCGCCGCATTTGCCGCCCAAAGTTTTGTTGTTTTCTCTGTTAGAAACGCGCGGCACGCTTGAATATCCATATTCTGAGAGAATAATCCACGCATGTTTGGATTCAACATAAATATCGCGAACATATTATGCTTATCTCTCGGCAACGCTTCATGGAACATCGTTAGGTCACCGTCGCCGCATACGATATAATACGGGATCGTTATACTAGACGCGTAATTCTGTAAAAAATTATGAAATGCGTCGCAGCAGACATAGATGGAAACGGGAGCTTGGTGGTGGCGATAGTTATCTTGCTTATCAATAAAAATACGAACATGGTCAATATCATTCGGATTACTTGATGTCGGGTTCGCAGACCGAATTTTACACGATTTTAATAATCCACGACTAGATACGAATTGACAAACATCTTCATCGTACGTTAATGACATATAGTAGTATATGATACAATTGCGTCGTATATGATTCAATCATGATAGTATATTTAATTCGTTTATCGCCCCGGAGGAGAAAAAGAATATGACCACTCTGTTAGAGCATTAATCCACGTATAAATTCGGTAATACGCTTCATTCTCTCGGACATCACCGTCGGGCTTTGATCCATATCTTCATTCGCTGGTAATTCAAGGAGCGGACAGTTCCTTCCGCGAATCCAATCTTCGTGGTATTGATGGCACCTCTGAATATAATCGGGTTGAATCGTTTCACCAGCACGCGCACGCTTACCGATGCGCTCCATACACACATCCGGTGATGCGTTAATATACACGATACCAGACAAAGGAACATCCGTGAGGAATTCGTCAAACCACAAAGTATAGATCTGGAATTCATCATGTGAAATATCTCCCGCGTCATACAACATTTTTGCGAAGACATTTCTATCAGTTTCAACACTCCTTTCGGTGATAATGAGTTTGACTTTCGGATTCTTCACGGCTTTGCGCAACAAAGAAAGACGAGAAATATACGCCATCATCTGAAATTTAAACGCGTTGGCGCGAATGTTCCTGTATAAATTCGTGAGTATATTCACCCCATTCTCGTCACATACCTCATTCCATAATGTCACAGGTTCGTCTAAAAAACAAACCTCTTCTTCAAACGATGTTATGTTTGGGAATAGTGGCACCTTTTCGCCACCGACAGACGTATGAATTTCATTTTTCAAATATTGTTCATATTCTTCGCATGTAGTTGATTTTCCAGACCCGATATTCCCATCAAAGCTTATAATAAGAGGAAGAGGCATATGTATGATAATATATGAACGTTATAATATAAATTAGGTTTATACGATAGTCCGTTTATATTGATTGTAACTTTAAACTCAGGATTATTTTTAAATCAATTTTATTTATTATAGAACATAAATTACCTATTTATTAGAAAACTGTAAATGTTATATAGATTCTATGATTGTTGTAAAGAATAAAAATGGACGATGATATAAATGCTAAGAATATAAAATAAATATTTCATATTTTGAAATTTTAAATTTTTGTATTTCAAACTACTAAGTTTGTATATTCCATATGATATTACATAGGCTAAAATAATACACACAATTATAAATACAACGTGAAATATTATAAACATAAATATATACATTTTACTTTCAACAGTATGTTTGTTAAAATCTGGAAAAGAGTTTATTAATACCTTGTCTGAACCTTCATAACTTTTTTCTCCATGAATACGATAAATCATAGGATGACAAGTCCCAGTATAGATGGTATAAAATAATTTAAAATTAGTAAATAGCAGATATAACATATTAGGTTCAATTTTCATGTCTTTTGCTAAATCTTTTAAATAAAAACAACCTATTACAAGTGTGTTAATATTATCATTTGTTAGGTTCAAAACGTCATAGTTTCTATAAAAAGGGCGTCTAATTGTATATGATAATCTGTTTTCGAAATACATTTGAACCCACCAACTTTGCATTTCAGCAATTGCGGCGATGCTTCCCATGGTTGGTCGTGCAAATCCTATAAATGCAATATTTGATGTATTTTTTGGTATAATTTTTTTGATAAATTCATCATCATAAACTGATTTTTTTAAAAATGGAAAATATTTTTTATAACCTGTGGCGCATACAATAATATCTACATTTTCTATTATTTCTTCTTTTGTATATACAGTATTTCCAATAATTTTGTCAGGGTAATAAACTATATTTACTTTATTGTCGAACATGTCAATCATAAATTCAGTTCGTTTAACCACGTATTTCACAAATAAGTTATCAGGAGTTTCATTAATATCACATAATTTACTATGACTATGATTACATTTTCCACGACATTCATAAAATGCAAGCATCGATCTACCATACTCATGCCAAAAATAGGACATCGGTTCCGGTAAAGAATACTCAATATAACTTAAATGTGCGTCTGTTGGATAATTATTTAAACTCAACAGGTGTAATATTTTACTGCGAGCAATATCATTTTCCTTGTCGGTATTACGTTTTTTATTCTTTTCAATAATTTTTTCAAGCCTGTCTATGTTTTCTTTAAATTCGGCGCCAGGAGGAAACCATTCTATATAATCTTTTGAACTGTAATATAATTTGTTTGTATTGGTAGAAATAATATGCCCTATATCATATGCCGATTCTCCGCCCCCTAATAATAGTACCTTTTTATTGTTAAATTTATTTTTCCAATCCATTTTATTCATATTTCTATAAACTGATTCTGTATGAATAATTTCACCAGTAAAATTGTTTATTATTTCTGGAAATTTTGGGGTTTGATTTAAACCATTACATACAATTAATTTTTTAGATATTAGTTTTTTTGTTTCATAATTATTAACATATTGGATTACCCATTCACTATTTTCATTTTGTTCGCAGTTCGTTACATTTGAACCATACATGATATGCTTTTCCAAACCAAATTTAGTTTTATAGGAATTTAAATAATCAACATATTGTTGAATAGTAAACCAATCAGGTATGTCATTACTCATAGGGAAATCACTAAAACAACTCATATATTTTGAAGAGCTCCAATAAAAATAATCCTTTTCTTTAATGCTTGAAAACAACCCATTACTGCTATTGTTTTTTTCTAAAACAACGACATTATAACCTTTCTCTATGAATGTTTTACAAGTAGTCAATCCGCTTTGGCCTGAACCAATTATACAAATATCACAAATCATCGTGGTGATATATAATTATATAATTATGCGATTTTAATAATATTGATATGAATACTCGATAATAACTCGATCAAAGGATAAGGATCTAATTAAATTCATAATTGTATGTCTGTCTGTAATACTTTTATCACTAAAATTGATTTAAAAATAATTTACATATACTAATGTATTGTTGTAAATCAAATGTCGGGACCAGATTCAACACTATGCCAAGTGAAGCTTACAAGCGAGGAATGGAATGGAATCGAAATTATGGAGCCGGAAAATGAAATGCGTATCTTGAAAATGATTATCGACGGGTTTCATGATGTGAATTACATATTCAATCTTCACATGTCGCTTATTTCACGACTGAAAATCGCGATTACACCGGAGATTGAGGACCATTTATTTCATGAATATTTCAAAAAACGGGTTGAACGCATTCTCGGTATGATGGACGTCGATGCTCGCGCTGCCGCTGCTACGGCTACGGGTTCTGGTGTCAAGAAGTTCGAAATACGTGCGAGATCGAAAAATACGATGAAGAAGGTGGATTTGATGAGAATTCAGAATATGAATACAACATTCGGGGGTTCTGGTGATACATTCGATCATCATATTATAAATACGATTGAATCGATTGTTGAAACAAAGAAATCAACGATCAAAGGCAGCGATGGCGGTGTCGGTGCTGCGGCGACAGGTCCGAATGAATGGATGAAACATTATTATACACTCAAACTTATGCTTCTGAAATCTGTTGTCGGCGTGAATTCGCATATTATTGATTTTGCCAACTACGTCGTCGATATGTTAAAGAAAGAAGTTCAACTCATCGGTTTCATTCGTAATGCTTACCGGTTTATCGAACAGAATGATGCCGTATTCAAATATGCTGATTTCCAGTTATATGACCATCAAAAACAACTGTTCACGATTGCGAAACGTCCTGACGCGAAGTTGATTCTATATATCGCTCCGACAGGCACCGGAAAGACACTTTCACCACTTGGTTTATCCGAGAAATACAAGATTATATTCGTATGTGCGGCGAGGCATGTGGGTTTGGCGTTAGCAAAAGCAGCGATTTCGATGAAGAAACGCATCGCATTCGCATTCGGTTGTAGCAACATCGACGACATCCGTCTCCATTATTTCGCGGCAAAGGAAGCGATTCGCGACAAACGTAGTGGACGTATTCGCAAAGTAGATAACAGCATAGGCGATAATGTCGAGATCATGATTTGCGATATTCGATCGTATTTGCTTGCGATGCGCTATATGATGGCGTTTCATCCACTTGATAAACTTTTGATGTATTGGGACGAACCAACGATATCTCTTGACTACAAAGAACATGTTCTTCACCCGATTATTCATCGCAATTGGAGCGGAAATATGATTCCAAATGTTGTGCTATCATCTGCTACGATGCCGCACGAGGATGAGATCGTTGATGTGATTCAAGACTTCAAGGCGAAATTTCAAGAGAAAGACGCAGAAGTATATAGTGTAATTAGTCATGATTTCAAGAAGTCAATACCGATTGTGAATCAAAACGGGTTTATCGAACTTCCGCATTATATGTTTGGAGAGGATTATGACCGGGTTTTAGAATGTGTTGAACATTGCAAGACATACAAGACGTTGATGCGGTATTTTGATTTACGTGAGATTTTGCGGTTTATTGCGCTGGTTACGAAACCCGTAAAAGACGCAGACGAAAGCGATGACGAAAGCGATGACGACGACGATATCGAACACAAGAAGAAAAAAACAAAAGAAGCTGACCTTGATACTGACGATAACTGCGGTTTGATCATTACATCACAGCGATACCTCCCAGAAAATATGTTTGCCGATATCGGTGAAATCACGATGACAAGCATAAAGGAATATTACTTGCTCCTTCTTGAAAATGTACGCCCGAAATATTGGGGTCGTGTATATGAAACGTTGGTTACTGTTCGTCGGCCAAAATTCGAGTCTGTCATCAATCTTTCCACGAGCGACGCTCATACACTGACGGATGGACCCACAATTTATCTTACAGAAAATGTAGATAAGGTCGCGGCTTTTATGCTTCAAACTGCGAAAATTCCTAGTGTTGTAATGAGTGACATCATGGAAACAATCGACTTTAATACTCGCGTTATCGAAGAGATCGCAAAAACTGAAAAGCTAATTAAAGACATAGAAGGTGAATCTGCTGAGACCAACGGTGGTGGCAGTAGCGGTGCCGACGAAAAGAAGACGCGGAAATTCACGTCCGATACCCGCGTTAATCCTGAAACAGAACGTCTTCATATGAAAGTGGAAGAATTGAAGAAGTCTGTGAAATATACCGCGCTTCATGAACTATTTGTCCCCAATAGGTTGGAACACCTGAAACGTTGGACAAAACGCACCGCAATCACGAATGAATTCACGTCGTTTGTGGAAGATGAAGTAGTGGTGCAAATTATGCTTTTGAACGTCGCCAACCACTGGAAACTCCTCCTTCTCATGGGTATCGGTGCCATCACGAACGCGACTGACCAGAAATATACCGATATTATGAAGACACTCGCGAAGCATCAGAAATTATACCTGATTATCACGGCAACAGACTATATCTATGGCACGAATTATCAGTTCTGTCATGGATATATCGGAAAAGACTTGGAGGGAATGTCGCAAGAAAAAGCGATTCAGTCGATGGGGCGTATCGGACGCGGTGCGATTCAGCAAGATTATACGATTCGGGTGCGTCATGACGCGATTTTGCGCCATATCTTCACCGCAATTCGAAGTTCGGAGAAACCGGAAGTTTGCGCGATGAACCGGTTGTTTGTTACGGATGCTGACTAAACATCTCTTCAATCAACTTATCTAGTGTATCATATTCAAACGTCCATTTTAACTTTTCCCGTGCTTTTGTCGAATCACCTAATAAAAACTCGACCTCACATGGACGGAAATATTTAGGGTTTATTTTTACTCGGATAATGCCTGTTGCTGTGTCTTTGCCGACTTCATCCACGCCTTCGCCACTCCACATGATTGTAATACCTTTGAATGCGAATGCTTTCTCGACGAATGTGCGAATCGTCTGTGTCTTTCCGGATGCGATGACGAAATCTTCGGGCGGTTGTTGCGTGTGCGGTTGTTGAAGCATAAGCCACATTCCGACCACATAGTCCTTCGCATGCCCCCAGTCGCGCTGACTGTCAATATTCCCCAATTCAATATACTCCTGCGTTCCATTTAGAATATTCTTGATCCCACTTACAATTTTCATCGTTACGAAGTTCTCCACTCGACGACTGCTTTCGTGATTGAATAAAATTCCGTTTACTGCGTATAATCCATATCCTTCTCGATAGACTTTCGTAATATAATGAGCATACACTTTCGCGGCGGCATATGGTGAAACCGGATTAAACGGTGTATTCTCATTTTGGGGAGTTTCTTTCACCGCCCCAAACATCTCGCTTGTTCCTGCTTGATAAAATCGAATTTTGTTTTTTATGGTTGTCGGTAATGTTCGTATGACATCTAGAATTCGTAATACACCTGCGCCATCGACATCATTTGTATATTCGGGAATTTCAAATGAAATCGCGACATGAGATTGCGCTGCCAAATTATAAATCTCAAATACTTCAAAGTCTGGGTGTGATTCTATAATATTGTGTATAAAATTTGTTAATCCGGTTGTATCGGTCATGTCACCATAACGAAGGTTGAGTTTATCGCGAATATGCTCTATTCTTGTGTGCGAAAATAGCAACGAAGTTCTGCGGACAATACCAAATACTTTGTATCCTTTGTCTAATAATAATTCACTAAGATATGACCCATCTTGTCCGGTGATTCCGGTAATAAACGCGAGTTTTGACATCGTATGTATTATGTATATTTCGATTTCTTTATGTATGTATCTGTCGTTTCGTATAATATAATATAATATCATAATATACAATGTCTGTTTCTCCCGCCACTGCCGCCGCCACCCCCACTTCCCGCCCTCCTCGCCGCACCGCCTTGCTCGTTGGTATCAACTACAACGACAATCCGGATGCTACTCTAAATGGCTGTTACAACGATGTCGTAAATGTCTCGCAGTATTTACGCGCCACATTAGGGTATGACTCTACTGCGATTACCATTCTCACCGACGGAAATCGTGGTGCTGCTGGTGCCAGAACTGCGTCGGCTGTCCCACCTACCCGCCAAAACATTATTGCCGGTATGACCGCCCTCGTCGACGGAATGGTTGCCGGCGATGAGGCCATCTTCCATTTTTCGGGTCACGGGTCGCTTGTTCGTGATACCAACGGCGATGAAGCCACCGGACTCGACTCATGTCTTTGCCCCCTAGATTATAACGCACCCGCATCCGCCGGAGGTGGCATCATCACCGACGATGAAATCCGCGCACTTCTCGTGAATCGTGTGCCTCGGGGTGCGCGGCTTTACGTCATCCTCGATTGCTGCCATAACGGCACCGGGTGTGACGTTCGTTATAAATACGAGGATTTTAGTGTGCTTCTTCGACCGCCTACGGGACGCACTGCCGCCATATGGCGAACTCAGCAGAAGGCATTCACGAATGGTAAATATGCCAACACCGAGGGCGATGTCTTTATGATCAGTGGGTCGCGCGATGAACAAACATCATCTGACGCATATATCAACAACGCATTCGCCGGAGCACTCACATACGCCGTTTTCTCGATTCTTCGTGCCAATCAGGCCACCATCCGCACCTATTCATGGAGTTCGTTATTGCGCGATGTCCGCCATTTTATGCGCGTTAATCAGTATTCCCAGATTCCGCAGGTCATGACCGGACAATTAATTTCTCCGGCGCAACCGGTTTTTGCCATCGGGGCCGGAAGTAGGGGGGTTGAATCTAGCGGATTACAACTGAGTTCCGGTTCTGTTAATGGAGTAACCATGGTGAGCGGCAACGGCAGCGGCGGATCTAGGGGGGTCGGCGAATCACCCTCTACCTTATTTTTGCTGTCATCAAGACCGAAATCCAGTATCACGCCACGACGAGCTCGTATACAATTTTTCACATGAAGAAATTTTGTAAATTGTATGTCATGGTGGTTGCCTAGTTCTATTGTAAAAAAATTGAAATGTTTTTTTTACAATACGCCAAACGCAGCGAATCAAGCAAAGAACAATACGAACTAGAAATGGCTATGAATGTGAATGCGAATGCGAATGCGAATACTGGTGTGAACCCCAACCTCGAATCCCTTATGCGGGTCATCGAAGAAAATCAAGGCAAAATGTCAGAAGGTGAGTATTTGGAGGCGATGAATGCTTTATGCGCACTACACCGTGAACATGAGCAACATCGTCAGCAGCAGCAAGCACGTGCTCCTCCTCCGGCGGTCGTTGGTCCAATCCCGATTGGTCGGCCTCCTTCTTACGCAGCGTCTATGCATTTGTTTGCGTCGTCGGTTCGAGTATTGCCACCTGGAATGGAAGGAAATCTCACGGAACAAAGGGCATGGGAACGTGTGAAAAATTACCACCCTGACCCTTTTCAGAACCGAATTTCTGCGGAAGAATGGATGCTGCTGACATATGAAAGCCGATTTCGTCTTGTGCGTGAAGCGACCGAGCATTATGCCAGCAAACAAGAGTCACTACGTTGCACACCAGACCCAAAGGTTTGCCCCTTCATCACAAGACATGCCGTCGGTATGTGGACTATGGAAGATCAAGGTGAGACAAATTGGGAATGTGTATGCGGTTACACCGGAAAAGTGAAGAACTGGAAGAAACATGAACAAAGCGAGCGTCATCAGGAGTGGGCAAGACATCGCACCGTGAGTCGGCGAAAAATCTTGAAAATGAAAACGATGATCAACGATGATGAAGCGGGCAACCTTATCCGGTTTGCGTGTTATGCACCGAACCCCGCTGGACTGTATCCCGGCGGTATTCGCATCTACACGGTTTGGCAAGACAAAAATGAATGGACAAATCCCGAGATGTTTGACGACATTCACCGTAGCCCGATTCCAAGAGAGGACGGCACCGGAACTTGGTTCGTTCATCCCAGAAATATTTGGGCGAGACAATACGTTCAGTAAGCGTAAGCGTAAGTGTAAAAGTAAAACTAATAGTAAAATAAGTATCTATCAAATATTATGAAAGAAAACCCAAAGTATATAAAAAATATGTGTCTTATTCCACTAACACTTTTTATTCTATACTTACGTTTCTTTATCCTTCTTGATAACGACGTACTTCCGTATGATATTCTGTATATCGCTGATCATTAGATCACCATCGCCATTTTTTCGCTGAGTTGGCGCCACCACAGTCGGATTTGTATTCGCTGCGGCAGCGGCGACATTAGTGGTAGTGGTAACGGTAGTTGCGGACTTTTCTTCTTCGCGTATGAGCTCTGCCTCCTCTGGTTCAAACTCAATCGCCCGCATCCATTCGTAGTGATTCTGAACCAAACTTTCGTAATCGGTTCGAGGGCGCAGATCGAAGTATTCATAGCCGTTGGTTGGTTCAAACCGCATACACAATCGATATTCGTTGGTGTATTTTGTGTGATCGCCGGTCATTTCAATCCAGATACGCGACGTTTTTACGTATTTTTCTTGATATGCGTCAAACGCGGCATGAAGTGCTGGCGGAATGGGTTGCTGCCAATCTTTGATGTTTTGTTCTTCAAGCATGTGCGTATAGAATCGGTCTTTCACGTATTTTGGAGGCTCAACTATTTCCCGCGAATCAGTCTTCAACCAAAACTGACTTTTGCAGTATCTCGGTGTATGTCCTTGCTCACCACAACGCGCACATTGTTGTTTCAGGAGTTCAGGGCAGGTGATTGCCGCACCAAATTCGGGACCACTTTTGGTATAATGCGTCTTACAGTCGTTGAGTGGAAACCCGCGGTCTCGACAGTACGTACAGAATGGGCGTCGCATTTTGGTCGTCTTGGTCTGGGTTCGTCGAGTTATTTTTCGGTGTTCTATGTCATGATATTCCTTCGCGGCGTCTTGTCTCGCAGTTTCTTCATTCCAAATGTTCTTGAACCGGAATCTGACTTTCTTGTCACCATTCCAAAAATCTGCTGCTGTACAATTCGTATACCTGAAAGGCGCCAACGAATACGGCGGAAGCTTTGACATGTCCAAGCGACGGTATTCGCCCAAAGGTGGCTCTTTTCCAAGGCGCCACGTCATGTATGTTTCGTCTTCTTCGTAAGTAGTCATATTGTCTCTGTCTCTTTCTCAATCGCTGTGTTTGGCATATTATAAAAAAAACATTTCAATTTTTTGTTGATTTCTTTCCAAGTCGTTGATATCATTCGCATAAATTATTCATCAGCGCCGCTGTCACTCGAATGACCTGAATCCGAGGAATGATCATGAAGCGACTTCTTGGGCTTACCGTGTTCCCATAGCCCTTCAAATATGACAATTTCACCTCCATCGCCGGATTTTTGAACATGAAGCCCATAACCATGAAGCTTGTCATTTTCCCACGTTCCTGCGTATTCGTGCCACTTTGCGAAATGAGCATTTTCGACAGCTTCGTCGCTGGTGTAGTTTTTCAGAGGCATTCCATAAACAAATGCGGGCGTACGAAGAGTTCCACGTCCATGGCGTAAATGGCTCAAACAGATATTGTCATTTCCTGTGTAGTTTGGGTTTTCACACATGTTTCCCATATAAACGGTTCCGTCTGGATAATTGTATATATGCTCACGAGCACGCCCAAGTTCAACCTCTTGTTCTTCTTGATGTCTTGCCATTTTTTCTCTTTCCAAAAACTCAACAATCGCTGGTTTAAGATAATATTGATCACACTCCATAAAGGCTGAGATACATCGGATCCACAAAAACATTTCAATTTTATTCATAGTATAGAAACGAGTCAAGAATAAAAAGTGTTAGTTCATAAACATCATATTTATTACCTGTTTGTCATATCCGTGTATCCAATCCAATCCAAACATGTCTTTGTGATTTACTCGCCGCATTATGGCATCTGGCTCTGGTCGTCGCACATCTCGATGAATTCATGTTCTTTGCTTGAAGTCAAATTTGACATGATGACATCTTGAAAGAACTCGCGTGTCATTTGTTCTGGGTCACAGACAAATGGTTTCTCGGTGTCTTCATCACCCCAGTTTGACGCGTGGTTGAGATTGACTTTGCGGACATCAATCGCTGGCATCTCCGCCGCCGCCGCCGCTTCCGGTTCAACGGCGTGTTTGGACGCACAAAGAGCGGTTGCTTCAAGATTCAATCGAGCGCGAGGTCCATGAGGATGAGCGTATGGTTCACGACGACGATGTTGTTGTTCTTCTGGCTCTTGCCTTTTCAGAGCAGCTTGAAGCCATGGCTTGGAACGACGTTCTTGTTCGTGGTAGTGTGCTTCGTCGCGATCGCGAATCTCACGTTCGCGACGTTCGGTGTCATCACGAAGACGGTCATAGGAACCGCGTCTGGGTTCTTCACGAGCGATGTAGCGTTCTTCGCGTCTGGGTTCTTCACGAGCGATGTAGCGTTCTTCGCGGTACTCACGGTCACGGCGGTAGTCTTCGCGTCTTGGTTCTTCGCGTCTTGGTTCTTCACGGTAGTCACGGCGCGACTTGTATTGCGAGCAGTAAGACGACGTATGTCCGGTATTGTGGCAGATTCGGCAGGCTTGATTCAGGAGCGTTGGACAAACAACCTTTCCGTCAGGTCCGGGCTGGTCTTTGACAAAGTGGCTTGTGTATTCCTTCTCTGATTTTCCAGCATCACGGCACACCTTACAGAAAGGAGTAGCGGCGGCAACGACGGAAGTTTTGTGGTTGGCGAGATTTCTGGACGACGACATTTGATTTGATTCTTTCTAATTGAAGCTCTGTTATATCTCTAATTTGAAGAAAACATTTCAATTTTTTTTCAAATGCTTGAAAATCGACCACATCATCTTATTTCTTTATTCTAAATGTCCCGCCATCAAAATCGACGAAAAGGAATTATTGAATTCTTCCAAGTCCTTCTCGGTTAAGTCGCTGCGTTTTCCGCGAGGCGCCTTAGGGGTAGGAAGGTCGTTATCATCGTCTTCTATCATCGCGGAGTTAGAAGACGTATGTAGTTTGGAATGAGGCATATTGATCTCGTGTATATATTATGTTTATATGTTTATTTCCTTATTCATGGTTCATCATGGTTCATGGACAATATGTTGGCCGCATATTTCTCATAGATTTTCTCATTTAGTTGTTGTAGTTCGAGAGAAATTGTTGCGTCGGTAAGCAAAGGCGTCGGACAACCTGATGTTACTGGTATTCGAAATGTATGACTACACGTCCATCGAAAACCGTTTCGATTATCTTTTTGGTCATATACGAGTGAATATGTGTATGATGTATCATCTTGATTTATAATACGAATTTTAGTATATTTTGGTAAATTCCGGTTGATTGCAGTTGTAATGCTTGCTTCTTCCATATCCACCGACTCGTCATCGTAGGCTGGGGGGTCCTCTTCCACATTTTTCTTTTCTAAATCCACGACAAATTGATTTGCCGAGTCCAACTTTTCATGTAATGATATTTTTACGGATTTTGAACTGACCCATGGTCGCGATAGCTTGGGGTGTGACTCGACTTTGAAATATTCTCTCGGAACACGTTTTCCATTTTTAAGATTCACGAACTCTCGATAATAAACTACATATTTTTTCATCATATTTTGTGTAATTCCCGGTGGCAACGTCTGCGCCGTATGTTTTCTCTCGCGTTTGTCGTTTCTAGCAGCAGTTTGCTGCGGGCATGTAGCGGTGCTGGGTTCGATTATGGAGGCAGTAGCGGATTCCATTTTGTATATCCACCGTATAAAACATATAAAAATGAAACGCTCCTAAATATCAAAGACCAACTCGATGAACGCAATCCAGCAAGCAAAACAGGCTCTCTCGCGCGGTCTCATATTCAAATGTTCGCAGATCGGATTCGCACTTCGAAGCACGTTGTGTTATACAAACCGAATTAATGTAGGGATTCATGATTACGCAGAATATGCCGCACAGTTGCGTGATGGAGATTCTATTTTTATATCCATAAGAGAAACCAGCGTTCCAATTCATACCCTTATTGCGATTCTAGTGGCTCGTAATGTCCGCGTCGTATTTTATATTATGGAAGAACCGCTGGTTACGTGGGAGTTTGTCGAGAGATTACTTCCAGTAAGTATTCGAATATTTGTTCAAAATAATATCTATGACCACCCGAAGGTAGGTATTATGCCTATTGGGATTCGTGATTGTGGATCGATCGTTTCGATGCATCGGCGGTTTCATCATTCGTCTTTGTATGAGAAGGGGGTCTCGATGCTTCGAACACAAGTGGATGCGCGACTTATAAAATGCCTGCTTTGTTTCAGCGTATGGACACACCCAACACGGCAGGAATGCTATGACTTATTCGCGGATGGGGGTGCGAATTCATTCGTCTATAACTTGAACGATGACCCCGCACCTGAACGACGTCAAGAACGAGAGAAACGCGATACACATGAGTATTTTTATGAGAAGATACCTCCGGCGGTGATCTATGATAAAACACTCGAAAGTCGATACGCGCTTTGCCCGCGGGGATATGGTGTAGATACGCATCGGTTTTATGAATGTATTTATCTTGGGTGCGTTCCGATTGTCCTCCGGACGAATACGGTGTTTGACCGGCTCTATGCGGCGTTTCCATGTCTCGTTGTCGAGAGATGGGCTGATGTAACAGAGGCACTCCTCGACCAGTCCTACACGGATTGTTTCACCAGGATGCGCGATTTTCACGCGAAATACCCGCGCTTTTTGACCGATTTGGATAGTATTGAGGGGTTGTTACAGGGACTTTAAGCATGTGCGTAGAGTATATTCTCAGTAGTATATACTAGTGTAATGCTTCTAACGAAACGACAACACCAACCTCGCCGCCATCGCTGGTCGATGAAATACAAGCGCAGCATCAACTGCCGACGGCCGCGTGGATTCTCTCAGCGCCAGCATTGCAAGTATGGGCGGCGGAAATCGAGGTCATCGAGAGATTAAATTGAACTGCTTTTATCGAACGAGTATAAATGTATCGCTGGATACTATCATAGAAATGAAGTCGTTTATTCGTGGAATGCTTGAACGTGTGAGTTTTTCCGTCAAGTCACACACCGCAGTGGCTGCGGCTGCGGCTCCCGCATTATGGCGTTGGGGCATTCAATACGACCAAAAGATTATCGACCGCAAAATCGCCCAAGCAAATGAAGATCATTGTGGATGCTGTGTTGTTGATGTTGTTGTTGGCGATGATACGAAGAAGAATAAAACCGAAGCGGTGAAGAATAAAAGTCTGATGCTCTATGAAAAAACGGAAGAATATCTAGTGCCATATGTAATGTAATGTAATGAAATGAAATAAAATAAAATATAACCAATACGTATATTCTATTTTTTATATAATGCTAAAAAACACAAACTGGACGAATATCTTTCAACTATTGCCATCCTTACTAGCCGGCATCATTCTTATTATCGTATTGGTGATTCAAATCAACAGCCCAAGTGCGACGATCCCACACATCGATATTTCAACAGTATACGTAGAATATTTGCTTTCTTTCATCGCAAGTTTCGTGCTGTTTTGGTTCATGCTCCAACCATTTGTTTCTCTCCTTATTCGAGGTAGCTCTGCCAACACGACTGTGAATTTTCGCGGTTATTTGTTTTTGTCTATTTACGCCATCGTGGCAATCATACTGAGTCCATTTGGATTGTTAAGCATTCGGTTCTTTATACAAGACGAAAGTTATGTAAAATATATTTCGATGACTACAATCGTAAGCGCCCTCGTGGTTTTATATTTTACATTTAGAGCGGCTTTTCCGTAATATTTCGAAGGATTGTTTAGAATATTATATTATCGCAATATACAGGTTTCGACGTGTAATATGATGAATTATACTAGGTTGATTTCGGCGGTAACTTTCACTGTGCTTTTCTTGACGGCGTTGTTTTTATTTATGCGTAATTATCCAAGCGACAGATTGTTTTCGGGTGTTTTCGTAGTGGCAGGTGGGGTGTTATTCTGGTTCGCGTGGGGAGTGGAGGTCAAAACGGTGACGATGACGGAGGCAACGAAAGACAACAAAACGAGCCAATAATATTCTCTATATACAACATAGCCAATACATACATCATGAACATGAATCTCACTTTCAACCTGACAAAATACACCGGCGTTATGGCATTTTACGCCGTGCTGACTTACATCATCTTCCCCGCGATTGCCTATTTCTTATTCGGAAAGACGTTGGAGGCGGTAGGCAACGGTTTCATCGTCGGAAGTGCCGTGTCGGTGATTCTTTGGAAGGTTTACGGGTATGGATTGGTGAAGGGGGCGTAAGCCAGCGTGACTCGGAACTACAAATGATGCTTAATAATATACGCGCTTAATAACCCGCTGACACATGAAAAAAACAAAACGGTTTTTACAATATCAAAAAATTCATTTTTATCAGGAATGTGAATTTTTATTTGGTCGCCAACGTGTATATATTTGTGTTCTTTGTGTTTACCATTCTTTCCAATATTGAAATGGATAAGCGCTTCCATGAAAAATATGATAAATGTGATGAAGGTAATTACGATAAATACGGTTTTCATTTTTTATTATATATAACGCCGAGAATATCATCCCAGGAATATCATTCCATGGATGATGATTCAGTAATCGTCAAATATGAAATCCGGATCGCCTGTAATCATGCGGAGCGCTTCGGTAATGTAGGTGCGTTCAACGGCGTCGGCTTCATAATAGTTCCAATATGCGTCTTGAAGGCGGAGGTCGATGTAGTGCGCGTTATTGGCAATCTGGGTGTTCGTGAAGTGGCTTATCGTGCAGTAGTGAGACGATGGTGGATAATCATTTTTTACAAAGACGCCTTTGCTATTCAGGTGGGCATATTCCGGTCGTTTTTCTCGGATGAGGTACATTTTGCCGGGTTGAAGGTCGGTTGGGAGAACGAGTCGAAGTGGTCGCATTGGTTGGATGGGGGTTGATGTGATTGGTGGATTCAATTTTATCAATTCAATTTTATGGTTTTACTCCATCGCCCCGCCCCGTATTTCGCTTCTACTTTCTCTTTCATTTTCGCGATTTCGGTTTCTAGTGTATAGTTTTCGGGTAATACCATGCGTAATCCTTCACGGACTCCGCTTTCGCGTCGTCGTTCATATACCAAGTGTGGTTTCTCGCGCATCACGATAAGCGAGATATATTTAGGCAACACCGCCGCTGGCGCGGTATCTTCGGGGAAGATGCCCTTTTCCAAATCGCTTACAACCTTATTCGCGGCTTCCAATTTTTGTAGGAGCGACACTTTTTCGGATTTACTCGTCATCCACGGTTTTTCAAGTTTGGGGTGCTTTTCAACCTTGAAGAATTCGCGACTCCTCGTGTGTTCTTTATCCAACCATTCGAAGTAATATACCACATATTTCTTCATCATTTCTTGGGTGATTCCATCAGGGAGTTCGCGCGCACTATGTTTTCTATTGCGCTTGCTTCCATCATCGGCCGTGCCTTTGCTGTTCTTCTGTTGTTCTTGTAATGTAGCAACGCGTAAATTGTCGTATCGGTTATTCAACGGGTTTCGGTCAATGTGATCGACGCTTATGACACCGGTGCCTTTTCCGTGTCCCCACGTATCCATAATCACTTGATGGATGAAGACGTTGTTGTGACACGAGATATACCCGTTTGTGGTTTTATACCACGTGAGCTTCTCGCCTTGGTTGTGGTTTGCCTCGTATTCTAGTATTTTTTGGTAGCTCGTGGGGCATAATTCGCAGTATTCATTTGGTTCGCAATACATGACAATCGCCGTGATTTCGCCGGTGTGGGGATTCATTATTTCCCAGATGGGATTTTTCATTTGGTTGGCGGTGCGTCCGAGAGATTTCGTGTGGCCAGATTTGAATGTGGCGACAGCGGGAGTGGAGGCGGAGGCGGCGGCACCGTATTTCTGGGTGATATAGTCGTGTTGTTGTTGGAAGTGGAGCATGGCGGGTGTGTGAAGGTATGTGGTATGTGGTACATTAAAATGGAATAAATAATTTCAATTTTTCGTTTGAGGGAAAATTGAAATTAAATTAGGTGGTGGGGTTTTATAGAAGAGTGAAAATGCCGAGGAAGTGTGCTTTTGTGGATGAGGAGGGGGTGAGGTGTGGGACACGCCCCCAGTTCAATAATCCAGGTGAATCCAAAGGTGGGTATTGTAATATTCATCGCATAGAAGGAATGGTCAGTATTAAACGGAATACTTGTATTTATAGTGGTTGTAAAATAATTGCGTCTTATAATGAAGATGGTAAAACCAACCCATTATATTGTTGTCTTCATAAATTAGATAACATGGTTTATGTCAAAAATAAAGTGTGTATTTACCAGGATTGTAAAAAGCAACCCAGCTATAACTATGAAGGTGAAATGAAACCAATATACTGTAATAGTCATAAAATAGATAATATGATAAACGTTGTTAGTAAACTATGTATTCATAATGGTTGCAAAACACAACCAACTTATAACTATCAAGCTAACACTACACCATTATATTGTATTGCTCATAAACTAGATGGCATGGTGCCGCTCAAATACAAACATTGTATATACCCTAATTGTAAAATAACACCAAGTTATAATAAAAAAGGTGAAAAAACGCCGTTATATTGTAGTATACATAAACT
>Ga0078894_10000706_pt1 | contig 23897 bp, 19 predicted proteins | sample LauGreSu1BDMLBSD_2_FD_67506 | JGI IMG/M metagenome (GOLD analysis project Ga0078894, IMG submission 67506) | Freshwater lake microbial communities from Lake Michigan, USA - Su13.BD.MLB.SD (version 4) (version 4) | ecosystem: Environmental > Aquatic > Freshwater > Lake | place: Lake Michigan... | reverse complement strand
CTTATCTGCCCGAACGATATAGCTAGAATAAGTGCCACAAGACTTCCTGGCGCTAACTACCAATGGACACCATTCCCTTCTATCATAGGCAAATCAGATACTTCTCACATCCGAGTCAAGACAAAAAACCCGCAATGGTTTTATGTGCATATAGAGGATACTCAAAAATGCTACGTCTTCGATTCCATTTTGCTCAAACAAATTGATAGTACACAGGTAGCAAAGGCAGATTTTAAGGCCAACACAAATTGCCAAAACTTAAGTATCAACTTCACAAATACCTCCCGAGCAGTGTCCTCTTCGCCAAGCTATAGCTGGAATTTTAATGGTCAGGGTAGCTCGACACAAACAAATCCTAGTTTTAACTTTACTAGCTATGGTTTGCAAAATGTGACTTTAATCATTCAAGATAATGCATCTTGTAATAAATCGGATACTATTAACCAAGCGATTTACATTTTGAATAATAGCTTAACTGTACTGCCTTCTATTAAGAGTTGTCAAGGAGATTCGGTCAGTATAGGATTGAAAGGAGTTACTGACCCCACAGCCACCATTAGCTGGACTCCCAATACTCAGATGTCAGGTACCAATAGTTTTAACCCTACAGTCAAGGTCAATGCTCAGACTAAATTTAGAGCAATCATTACTAAAAATGGATGTACGGATACCCTAGAGCAAACGGTGCTCATAGATGTACCTAAACCTCTTTCCATTAATGGCCCAACTGCAGTTTGCAATCTAGCAACTGCTCTTTACACCGCCACACCCCATTCCGTGGGACAATATAACTGGGAGCCCTTTGCTCATATAGTATACCAGAATAGAGATAGTGCACGCATTATCCTCACTGCTAATAGAAAAATAAAAGTCAATTATGTTTCTGACTATAATTGTCTCTCCAGCGATAGCTTATTGGTTCAGTTAGTCAGTGCTAGTATGAGCCTACAAATGGATACGATTGGTTGTAAAGATGAAATCTTAACTTTAAGCTATTCTTCTAATATACCAGGTGGGGTTTATTCATTTACCCCGAGCAGCAATATTATTTCCTCCAACGCGAACTCTGCACAATATCGTGTAGACACCACAAGAATAGTAACGGTAGATTATAGAATCAACAATGCCTGTTTCGATACAAAAACCTTGACTATAAAACTGCTAGAAGATGCTGTAAATTGGCAGCCGGACACTATAACCTGTCGTGGATTAAATACGCAGGCTTTAGCTAATATAAGTAGCAGATGGAATCTCACATGGAGCCCTACTGGTTTATTACAAAGTGCTCAAGGAGTCTCTCCAGCTAGTTTTGGACCATTCGTTCGGGATAGTTCTATATTTATTCAAGCTAGTATAGTCAATAGGCCAACCTGTATTTTCAGAGATACCGCACGAATACGCTTGTTTGAAAATTTAATCCAAATCTCTGGCCCTAAATCTAACTGTAAAGATAGTTTCGTATCGCTACAAGCCAATCTAATTCCCAACACCACCTACACATGGGGGCCGAATAATGCCTTGTTTAATGCGAACCTAAATACAGCGATTTTTAAAACTGACATTAGCAGAAACTATTTTGTAACTGCTCGATTTAAAAACCTATGTACGGCGGTAGATTCACATTTCGTCTTTGCTGGTAATCCCGATTTAAAACTTTGGGCAGATACCATTGTATGCGCCAATGATACTGTATCGCTCAATGCAACTGCTCTTGCAGGTGCAAGCTATACTTGGTCCAATGGAGCTACGACCCCGTCTACAATAGTTACGGTCACTCAACCGACGATCTACAGACTTAGCGTTATAGATTCAAACAACTGCAGACTAAATGATTCACTCCATATAAAACTATTTGATCCTACTACCCTAAAACTATTATCTAGAGATTCTATCGTATGTAAGTTCGATACAGTAAAATTATCGGTACCGAATTATGCAAAGGTCACCTATCAATGGGTACCATCGTTGCCTATTCTCAGCGGACAAGGAACATCTAGCATCAAGGCATGGATAAATGTAGATACTAAATTTCAAATTTTAGCCACGCTAAGCAGAGGTAGTAGTAGCTGCTTTGTTCTAGATAGCATCCTCATGCGCAAAGACACTCAATTTCTAAAAATTTCTGGAAATCAAATAGTATGCAAAGGAGACACACTGACTCTTACCGCCACCCCAAATAATAGCTTCACTTATCAATGGAATCCATTGAATTGGATAAGTCTCAATAGAAATATAGCCAGGTACCAAATCCTAGACTCAATGCTAATTAGATGTGTAGCTACTAGTAGCACTTTTGGCAAGTGTAAATACCGCGACTCTATCAAAGCCGACCGTAGCCGCTATCTGGATGATCTTCGTGTGTCAGCCACTCCTGATAAGATCGAATACGGCTCTGCAAGCATATTACAAGCCACAGCTTCTAATATAGTAGGCTATACTTGGTCACCTGCTAAGACCCTAGACAATAGATTTATTCCAATGCCTGAAGCCAAGCCAGACACTACAACTACCTATTATGTCACTGTGCGAGACCCTCTGGGTTGCAGAAGTGGAGATTCTGTAGTAGTCACCGTATTTTACGAAATATGCGATCATCCAGAAGTATATGTACCTACGGGATTCACACCAAATAAAGACGGGAAAAACGACGCGCTCTATGTGATGGGAGACAATATTCAGAAAATGCATTTCATGATATATGATCGATGGGGGCAATTAATTTTTGAAAGCAATAATCAGAAAAAGGGTTGGGATGGAACCTACAAAGGAATAGAATTAGAACCTGGTGTATTTGCGTACCACCTCTATGTAGAATGCATTGGCGGAGGCACGAGCAGCCAAAAAGGAAATATTACAATTTTAAAATAGCGGCAAGTGGTCAATGGTCAGTGGTCTGTTATTCCGAAGACAAATACTGTAAATTTATTGAGATTCTTGATTCTTATAATTTCTATTATTCTAAGTGATAGTTATTGCTACGGACAAGACCTTCATTTCTCACAATACTATCGCACCCCTATTTTTCTTAATCCAGCGAATACCGGCGCAATGGAAGAAGATGTGCGCGTCATGGCTATTGCAAGAAATCAGTGGGCAACTATCCCTGTAAATTACAACTCTATAGGCATAAGCGCCGACATGAATTTTCCTTTTAAACTTACCAAGGATAAATTCGGGGTGGGTATTCAGCTGCTAGCTGATAGAGCAGGAGATTCTAAGTTTACTACTTTTCAAGCTACTGGCTCAGGAGCTTATCACTTGGTCACTTCAGGTCAAAATTTTATGATACTTTCTATTGGAGCCAATGTAAATTATATTCAGCGAAGCTACAATCCAGAATTGCTCAAATTTCCCGAACAGTTTAATGGAGACTATTTCGATCCTAGTCTACCAGTCACAGAGCAGTTTGATAGGCTCAATCTTGGCTTTTTTGATTTTGGATTAGGCCTGAACTATCAGCAAGTCATACAGGAGCAACATATCATAGCTATAGGTAGCTCTATGCAACACCTTTTATCTTCAGAGCAAAATTTTTTAAGAAAATCTACCAATACCCTACTTCAAAATAGAATCAATCTATATATCAATGGTGAATTTAAACTAGGAAAAGGTTATAGTCTTATTCCTCTCTTTTTCTATCAGCACCAAGATAAAAAATATGAAATAGTACTAGGTGGTGGATTAGGTGTAAATCTAGCACCAAAGAGCAATGAACGCAATAAAATTAAACTAGGGCTAGGCTATAGAGCAGGCGATGCTCTCATCCCTTGGGTGCAATACGAAATTAAGCGCTCTTCATTTCAGCTCAGCTATGACCTCAATAACTCACCCCTAAAGATAGCGAGCAATAGCTATGGGGGATTAGAACTCTCTTATGGCTTTCTGCTTCGTACCCGCGACCAGAGAGAGCGGTACTATGATTTCTGCCCGTTTATTTGGTTCTAAAAGTTATACTACTTGCATAATACAAAAAGTCTTATTTGATTAGGGATGAAATGAGATGGCAGATAATTCTTAATATCTTTCCCATTTCATTATAAAGTCATTCATAAAGTACCCCTTACCAATATCAAAATCATCGATATGATCTATTTTAAAGCCCAGCTTGAAATAAAAGTTGATGGATTTATAATTACTGCGATTTACGGTTAAAGTAAATGACTGAACCGATGGATATAAACTGCATAGTTGACTAAAAACTTTCGCACCATAGCCCCGACCTTGTATGTCTTGGTCTATATAAAATTTATGAATAAACATATTTTCTTCTCCACTAACTGATAGAAATCCAACGGGCTTCTCAGCCAATACTAAAAGATAGAACTGATGCTTCTTTATGGTCATCTGCTCTGTGAGGCCTTCAGTCGAATAGATTTTCGCAAGCATATAATCTACTTGTTCTTGACCCACTATAGGTACATAGTGATGATTCCATATTTTCAATGCTAGAGAATATATTATCGGAATATCCTGTATATTAGCTTTTATTAGTTCTATCATTTTATAAAATCAATTGGGTTATAATTAGGAACAAAGTTATAGATCGATTACAATTCGAAAGAAGAGGCTAAGGTGTATGCACTCAAACTAGCACAGCCACTATCTAGCAAACAATGGCCTGCTGAAATCAATGTGGCACCCGTGGTCACTACATCATCTACTAGAAGCACATGCTTGCCTTGTATTTTTTCTTTATTTTCTATCATAAATGCCTGATCTAGATTCTGAAATCTATTTTCTCTATTTAGCTTGGTCTGAGAGGCGGTTTGCTTACTGCGTTTCAAAATATCTATCGCAGATGGTATCTCTAATATTTCACTCATTCCTTCTGCAAAAAATGCCGTTTGATTATATCCACGCAACTGCAATTTAGTTTTATGAAGTGGTATCGGGATGATCAGATCGACCTCTCTTTTAAAACTTTCTTCGTTTCCTGCTATTGCTAGCCGACCTATTTCTTTGGCCAGATGCGTATTCCCATTGTACTTTATCTCCCATAAAATCTGCTGTACCATTTGATTTTCATTATAAAAAAGAAATGATCCTGCTGCACCCAACGGGATAAATGTCCTCAACTTATCTAAGACTATATTGCTCTTAGAAAAATTGAAGTAAGTACGAGGTAGCAATCCGTGACATTCTATGCAGAAAACATGATCTGAACTTAAAATGCGCTTGTGACAGTAAGAACAGGTATTTAGAAAAAAGTCCATATTATTTTTTTCGAATGATATAGACGAAAACAAAAAAACTACAAGCACCTATAGTATTACTTACAGCATCTTCCCATGAAAAAAATCTGCGGATAGGCAGTATTTTCTGAAGCACTTCCATCGCTAATCCATAGAGACCCAAAACCAATGGTAAAATAAATATACGCCATGAAATACTAGACACTGTATCTAAATGACTATAAAACCCAGCGGCTAGAGCGTATGCCATACTGCCATACATAAGAAAATGGACAATTAAATCTGTCCTAGTATATCCAATCTTCGGAAAAGTTTCTAACGGTAACAGTGACAAAATAGCTACCAACACCAACAATGCAGAGAGTAACCACCATTGGTCTCTAATAAAAGTAGGGAATAAATGGTTCTTAACCCACGATAGCTGCGTAATCATCCGCACTAAGAAGGCCTGCTATTTCACTTTCATTTGCCAGTTCGATCTCTACCATCCAGCCTGCGCCATAAGGATCAGTGTTGACTAATTGAGGATCAGACTCTAATGCATCATTCATGCCCAGTATAGTACCAGTAACAGGCATATAGAGATCAGAAACCGTTTTCACAGCTTCAATCGTTCCGAAAATCTCATTTTGAACTACTTTTTTACCCTGGCTACTAATATCGAGATATACGATATCACCCAATTCTTTTTGTGCGAAATCTGTAATTCCAATTTTAGCTTTATTACCTTCTACAAGTATCCATTCGTGCTCTTTGGTATATTTTAGATTAGCTGGGAAATTCATTTATACTTTATTTTTAGAAATTAAGAAGCAAATTTAACTAGGAATATAGAATTGATGCGAGAAATTATTAACTTCTAGCTTGATTTTTGCCAAGGTATCCTCGTTATCGTGATTTATAAGTGCAGCGTCTATCCATTCTACTATTTTTTCCATATCTATTTCTTTCATTTGACGGGTAGTTATGGCTGGCGTGCCTATCCGAATACCTGAAGTAATAAAGGGAGACTTATCATCAAAGGGAACCATATTCTTATTGACCGTGATGTCTACCTTACCCAAAGTAATTTCCGCTTTTTTTCCCGAGATATTTTTATTTCGAAGATCGATGAGTAGGAGGTGATTTTCCGTACCGCCGGAAACTAAATGATATCCACGAGATAAAAGCGCTTTTACCATTGCTTGTGCATTCGCTAGTACCTGCTTCTGGTAGGTTATAAATTCTGGAGATAAGGCTTCTCCAAAAGCTACAGCCTTGCCGGCAATTACATGCTCTAAAGGTCCACCCTGTGTGCCTGGAAATACAGCTAAATCTATCAATTCTCCCATAGTGCGGACGGCGCCTTTAAGATTCGTAAGCCCCCAAGGGTTATCAAAATCCTTACCTATCATAATGACCCCACCACGCGGACCACGAAGGGTTTTATGAGTAGTAGTTGTGACTAAATGACAATAAGGGATAGGATCTGACATAAGACGCGCTGCTATCAGCCCAGCAGTATGAGATATATCGGCGAGAAGTAAAGCGCCTACCTGATCTGCAATCGCTCTAAACCTAGGAAAATCAAAATCACGTGTGTAAGCAGATGCTCCACAAATAATCATTTTAGGTTTGCACTCTAAAGCTTTAGCATGGACTTTGTCCATATCTATTCTACCTGTCTCCTGCTCCACCCCATAAAACTCTGCATGGTAAAGTTTTCCAGAAAAATTGACTGGCGAACCATGAGTTAAATGTCCTCCGTGAGAAAGATCCAATCCTAAAATAACATCGCCTGGCTTGAGACAAGCTAGCATCACAGCAGCATTCGCCTGTGCCCCCGAATGTGGCTGAACATTGGCATATTCTGCTCCGAAAAGTTTTTTCAATCTATCTATCGCTTCCTGCTCCACCTTGTCTACTACAGCGCAGCCTCCATAGTATCTACGACCTGGATAGCCTTCTGCGTATTTATTGGTAAGGCATGAACCAATTGCGCGCATGACACTCTCCGAAGTGTAATTCTCACTAGCTATGAGCTCAATTCCTTCGCGCTGTCTAATGTATTCTTCTTTTATTAAATCTTCGATTAGATTATCAGGCATTTTTTTCTTCTTTTCAAGCAAATGTACGCTAAAATATTTTTGAAACTTTATTGATTTTGTATGAATGACATTTTCCAAGCCATTCAGGGTATAAAAGAAATTCAAATATTTTTAACTATATTAATTTAACAAAAAAGATAAATAAATCCGAAATTAATTAAAATCTAGCTGAAAACAAGAGGACTAAATAGAAATATAATCTATGTTTGAACTAAATTATGGATATTTGAGGCTTTATTCAAAAATGAACACCTTGATTAGGCTAAATAAATATTATATCACTCTGCTTTTTGTCCTATGGACAGCATGTGCCCATCTTTCTGCTCAGGACAATGCCTTCAGCATAGCAGCTATCCGTGTGGAAGGACCCGTAACCACAGATAAGGCTATGATAGTAGCTCTCTCAGGTCTCAGTGTAGGCCAGACGATTAATATCCCTGGACAAGAAGTAACTCAAGCTATCAAACTACTGTGGAAACAAGGTTTGTTTTCCAATATTGATATTCAATCAGAACGCTATCAAGGAAAAAATGTATTCTTATTAATCAAACTAGAAGAAAAACCCAGAATAACCAAATATAAAATTTTAGGTGTCAAAAAAGGAGATATAGATGAGTTAAGACCCAAGCTAGAACTTAGAGCAGGATCAATACTCAATGATCAGCTTGAAACTAATATTCAAAATATAGTCAGAACCTATTACAAAGAAAAATCCTTTATTTATCCAAAGGTAATTCTTTCTAGTGATGCAGACTCTTCAATTCCTAATGGTGTAGCTATACAAATCAAAATAGATAGAGGATATAAGTATGTAGTCAAGGATATTGTATTTTTAGACAATAACAAAGTATCAACCTCCGCCCTTAAGAAGGCCATGAAGGAAAATAAAACACAGGCTTCAGCGCAATTAGGGGAACTGTTTAAGTTTAAAAAACACCTGTCTAACCCCGGATGGAATTGGTATGACTATCTAGGATCTTTGACCCCGAAAAACATTAAGAATTATATCTCCGAGTTCGTGCAGCCTAATATATTTACAGGAGCTAAGTATAAACCAGAAGAGTTAAAACAAGCTGATTTCGCCTCTATAAAAGAACAATATGCTACCCTAGGCTATAGAGATGCTAAAATCATTTGGGACACGGTGGTGGAGGAATCTCAGCAGAAAGTCAAAATTTTCATAAAAGTAGATGAAGGGAAAAAGTACTATATCCGCAATATCACGTGGGTAGGTAATACTAAATATCCTGATTCGATATTAACGCAAATTTTAGATATACGCAAAGGAGATCCTTTCGATCAGAAAAAACTAGACCAACGCTTGCAGCAAAACCCTGAAGGCGGAGACGTGTCAGGACTCTATATGGATGATGGCTATTTGTTTTTCAGAATAGATCCACAGGAAGTAGCTATAGTAGGCGATAGTGTAGACTATCTCATGCGTGTCTATGAGGGTAATCAATCTACTATCAATCAAATTAGTATATCGGGGAATGTCAAAACAAATGAGCATGTGATAAGACGAGAGCTCAAACTCCGACCGGGTGATAAATTCGATCGATCGAAACTGATACGCACACAGCGAGAACTAGCGGCCATGGGTTATTTCAATCCAGAAGGCACTCAGATCATACCGAAACCCAAAGAAGATGGTACAGTAGATATAGACCTGATAGTAGAGGAAAAGCCGAATGACCAACTTTCTCTATCTCTAGGATATGCCAATTTCTTCTATGGACAAGTAGGTATGAATTTCACCAATTTCTCCCTGAGGAATATGTTTAACCTCAAGACATGGAAGCCACTGCCATCTGGAGATGGTCAGACGCTAGCTATCAATATACAGTCATCTGGTGTGCTGAGTCAGATATTCAACGTATCCTTCACAGAGCCATGGTTAGGAGGTAAAAGTCCTACATCTCTCACCGTAGCGGGCACGCATAGTAGATTTAATAATCCTATAGGCAATGGAACAAATAGTATATTTATTCGCAACAACCTTTCTGTAGAAGTAGGAAAAAGACTGCGATGGCCAGATGATTATTTCGTAGCCTTCTTCGGAGTGACTATGGAAAATAACATTCTAGAGAATAATAATCAATTCGGTTCAGACTTCTCTACAGGGGTAGTCAATAACCTCTTTGGTCGATTCACTCTATCTAGAAATTCCTTAAATGGACCCATTGGTCCGCAGATTTACCCTACTACGGGATCCAATCTTTCCTTCTCGGTTCAGGCTACCTTGCCATACTCCCAGATATTTAAATCTAGAGATCTGAACTATCTGGATCCCAAATTGACCAATGCAGAGCGATGGAACTGGATAGAATATCACAAATGGAAATTCTCTACTGATATGTATATGCCAATAGCTGGCAATTTGGTCGCTCGTTTTGCATCTAGATTCGGCACCATAGGTTCATTTAATAGTAGATTTGGAATCTCCCCTTTCGAGCGATTTAGAATAGGTGGCGATGGTCTCGTGGCATGGAATCAATTCGGACAAGAAACCTATGCCCTCAGAGGATATGATGATAGAGAAGTGACCATCAATAAGGAAGGTGATTTCTTTCAAGGAGCTACTGTGTTTAATAAATATATCTTCGAACTTCGATACCCTATCATGCTGAATCCGGGCTCTTCCATCTATACCATGCTCTTTGCAGAAGCGGGCAATGGCTGGGAGCGATTCAAAGATTTCGATCCATTCAATGTCAAGAAATCATATGGTATGGGCGTCAGATTCTTCTTACCCATGTTTGGACTTCTAGGATTTGACTATGGTCTAGGAGTAGATAAATTCGTCCCTGAAGGTCTTCGAAATGCTAGCATATTTGATAAATACGGTAAATTTAGATTTATCCTGAGCTTCGAGCCGCAGTAGGAAGAGTTAATTATTAAATCTCAAACTCCACCACCACTTTTAACTTCATCTCTTCCAATGATCTAGGATGCTGAAAGCTCAGTTCTTCTGCGTGAAGGTATAATCTATCGACTCGTATGCCATAGAGATCATCGCCCAATATAGGGGTATTTAGACCTAGCTGATGTGCAGCGTGAACCCGCAACTGGTGGGTGCGTCCGCTGATAGGATAGAAATGAATGAGGGTTTTATTCTCCCCGCGCTTTTTGACTTCATAGCGAGTCTGTGCTGCCCTACCAGCAGCATAGCAGACTTTCTGTCGGGGTCTATTTTCATAGTCACCTGCTAGAGGCAAATCGATGAGACCACAATCATTCTCTACTATTCCATCGAGCACAGCTACATATTTTTTGTGAATGGTGCGGTTTAAAAATTGCATTTGAATATGTTTATGTGCTGCTTTATTCTTAGCGAAAAGAATCAGCCCCGATGTAGACATATCGAGTCGATGCACGACCATCAGTTCCTTTAGCTCTGGATAATGAGCCTGTATGCGAGTGTAAATAGAATCCCCTATATTTCTGCCAGGCACAGATAGAAAATCATGGGGTTTATTGATCGCAATAATATCTTCATCGTCATATACTATATCTAGCTGCGCTAATTTGGTAGGATTGTCTTCTAGTGGATTGGGATCTACATCAAGACCTATAAGCATGTGTGTGAGTATGGGCAGGCACTTGGTTTTACAGGCTGGATAGAAATAGCCATGTTTTCTAATTTCAGAGCTTGGAGATTTCCCATACCAGAATTCTGCTAGACATATAGGCGTGAGCGCATGTGTGTAGGCATAATGCAGGAGTTTAGGAGCAGCGCACTCACCAGCACCAGAGGGGGGCAAATCGCCCTGGCTGATAGGAAATATAGCGTGTAAGCTTTTCGTTTGTTTCTCGGCATTGAGAAAGGTGTAGTTTGCAAATAATTTGTGCTGAAGCGCAATAGACATCTCTTTCCGTTGCTTCTTTAGTAGATTTATTTTGGCTTCGTGATGCTCTATTTTAGACCTTAGTTCTTCTATTTTATTCTTCCAGTGAGCAGTGAGATGCTTCAGTTCATAATGCAATTGTGCACTCTCCCTATCGAGCTCTTTCTGAGCAGCATGTCTATAGGCTTCTATTCCGGTAGTTTTGAGAATTAGTCGTTTAGATTCACGAATCTCTTTGGCTTGTTTTTTTTGGGCTTTAAATGCTGCTATTTCTCGATCGCTATCAATGATAGCTTGCTTTAATTCTGCTTGCCATAGTATGTATTCCGGAGCCATTTCTAATTCCTTCACCTGGACATTTAAGAGATGAATTCTTTTTTCTTCAGGCTTGTAGAATCCTTCACTAGTGAGCATATCATAGACCGGCGGCACGAACCGATCATAATCATTTTTCTTACCGAGTTTACCTGAAAAGGCGCTGATATATCCGAGCTGTCCACTAGAATTTCTGACAACTAATACGCCAAACATTTTACCTATTCCATTAGACTCCCCGTTCATACCGAAGGGATGCTTATCTTCTATTTCGCTCTGAATATAATTTTGCAATTCACTCGCTGCTACTATGGCCAATGGCTCCGGAGAGTAATTAAACGGGTAGGTAAATTTCTCTGGTATAGATAGAGAACTGACATCGGCCAAAAAGGGAGTGAAATAGGTCATAAAACTCTAGACTTTATTCGTTTATTAAACTCTAATATAATAAATAGCAAACTCAATAAGAATAATGCGCCCATTTGAAGATAATGCAATTGTTTTATCTTAGGTTTATCATAGTTGAACTCTACTCGGCTTATGCCAGGTTCTAAAACAATTTTCGGAAAGAAAGAGTCTGGAATAAAGGCTCTTCGCTGACCATTGACAGTGGCCGTCCAGCCAGTGAAATAGTTTTGCAATAGAGTACAGGTATCTCTGACTTTAGAGTTAATATTCGCGCTCATTTGATTCGGTGAAAATCGAGTTAAATCGACCTGCGAAGTTTTATTGGATGTATACACAAATCGATGGCGATCAATATCTGGTATAGACTTCCATTCATAATATTTTTTCAATTTGTAATTGTCATATCCTTGAATGGTTGGAGTTTTGATTAGAAAATTTCCATTGATAAGAAAGCTGTCTATATGTCTATTCGAATAGGAACTGTAATTAATTAATTCTTCGTTAGGTATAAAGTCGAAACTACGATTATACTGAGCATATATTTCCTGAAACCGATATACTGAGGGCTTCCTATTATAAACCAATAATGGCGCCAATACCTGTGTGGTTCCTACTATATCTATAAGAATACAAAAACATAAGACTATTTTTTTAGTTTCATCTGACACAGATTTTTTTAGTGTATATTGAATTGCTAAAAGGGCTGTAGCGGGAAAAATAGTCATGATAAGCGAAAACTCTAATAAACGATGCCAACTAGGAGTATTTATAGCGAAATAGATTAAAATCAATACAAAAAACAACCCATAAAATGGAAGATAATAGCTGAGGATATTTGAAAATTTAGCCCATGCCTTATGTTGCACGATATGACAAACACTAGACAGACTTAACATCAGTAACAATAATTCTGGAACAAAACGAAACAACGCACTATATTGAAAATAGTTCATCAAGGGCACATAATGATAAAGCAGGGTCCTAAACCAAGAATAGTATCCGAGACTGAAGGCGAAAAATAAAATAGATATACTGATCAGCGTCCAGAAATATTTGCGTGGCAAATACCGGCAACCATAAATGAATAAAGGTAGAAATAAAGCGCCTAAATAAACACTACGCATAGATAAGTCCGTATTAAATAGCCCTGAATCTGATATAATAAATCCGGGGTGAATAAGGGTTATATAACTCCATGGGGAAAATGGATTTCCATTCGCTAATTTGAGACTGACACCTTCCGTGCGTGTGATCTTATCAAAGGTGAGTGCTAATGAATAGAAATAGCCACTGCATAATATTGCGAAGATAACACCCGACCCCAATAAGTATACTATGGACTTATAATTTTTAGTTTTGAAAAGAAGATAAAACCCTAATCCTAGATACAAGTATAACTGAATAAAACACATTGGTGAATAGCCTCCTAAAAGAGAAAATGCCAAACTAATTCCTAATGGTATCGCAAAGCGAAATTCATTATAAATGATGACTTTATATATGAAAAATAAATTCCAAATGAAAAAACAAAAACTAGTGATAATCCATAAATGCTGCGCATGACCAAGCATAAAGCCTGATAAACCAAGAACGATACTAAACGTGATATTTAGTAAAATATCATTGTGGAATAGGGAGAAAAATTTATACGCCCCTATAGCAGTGGCAAGATAGACTAGAAAAAACTCGATATGTAAACTGAAAAAACTATAACCAGTAGTATAAGAAAACAACCATATAGGCGGGTAGTGATAGCGACTCACTAGGTCTCCATATAATGGCGAGCCTAGGTGTATATAGGGATTCCAGTATGGGAAAATGCCTTCCTGAATACACTGGGATATATAATTGGAGAAAATAAAAATTTGACTAGCATTATCAAATTTCAAAGCTTTGGTGAAGAGAATTATTTGAAATAATGCAATCAGAAGTATCACTAGAATAGAAACATAGGGATGCTTTTCTATCAGCATGATATTCTTATCGAGGTTAAATTTCTTTTTCAATATCAACTATAAACAGCCATGGAATATAGCAAAAATAAGACATTCACCTTTTACAAAGGTCTAATTTTAAAAACTACTATATTTGTCTATTATTAATTCATACGAATATGCCCCACTATCATAGACTAGGCTCTGTTCCTCCTAAACGCCATACCCAATTTCGCAAACCAGACGGCAGTCTTTATCAAGAAGAGCTCGTTAGTACAGAAGGTTTTTCTAATAATTATTCATTAGTTTATCATAGCCATCCGCCTACCGCTGCTACTAAATATCATGAAGCCTTTTCAGTAGCCCCTCCTGTAGTAGAGGTAGAGCATTGTAGACCAAGAGCTTTTATGGGCTATAAACATGCCCCTGCGGACGATTATCTCAAAGGGAGAAAGCCTCTTATGGTGAATAATGACTGTGAAATAACCGTCTGCGCACCAGCTAAATCCATGACAACGTATTTCTATAAAAATAGTTCAGCAGACGAATGTATTTTCATCCACGAAGGAGAAGGTATACTTAAGTCTGTATATGGGGAGTTGGAATTTAAATATGGAGACTATATCATCGTGCCTCGTGGTACTATCTATCAGCTTCATTTCAATTCAGAGAGCAATAGATTGCTCATTATAGAATCTTTTGGCCCTTATCAGTATCCTAAGCGATATCTATCTAAGTACGGTCAACTTATGGAGCATTCTCCATACTATGAGAGGGATATCATACCACCATCAAATCTTAAGACCCATGATGAAAAAGGAGAATTTTTGGTTTATATCAAGAAAAATCAAATGATGTACCCTACCACCTATATGTATCATCCTTTTGGAGCTATAGGCTGGGATGGATGTCATTATCCATATATATTCTCGATACATAATTTTGAGCCAATTACGGGCAGACTGCACATGCCACCGCCTATCCACCAAACTTGGGATGGCAAAGATTTCGTCATATGTAGTTTTGTGCCAAGAAAATATGATTATCATCCACTTTCTATCCCTGCACCCTATCATCATGCCAATGTAGATAGCGATGAGGTTCTATATTATGTAGCAGGGGATTTTATGAGTAGAAATCATGTAGAGAAAGGTATGTTTTCCCTTCATCCAATTGGTATTCCACATGGTCCACATCCTGGTGCTATAGAGCGCAGTCTAGGAAAGGAACAAACAGATGAATTGGCCGTCATGATAGACACCTTCCGACCACTCAAACTCACGCAATATGCTCTAGATATAGAATGGACAGAGTATGCCTATAGTTGGGTGCATTAGTATTATCAATTGGATCATGATATGAGGCGTATTCCTATATATTATTTTCTGAATAATAAGGCAACATTACCCTCAAATTTTCGTAAGCATTCTGATAGTCATGAAATACAAAAATAGATCCTTCCCGTGAGAATTAAATTTTTAGCTTGATTTTCTCTAAAGGTTTTAAATCCTGCTTCCAATCTTCCGTGAGGACAACTCAAAGGATGATTCAAATATTTTTATTTTTCAAATAATGATACATAGACCATGTGAGTTTTCCATAAGGTGGACGATAAAATGAAGATAAAAATAGTGCTTCAGATTTTTCAAAGTCTTCTTTAAATTCTTTCTGTGTTTGTCTCCAAGCATTCATATACACATAAGAGTAGCAGCCAACTTCATGTCCTCTCTCTACGATAGCTTGAAAATAGGAGGGATAGTTCTCTATATATTTACCGACACAGAAAAATCTAGCCTTCATATTATAACGATCTAATAAATCAAGTATCCATAGTGTATTTGGGCTCGGACTGCAATCAATCGTATGGCACCACAAACTAGAATCGGGAACATAAAGCTGAAGATTTGGGAAACCTATTTGAATCCATTTATAAAGCTATCTCACATGATTATTTTTTTCATTTTTACATGTGGTATACCGACTTCTTCGAATTCCTCTGAGACTATTTGGAATTTTAGTTTCTGATAAAATGGCACGGCAGTCTTTCTTGCATGACAATAAATTTCTATTATCTCTTGTTTTTTAAGATTTTCCTCACAATATAAATATAAATCTCTACCGATTCCCTGGCCTTGAAATGCCCGAGCTGTAGCTACCTGACGCATTTTAGCAGTTTGTCCTGAAATGACAAACTGGCAAGAAGCTACTATTTTACTATCCGTTTTAAGAGCAAAAATTAATTCGCTTTCCTCCTTTTCAATATCATCTGCACTAAATCGTAATCCTAATGGTAAACGAAGCACCAGTTCCCGCATTCTCAAAACTTTCCAATAAGCCTCTGTATTATAAATAATTGAAGTAAAACTCAAAATATTGATTAAATTTATATAATGCAAAGTTAATGAGATTCTTAGTCCAAATTGAAAATTAGTTTTAAAAAATGCATATTGCCGTTTTATTACTTTTATTGGCATTTGGATATTACATCCAAGGGCAAACACTATCTATAAAGCTCAAAATACAAAAGCATTTTAGTAAAAAATCTAGTCTATAACTAGGTCATTTATCAAAAGGAACTTACCATGTTATTGTCTATTATCCTAATCATTTAGATAAATATAAAAATTTTTTGGAATAAAATCTTAAATTTGCTCAAAATTAAAGCACATGATTAAAAGCATTCACGGCCTCATCGCCTATTTATTTTTAATTTCAACGGTTACATTTGTCATTTTTTCTTTGATTAGTTTTTTGAAAAAATCTGATTTCAGGAAAACGAACATAACTTTGGTTAAATTAGCCTTTATCTCTAGTCACTTGCAATTGGCACTCGGACTCTTGCTCTGGTGGTCTCAAGGCTATCTATCTCAGCTTAGTCAAGATACGAAGTCCGTAATGGGTGACAAGGCCCTTCGAATTTTGGCAGTAGAGCATCCTGTTACCAATATTCTTGCTATTGCGTTGATTACTATCGGCTTTATTTCGATTAAAAAATCCGCCATAGATCAGACGAAACATCTCAAAGGTATTATTTACTTCGGCATTGCACTTTTACTTATCTTGTCTCGTATTCCATATCATTCATGGTTAAATCTATAGATACCAAGCTTAGAACTATTTTAGATAATGTGCAGTTAGAGTATATTCTACATAGACTTGCTCATCAGCTGATAGAAGTTCATGGCGGCTTCAAGGACTCTATTTTACTCGGAGTTCAGCCTAGAGGTATTACGCTCTGCAGTATTATCCACCAGTTAATAGAATACAAGCTAAAAACTAAAATCTATCATGGCTCAATTGATATATCGATGCACCGAGATGACATTCATCTTCAAGGCACTAATTTATCTATAGGAAAGACAGAAATTCCTATCTCTCTGGATAATAAAAATATAGTACTCATAGACGATGTACTCTATACAGGCCGAACGATAAGAGCAGCTTTAGACACCCTTATGGATTATGGTAGACCGAGAGATATAGAACTCCTCGTTTTGATAGATAGACGTCTACATAGGCATGTCCCTATTCAGGCTAAATACATAGGACGCGCTATTGATTCTATAGAAGAAGAAAAAGTCAAAGTAATCTTAGAAAAAGATTCTAAAAAAAATAGAGTAGAAATTCTCACACAGGAATAATTGAAATCATGTTTAAACACAAGCATTTACTAGGGATAGAACAGCTAGATAAGAGTGATATCATTCAAATTTTAGATCAAACTCATCAGTTTAAAGAAATAATAAACAGACCTGTCAAAAAAGTACCTACACTTCGCGATTTCACTATTGCCAATTTATTTTTCGAAAATTCTACCAGAACTAAACTTTCTTTCGAGCTAGCACAAAAAAGACTTTCAGCCGACGTCATTAACTTTTCTAGTTCGAATTCATCTGTCAAAAAAGGAGAAACCCTTCTAGATACCGTTCATAATATATTGGCTATGAAAGTGGATATGGTCGTTATTAGACACGGTAGTCCTGGAGTACCCAATTTCTTGTCTAAACATATTAATGCACATATAATTAATGCTGGAGACGGTACACATGAACACCCTACACAGGCATTGCTAGATGCTTTCTCTATTAGAGAAAAACACAAAGAATTCAAAGGTCTAAATGTAGCTATTATTGGCGATATTATGCATTCTAGGGTAGCACTATCCAATATATTTTGTTTGAAAAAACTAGGCGCTAATATTAAACTCTGTGGCCCACCTACTTTAATACCAAAATATATAGAAGAGCTAGGTGTAACCGTGAGTCATAGCATAGATGAAACTTTAGCATGGTGTGATGTGGCCAATGTACTGCGTATACAAATGGAGCGCGCAGACGACGCCTATTTCCCATCTACTAGTGAATATGCAGCTTTCTATGGCGTGAATATGGAACGACTGAATAAGCTCTCTAAAACCATTACTATTCTTCATCCTGGACCTATTAATAGAGGTGTTGAAATTACAACTGATGTAGCAGATTCAGAACACTCTGTCATACTGGATCAGGTAGAAAATGGAGTGGCTGTGCGCATGGCGGTCACTTATCTACTATTTTCTCAGGGGATGCAGCAGAGGAATTAAGTAATTATCCCTTCTTACGAAGCACAAAATTCTGACCCAAATACACTTTTCTTACTTGTTCATCCTGGCTCAATTCCTCGGCAGTACCATATTTAAGTACACTGCCTTCAAATAAAAGATATGCACGTTCTATGATAGAAAGTGTTTCCTGTACATTATGGTCTGTAATTAAGACCCCAATGTTTTTATCCTTAAGTTGAGTGACTATTTTTTGAATATCTTCTACTGCTATAGGATCTATGCCTGCGAAGGGTTCGTCTAATAAAATAAAATCTGGGTTAGTGGCCAAGCAGCGAGCAATCTCAGTGCGTCTTCGCTCACCGCCAGAGAGTATATCGCCTTGGCTTTTTCTCACATGAGATAATCTGAATTCAGATATTAGACTTTCTAATTTTTCATTTTGCTCTTTTTTAGATAGCCTAGTCATTTCTAGAACAGCTAATATGTTATCTTCTACGGTCATCTTCCTGAAAATAGAAGGCTCTTGTGGCAGATAACCAATACCCATCTGGGCGCGCTTGTACATGGGTATCTTTGTAATATCCTCCTTGTCGAGGAATACCCTGCCGCTATCCGGCTTTACTAATCCTACAGCTATATAAAAAGAGGTCGTCTTGCCAGCACCATTTGGCCCTAGTAAACCTACGATCTCTCCCTGTTTGACCTCTATAGACACATCATTGACTACTTTTCTGCCGCGATATGCCTTTACTATATGCTCTGTGCGTAACGTTTTCAAATTCTATATCTCTTTTAAAACTATTTCGTGTTTTTATACCCTAGCTGAATAAGCAAATCTTTTGTCTTCTGCACATAATCACCTTGAATGATAATTTCTCCATCCTTTACTGAACCACCTACACCTAACTTAGTCTTCAATTGCTTAGCTAGAACTTCTAATTCATTATCAGATCCTTCAAAACCATAAATAATGGTAGCTTTTTTTCCCGCTCTATGCTTAGTTTCCAGTCTTATTCTCAATTTCTGACTAGATATCTCTTTATTTAAATCATTATATTGTTCACTTTCTTCTAGAGAATAATCAGGATTTGTAGAATAGACTAATTTGTTTTTACTCATATAAAATTATCCCTCAAAAATAAGTGAAATTTAACAACTACTATTTAATTATTGTATTGAATTACACATTTGACACACTGTTAGGAGTGAAGATGGTGTGCGATATGGGTTAAGTTAAAAGTTTTCTAAAATGGGATAAACAATACTAAAAGTTTCATCACTGTACTCTGCGAATAAGTATTGACTTCTCAGCTCTTCAATCTTTGATTTTTTCATCCAACTCACATCTGCTACTTCCTCATTTATCTTTACCTGCTGGAGCATATAGCTAGGTAGAAATGCCTTGAAAATAGTCACTATGGCGTGCTCAATAATTAACTCATTTACCAATTCTAAGACTATTTGAGTATCTGCTAGACCCAGCTCTTCGCTTACTTCTCTATAAGCAGCTAATTCTAAATCTCTCTCCCCTGATACCACGCTCCCAGTGGTAGTAGCCCACCTTCCAGGAAACCAGGTAAGATGCATGGCTCTCTGCTGAATAAGAAATTCATTTCTTTCATTGAATATCCATACATGAATAATGCGATGATAATAACCTATAGGAATAGCCTCTCCCCTTTGAATAGATTTACCTTGATGCTCTCCAAGACTATTATACAAATCCCATGTTTCCACCCTTCTATCGGATCAAAGTCACATTGCCTGATTGAACTATGCGCTCATTGTCATAAGTAAAAGCCTCTACGTACCACACGTAGACTCCAGCAGGACTAGGCTGTCCTTCATAGCTTCCATCCCACCCTTTATTGATATCTGTGGTAGTATATATTTTCTCGCCCCATCTATTGAAAACCTTGAAATAAGATATAGATCGAATATTGAGATGTTTTACAATCTTAAATTCATCATTTATACCGTCTCCATTGGGAGAAAATCCGGTCGGTATCAGCATTACATTTTTTCCGTAGACAAATACATTGATACTATCCCGTCCGACACAACCTCTTTCATCTGTCGCCTCGAGCCAATACAATGTCGTATCCTTAGGGCTGACGTGTATTTCTCTCACAAATGGATTCGTCTCAACTACTCGTTTTGGGAACCACTCTAGCTTTTCTGCTGCCGTGCGCCCTACTATAGTTATTTCTTGACCCCTAAAAATACTTGTATCTTTTCCTAAATCTACTTTAGGCAAGGTATCTACATAGACATCTACTTTGAGAGAATCTAGAAAACAATCATTAGAAATGAAAATGGTATAAGTGAAAAAAGAATCTGGAAACACTTGAGGGGTCCTAGATAGGGTATCGCTGATATTATAATTGGGCTGCCAAAGATAATAAAGTCCCCCTTCAGCATAAAGATCTAAAAACTTTCCTTTACATATTCTTGCAGGTCTAGTAGCATAGGGTCGTATATGCTTTTGTACATTAAGCACAAAACTATCGGTCCAGGTGCACTGATGAATATTTGTCGCTTTAATATAATACTTGGTCGTATCTTCTGGAAACGCCTTTACCGTCTTAGCAGTATCCGAACTGAGCCCTATGGGATTCCACCATAGATAGTCACTTTTTTCCTTAGTTAAGACTGTCAGTTCTATCGTATCTCCTTGGCAAATATACCTAGGTATAGTTACAACGCTCAGGTAAGGCAAATCATGCACTAAAAGTCTAATAGAGTCGGTATTGACACAATTATTCGTGTCTATGACTTTCAATATATAAGTTTGACTAGTGCCGGGCTTAGCTGTAGGATTGTAAATTTTTCGGTTACTAAAACTTGGTTCGGAAGTAGTCCATGTATAGTCGATATGATAAGGGTTAGATAGAAACTGGTAGGTCTCCAAAAAACAAATCGAATCTAGCGCTTTCAAGCCTATAATTGGCAGAGGTAGTACATTGACCACAACAGTATCTGTTTTTGTATAGCAATAATTGGATATACTTAGAATATATTGAATGGTATTTAACGGCTTGAGAACTGGTGTTCTAATATTTGGATTCGAAATCGCCAAAGGTGAATTAGGGGTCCACCTATAAGTAGAGAATTCCCCCTGATCATGCGGAAAAATCTGAAAAGTATCTCTAGGACAGATAGACGTATCAGTCATAAGAATTAAATTAAATCTCGGGTCTAGAACTATGACTCTGACCGTATCACGCATGAGGCATCTATTGGTATCTATCCCGTGGAAAATGTAATCCGTATTTACTAATGGTCTAGCAGTTGGCGTAGACGAGTTCGAATTGGTCAATGTGCTAGCTGGCAACCAATAGACTGAATTAAAAACTCCTGTGCCATTGAGTTGTGCAAATATTCTAGCATTAGTACTCGGTGGTAGACAGATACTGGTATCTGGACCCGCACTGATGGATGTTTTAGTATAAAATTTTATCTTAACCGAATCAAAATTAAAACACTGATTCGCATCTGTTCCTTTGACTACATACATGATTGAATCTGGATAAGGAGGCGCAGCAATTGTTGCAGCAGCATTAGGATTCAAAAGAAAACTAGGTGGAGTCCATTGATAGATAGCGCCACCAATGGCGGATATAGGAGTAGGCTGGTCATAACATAAAATCGTATCTCTAGAGGCCCTAATGGTAGGCAGAGGATTGACGATAAATGGGAAATTCAAAGAATCTATACAACCAAAATTAGTGATAGCCCATAAATTTATTGAGCCACTAGCCATAGTGGCAGGAGTGTAAGTAGCATTGCAGGCAGTCAATTGAGTGCCTGTAGGCAGGGTCCATCGGTAACCTGATATTACGGAAGGAGGATTCACTGTCACATTGCAGACTAGATTCATAGGTTGCCCTATACAACCATTAGGAACGGTAGCTAGTATATTCGGCTTATCATATAAGGATATTGGCAAGCTTGTATCGCTAATGCAACCATTTTGGGACGTCACTTTTAGTTTAACCACATAATTTCCTGAAGCTGGATAGGTATAAATTGGATTTTTGGCAGAAGATGTTTGTCCATTCCCATAAGTCCATTCCCACTTCACTATAGCGCCACTAGACTCAGAGGTCAGGTCTGTAAACTGCACTGGTTTCCCTTGACACACTTGATTCTGAAAATTAAAATTTACATTTATGCGTGGATAAATTTTACATATTCTTCTAGTAGTATCAAAGCAAAGCTGACCATCTATTCGTTTTTTAAAAGCTCGCAAAATGACAGTAAATGTGCCCGTATCAGAAAATGTATGAGTCGGATTGGTAGCAGTAGATGTATTATTCGCTCCACTAGCAGGGTCTCCAAAGTTCCATTCATATCTATCCGCATTGGTGCTTACATTATTAAAATTTACATTAAAATCGCCACAGAGAATATAGGTGCCAATATCCTGTTTAGGATCATAGGTGCCACCTATGAATGGAACATCTGCATTCGGTAGATCGCAATCTACTACATTATATTGAAAATCTCGAGCGAATGAATCTATGATGACCCCATTTCTTCTTTCTTTCACCATAACCGAAGCCACAAATCGTCCTACTCTATCTGGCTTGCATACTAATAGGCCTGACAGCGGGTCAATGCTCATAGGTGGTGCGCCTCCTATAATATTGCCTGTGTTATATCCATTAGACCATTGAACAGGTTGGACATTTAATGTTTGTTGCCTACTAGTAGGATTATCTGAATTCAATCCTGCAAGTGGTGCAGTCAATGAATATTCCAGTTGATCGCCATCCTTGTCAATAGCCGAGTGATCAAAATAAAAACTCTGATTGACGCAAATAAATATTGGAGGAAAATCTTTAAACCTAGCTGAATTATTGGGATAAGTACCGTGTGGTGGAATAAATGTACGAAGCGTAATGCCGGGCTTATCCTGGTTCCCTGGTTGGTTTCTAATATTCAATATACCGTCGTTTCTGCAGCAGCGCATATGCTGAATAGTATAGCCTTCGTTATTGGAAGGAAGGTCGATAATGGTCTCATAAAATCCTCGTTCCACACAGGTATTCTTATCCACTTTCAGGCAGGGGTTGACAATAACCGGATTGATTTTTAGTGCCGTGCCTTGAAGCTGAAGTGCGTTGGTAAAAAATGGAGGCAATGAAGCGGCTATATTGTTATCTATATTTCCTCTGAAAACACTAAAATAAAATGGAGGCAATTGTTGATTATTATTATTACTTGGAGTGCCATCATAACCTACCACAACTGCTGGACTGCAATCACGGTAAACTTCGAAAATTAGTTTATATTTATTACCTCCTAGATGCTCATAATATATAACTCCTCCTACAATATGCGTAGCATTTATAGACCCTACTATTAGTAGAAATATGAATAGAATAAAGTAAAAAAAGCCTGGGCGTTTCAAGTATAAATAATTGATTACTACAAAATTAATCAAAACTAGACTATTATAATATTATTTTTTAAATGATTTCTGCAGGATTAACAATATTTTGCATGGGTTAATCTTTTTTATATAACGCAAAAGGTGAACAGAAATTTATATTTGCAATAAAAAA
>Ga0078894_10000705_pt1 | contig 23918 bp, 25 predicted proteins | sample LauGreSu1BDMLBSD_2_FD_67506 | JGI IMG/M metagenome (GOLD analysis project Ga0078894, IMG submission 67506) | Freshwater lake microbial communities from Lake Michigan, USA - Su13.BD.MLB.SD (version 4) (version 4) | ecosystem: Environmental > Aquatic > Freshwater > Lake | place: Lake Michigan... | reverse complement strand
AATTAAATAAAGTTGATTTTCCTACATTAGGTAAGCCTACAATTCCTGCTTTCATTATGAATTTGTTTTAAAAGTGTGCAAATATACTTCTATTAATTGAAAGTTTAAAAGTTTTTGAAACACATTCTATTATAATAGGAGTGCAAAAAAAATCCCAAAGACAGCTTCGGGATTCGTTTTTATTTTATAAAAAACTATTCATTGTGTAAAAACGATTGACGGTTTAATAACGTTTCTTCACTTTCTACATGATTATCATCGGGCACACAACAATCTACTGGACAAACTGCAGCACATTGAGGCTCTTCGTGAAACCCTTTGCACTCAGTACATTTACCTGGCACAATATAATAGATATCATCAGAAATTGGAGTTTGAGCGGCATCGGCATCAATTTCTGTTCCATCAGGCAAAATCACTTTTCCTTTTAACTTGGTTCCGTCTTTATATCGCCAATCATCAGCACCTTCATAAATAGCAGTATTCGGACATTCTGGCTCGCAAGCTCCACAATTAATACATTCGTCTGTAATTATAATCGCCATTTTTCTTTTTGATATTAAAATTTAGATATTAGATATAAAAATCTATTTTACTAAATGATTTGTTTAATTTTGTGCAAAATTACAATCAAAACCATTCATATACAAGTCGCAAATGTTACAAATCGATAAAAAAAAGTGTTTTATTGCTTTAGGGGAGTTTTTAAGTCAATTTTCATTAGATAATTCTACTAAAAACGCTGCCGTAAAAAATAACGATTTGTATTATGATGCATTTTTAAATTTGATTGAATTATCGCAATCACATAACGGTTGGTTTACTCCAGAGCAAGTATATTTTGCTATACAATCTTGGGCAGAAGCCTTAACTGAAGAGCATCTAGACGCGTGGTTATCCAGTTATGATTTTAGTAATTTAAAACCAAAAACAGTAGGATTGATTCTTGCAGGAAACATTCCTTTGGTAGGATTTCATGATTTTTTATCGGTGGTGATTTCGGGGCATAAAGTTTTAGTAAAAACTTCCTCAAACGATCAAAAGTTATTGCCGTTTTTAGCGAATTATTTAATTTCAATCAATCCTGAAATCAAAAACTACATTACGTTTACTGAAGAAAAATTAGAAAATTTTGATGCCGTAATTGCAACCGGAAGCAACAATACCGCACGCTATTTTGAATATTACTTCAAAGACAAACCGAGTATCATTCGGAAAAACCGAAATTCCGTTGCTGTATTAACTGGAGAGGAAACCATTGAAGATTTGGAAAATTTAGGAGAAGACATTTTCAGGTATTTTGGATTGGGCTGCCGAAATGTTTCTAAATTATTTGTACCAAAAGGCTATAATTTTGATGCGTTTTTCAAAGCCATATACAAGCAAAAAGATGTGATTTATTATGAAAAATACGCTAATAATTACGATTACAATAAAGCGGTTTTCTTAATGAGTAATTTTAAATTATTGGATAACGAATTCCTAACCATAAAAGAAGACACGAGCTACTCCTCTCCTATTTCTTCTTTGTTTTATGAATATTATGATGACATACAAGTACTAAAAAATCGATTGGAAGCATATGCCGATCAAATTCAGTGTATTGTTTGCAAGGATTATTTTGATAACAGCATCCCATTTGGGCAAACCCAAAAACCAAAACTATGGGATTATGCTGACAATGTAAATACCTTAGAATTTTTATTGCATCTTTCTTAAATTCACCCATTACATTATTGATAAAATATGTTATAAACTATTACGATTTCGTTAATAACATACCCTGATTTTTGATAAATTATAACCTCAATTCCAAATGGTATTTCCGAAATTTGCACTTTAAAAATTTGGAACTACTACCATGAAAAAACACAACTACAGCGCAGGACCTTGCATTTTACCACAAGAGGTATTCGAAAAATCGGCACAAGCTATTTTAAACTTCAATAACTCGGATTTATCAATTTTAGAAATTTCACACCGAAGCAAAGATTTTGTTGCGGTTATGGACGAAGCAAGAGCCTTAGTTTTAGAATTATTGGGATTAGAAGGAAAAGGATACCAAGCCTTATTTTTGGCAGGTGGTGCTAGTTTGGAATTTTTAATGGTTCCTTATAATTTAATGAAAACCGATGGAAAAGCAGCCTATTTAGACTCAGGAACATGGGCAAACAACGCTATTAAAGAAGCCAAACATTTTGGTGAAACAATAATTGTGGCTTCTTCAAAAGAAGAAAACTACAATCACATTCCGAAAGGATATGCTATCCCAACGGATGCTTCTTATTTTCACTGCACCAGCAACAATACTATTTTTGGAACACAAATGAAATCGTTTCCAGAAACGAATGTTCCTGTTGTTTGCGATATGAGTTCGGATATTTTTTCTAGAACTTTAGATTTCTCTAAATTTGATTTGATTTATGCGGGAGCTCAAAAAAATATGGGGCCTGCAGGAGCTACATTAGTAGTTGTTAAAGAAGAAATTCTTGGGAAATCAGGAAGATACATTCCGAGTATGTTGGATTACGAAAAACATATTAAAGCAGAAAGCATGTACAATACGCCGCCTGTTTTTCCGGTTTATGCTTCCTTGTTAACGCTTCAATGGTTGAAAAACTTGGGCGGAATTGCTGCAATTGAAAAAATCAACGAGGCCAAAGCGGCCTTATTATACGCAGAAATCGACAGAAACCCATTATTTAAAGGTACTGCTGCCGTAGAAGATAGAAGTATCATGAATGCCACTTTCTTATTAAATGACGAAAGCCACGCTCCTATTTTTGACAAAATGTGGAAAGAAGCTGGAATTTCTGGATTACCAGGACACCGATCTGTTGGTGGATATCGTGCATCGATTTACAATGCTTTGCCTTTGGAAAGCGTTCAAGTGTTGGTAGATGTAATGCAAGCATTAGAAAAAGCAATATAACAAATATAATAATTGAGGCACGATTGATTCTAACCTCACAATCACAATAAATATGAAAGTATTAGCAAACGACGGAATTTCAAAAAGTGGAATTGCCGCTTTAGAAAAAGGAGGTTTTGAAGTAATCACTACTAAAGTTGCGCAAGAACAAGTTGCCAATTTTATTAATAATAATGATGTAACCGTATTGTTAGTAAGAAGTGCAACCAAAGTTAGAAAAGACATTATTGATGCTTGCCCAGGGTTAAAAGTAATTGGTCGTGGTGGCGTTGGCATGGATAATATTGATGTAGAATATGCTCGTTCCAATGGAAAGCATGTGATTAATACACCTGCTTCTTCTTCGGAAAGTGTAGCCGAATTGGTTTTTGCACATTTATTTAGTGGTGTTCGTTTTTTACATGATTCTAATAGAAATATGCCGCTTGAAGGCGATTCCAATTTTGAAGGACTGAAAAAAGCTTACGCAAACGGAATTGAATTGCGTGGTAAAACAATAGGAATTATTGGTTTTGGAAGAATTGGTCAAGCTGTTGCTAAAATGGCGCTCGGACTTGGAATGAAAGTTATTGCTTCGGATAAATTTGTTAGCAAAGCCGAAATTAAAGTTGATTTTTTCAATGGCCAATTCATTACAATTGACATCATCACTGAACCACTTGAAACCTTATTTAAGAATTCTGATTTCATCACTCTTCACGTTCCAGCGCAAGATGGTTATGTTATTGATACTCCAGAATTAGCTCTAATGAAAGACAATGTAGGAATTGTAAACTGTGCGCGTGGTGGAGTTATTAATGAAGTTGCCCTAATTGAAGCATTAGACAATAACAAAGTTTTATTTGCAGGTTTGGATGTTTTTGAAAATGAACCCACTCCAGAAATAAAAATTTTAATGCACCCTAAAATTTCGTTAACTCCACATATTGGAGCTGCTACACTTGAAGCGCAAGACCGAATTGGAACAGAATTAGCAGAGCAAATAATAGGAATCTTGAAATAATTGTTTCTAAATCATTTATAAAAAAATCCAAATTTTACAATTTGGATTTTTTTATGGTACTGATTTCTACATCGAAAATAATTAAGTAATTTTGTATTTTTTAAAAACAAATGGAAAATCTAAAACAGCGATGGAATCTTAAAAGTAATTGGCAGGTATTGACCATTATTTTGGTTTTTGCCATTACCGGATCTACTGCTGCCTTAATTTCAAAACCTATTTTACAGGAATTGGGTATTTCAAAAGAAGCCTTTCCTATCATTATATATTTTCTATTGTATTTTATAATACTATTTCCAATATATCAAGTGCTATTGATTTCTATTGGATTTTTATTTGGTCAATTTCAATTCTTTTGGAATATTGAAAAGAAAGCACTTCGTGCATTAAAATTAGGATTTATAATCCAACTATTTGAAAAGAAAAAAGGAGCCAAATAGCTCCTTTTAATTTTATTTTTCTTTATTGATCATATTGAAAAAATCATCCCGATTTGCTTTATCATTAAAAACCCCACCATATTGTATTGTAGAAGTGTAACTCGATTCGTCTTTAATTCCTCTACTTGAAACACAAAGATGCGTTGCTTCCATAACTACTATTACATTATCAGTATCTAAAACAGTTTTCAATTCGTTGAAAATTTGCATAATTAATCGTTCCTGCACTTGCGGACGACGAGAATAATAATCTACAATTCGGTTCAGTTTTGATAATCCAATTACTTTACCGCTAGAAACATAACCAATATGTGCCTTACCAATAATAGGTAAAAAATGGTGCTCGCAAGTTGAATTAAAACTAATATTCGCCTCAACCAACATTTTGTCGTAATTGTAGCTGTTATCAAAAACAGAAATTTTAGGTTTATTGGCAGGATTCAATCCAGAAAATATCTCTTGGATGAACATTTTCGCCACTCTATGTGGTGTCCCTTGAAGGCTATCATCGGTCATATCCAAGCCCATAGCTTCCATGATACTTTGAAAATGATTTTCAATTACGGCCATTTTTTGTGCATCCGATTTATGAAAAGCATCGGCGCGTAAAGGAGTTTCGGCGGAAGTCATTTGGTGATTATCACCTATTAAATCGTAAATTTCTTTTTCTAATGTTGTTTTCAAGGATAGATGTTTTATTTTTTTTGTTTAACAAATATATGAAAAAAGTTGAACAAAACTAAAAACTAATATGTTTTTTATTTTTATTGAACTATAAATATTTTCTATATAATCAATAAATAGCAAAATACTTTGTTACTTTGTGAAAAATTGAAGCATGATTAAAGCCCAAAACATTCATAAATATTACGATAGTTTACAAGTACTTAAAGGAGTAAATTTACAAATTGAAAAAGGAGAGATCGTTTCAATAGTTGGTGCTTCGGGAGCAGGAAAAACAACACTTTTACAAATCTTGGGCACATTAGACAAACCTTCAATTGAGAATGAAACTTCTTTATATATTAATGGAGAGGATATTTTAAAAATGAATGATAAAATGCTGTCAAAATTTAGAAATCAGCATTTGGGATTTATTTTTCAATTTCACCAATTACTTCCAGAATTTACGGCTTTAGAAAATGTTTGCATTCCCGCATTTATTGCCGGAAAGGAAAAATCGGAAACCGAAAAAGAGGCAAAAAGACTATTAGACTACTTAGGCCTTTCTCATAGAATAGATCACAAACCCAATGCGCTTTCTGGCGGAGAACAACAACGAGTTGCCGTGGCTAGAGCATTAATCAATAAGCCTTTGGTGATTTTTGCAGATGAACCTTCAGGGAATTTAGATACGGCTTCTGCCGAAAATTTACATCAATTATTTTTCAAACTTCGAGAAGAATTTGGGCAAACCTTTGTTATTGTTACCCATAATGAAGAACTTGCCAATATGGCCGACCGAAAATTGGTGATGGTAGACGGATTGATAAGTAATTAGAAATTTACTAATTCCATGAATCAATTAGAACTCAAATCTTTTTTAGACGAAAAGGTCGAACTATACAATCGACCGAATTTTATTGAAAGTGACCCAATTCAAATTCCGCATCGGTATACCTTAAAAGAAGATAAAGAAATTGCCGGATTTCTGGCAGCAACCATTGCTTGGGGAAACCGAAAAATGATTATTCAGAATTCGATTAAAATGATGAATTTATTAGGCAACTCCCCTTATGATTTCATCCTGAACCACAACGAAAATAACCTTGAAAATCTAGAAAAATTTGTTCATAGAACCTTCAACGGACAAGATTTCACCTATTTTATTAAAAGTCTTAAAAACATTTATTTATATCATGGCGGACTTGAGAATATATTTACCAAGCACCAAGAATCGGATTCATTGCAAAGCGCGATAACTGAATTTAAAAAGATATTTTTTGAACTCGATCATTCCATCCGAACCGAAAAGCATGTTTCTGATCCGAGCAAAAACTCCTCAAGTAAACGCATCAACATGTGGCTTCGATGGAACTGCCGTCAAGATTCAAAAGGTGTCGATTTAGGAATCTGGAAAAATATTTCACCTGCTAAATTAAGCTGTCCATTGGATGTACATTCGGGAAATGTAGCACGAAAATTGGGTTTACTGACTAGAACTCAAAACGATGGAAAAGCCCTTGCAGAATTGGATTACAATCTTCGATTATTAGATCCTAAAGATCCAGTTAAATATGATTTTGCATTATTTGGACTGGGAGTATTTGAGAAATTTTAATCGAAATAATTCGCGATTTTAAATTCAGAATTTCCAATTATTATTCTATTTTTGTACAAACCTAAACACTTCATCTATGTTAATTATTGGTATTGCTGGCGGAACAGGATCGGGGAAAACTACGGTTGTTCAACAAATAATGAACGAACTACCTGAAACTGAAGTGGGAATCATTTCGCAAGATTCTTATTACAAAGAAACCAATGGCATGACCTATGAAGAACGTTGCAATATCAATTTTGATCATCCAAGAGCAATTGATTTTGATTTATTAGTTCAGCATCTAAAGGATTTAAAAAGTGGTAAAACAATAAGTCAACCTGTCTATTCTTTTGTTACGCACAACAGAACAGATGATACCATAATTACCCACCCTAGAAAAGTAATGATTGTAGAAGGTATTTTAATCTTAACGAATCAAGAACTTAGAGAAATGTTTGACATTAAAGTGTTTGTTCATGCAGATTCTGACGAACGATTAATTCGAAGATTAAAAAGAGATATTGCAGAGCGTGGTAGAGACATGGAAGAGGTATTGAACCGCTACCAAACAACTCTTAAACCAATGCACCAACAATTTATAGAACCAACTAAAGCCTTCGCTGACATCATCATTCCGAACGATAAATACAATACAGTTGCCATAGATGTTGTTCGAGCTGTTATCAACCAACGTTTAAATTAATTCAGTTTCCCTAAATGAAAAATTGGTATCAAAATTTACTCCTCAATCACCCTTACCTAAAATTTTTAGGGAGTAGATATACCCTTGTCCTATTTTTCTTTTTTATTTGGATGCTTTTTTTAGATAATCAATCTTACTTGGACCAACGCGTTTTAAACAAACAAATTGATGAACTAGAGGATAACAAATCGTATTATAAAAAGGAAATTGAAAAAGATGAACAACGTATTAAGAATCTAAAAAGTCCGGGGATGATTGAACGATATGGACGAGAAAAATATTATATGAAACGCGACAGCGAAGACGTTTACATCATTGACATTGAAGACGATAAAATAAAAGACAGCATTGAAAATTCAAAACACTAGTTGTACTTCAATTAAGTTTTAACTTACCTATCTCATTCCTTAATTTCCTTTAAATATTTTGCACGTAACAAGTGTGTATATCTATTTTACAAAAAATCAATTCAAATTCTGTTTTAGAATATTATTTTATCCTAAATTTGAAGTACTAAAAGCAAATCATTTTGAATACAAAAAATACACTTTTTTCAGATTTTGAAAGCGTGAATTCCAAGCAATGGAAACAACAAATTCAATACGAATTAAAGGGAGCTGATTATAATGAAACTCTAGTTTGGGAAAGCCTTGAAGGGATTAAGGTAAAGCCTTTTTACCACAACGACGAAGAGATAAAATCATTTCAAAATAGCACATCATCTAGACCATTTTCTATTGTGCAAAATATTTTTGTGCATGAGGTAAAACCATCCAATCATAGAGCGCTTGACACCCTAAATAGAGGTGCCGAAATCATTCGTTTTACTATTGAAAACGAAACCATCGCTGTGGAAGAATTAATGCAGGGTTTACCAACAGAGAATGTTACTTATTATTTTAATTTGCCTTTTTTATCAAAAGAGTACCTTGAAAAAATTGAAGATTATGCAGCTAAAAACAAAGTGACTTGTGCTATTCAAATGGATCCTATTGGTCATTTAGCCAAAGATGGAAATTGGTTTGATTCACTTGAAAACGATTTTGAAATACTTCAAAATAGTACAAGCAATTCAAGCGTAGCTATTATAAACATTCAGGGAGGCTTGTATCAAAATGCTGGCGCTACCATGGTGCAACAATTGGCTTATACTTTGGCACATTGTAATGAGTATTTTAATCGAATTCCAAATATTAACCACCCCATATCAATTGAAGTAGCAGTAGGAACCAATTATTTCTTTGAAATTGCAAAACTTCGCGCTTTGCGCTTGCTTTTTAATAGTTTGGCTAAAGAATACAACCACGAATTGGATTGCAACATCATAGCAACTCCCAGCAAACGAAATAAAACCATTTACGATTACAATGTAAATATGTTGCGCACCACAACCGAATGCATGAGTGCCATTTTGGGTGGAGCCAATGCTGTGGCTAATTTACCTTATGATGCATTGTACCATAAAGACAATGAATTCGGGGATCGAATTGCTCGTAATCAATTGTTGATATTAAAACACGAAAGTTTTTTTGACAAGGTAACCAATGCTGCAGATGGAGCTTATTATATTGAATCACTTACGGATCAATTGGCAGAAAAAGCACTTGTTTTATTCAAGGAAATTGAAGCAAAAGGCGGATTTTTGGAGCTATTAAAAGAAGGTGTTATCCAACGAAAAATCAGCGAAAGCGCCCAAAAAGAACAAGATTTATTAGATAGCGGAAAAGAGTTTTTATTGGGAATCACCAAATATCCAAACAAAAACGATCGCATGAAAAACGACTTGGAATTGTATCCATTCTTGAAACAAAATCCAAGAAAAACAATCATCACACCAATTATTGAAAAGCGATTGGCTGAAAAAATTGAACAAGAACGTTTATCTCAAGAATCATAACATGAGAAAAAACATACAACATATTACGATTAGCGAAAGTAAAAAATCTTCCATCACCCAATTTCCATCTTCCAGTAATTTTATTACCGCTGAAGGAATTGAAGTAAAACCAACTTATTCTAAAGAAGATATTTCCAATTTAGAACACCTTGGTTTTGGTGCTGGCTTTGCGCCAAATTTAAGAGGCCCTTATGCAACGATGTACGTCCGTCGCCCCTGGACAATAAGGCAATACGCCGGATTTTCAACTGCAGAAGAAAGTAATGCCTTTTACAGAAGAAACCTCGCGGCAGGACAAAAAGGACTTTCAGTTGCTTTTGACTTAGCAACACACAGAGGCTATGATTCTGATCACGAGCGTGTTTTTGGAGATGTAGGTAAAGCGGGGGTTGCGATTGATTCGGTTGAGGATATGAAAATATTATTCGACCAAATTCCACTAGGCGAAATGTCGGTTTCCATGACCATGAACGGAGCGGTTTTGCCAATCATGGCTTTTTATATTGTAGCTGCTGAAGAACAAGGTGTGGCACCCGAATTACTTTCGGGAACGATACAAAATGATATTCTGAAGGAATTTATGGTTCGGAATACTTATATCTATCCGCCTACTCCTTCTATGAAAATCATTGCGGATATTTTTGAATATACCAGCAAAAACATGCCGAAATTCAATTCGATTTCTATTTCGGGATATCACATGCAAGAAGCGGGAGCTACCGCAGATATTGAGTTGGCTTACACCCTAGCCGACGGATTAGAATACATCCGAACTGGGTTAGCCACCGGTATGAAAATTGATGAATTTGCTCCACGCCTGTCCTTTTTCTGGGCAATTGGAATGAATCATTTTATGGAAATTGCAAAAATGCGCGCCGGAAGAATGCTGTGGGCGAAATTGCTAAAACAATTTAATCCAAAAGATGAAAAATCATTCGCATTACGAACCCATTGCCAAACATCGGGTTGGAGTTTAACCGAGCAAGATCCTTTTAATAATGTGGCGCGAACCTGTATTGAAGCTGCCGCAGCAGCATTTGGGGGAACCCAATCCCTTCATACTAATGCATTAGACGAAGCGATTGCATTACCAACCGATTTCTCTGCAAGAATTGCTAGAAATACCCAAATATTTTTACAAGAAGAAACTAAAATTTGTAAAACGGTAGATCCATGGGCAGGTAGTTATTATGTTGAAAGTTTAACCAAAGAAATTGCAGATAAAGCTTGGGCATTAATTGAAGAAGTTGAAGAATTGGGTGGCATGACCAAAGCCATCGAATCGGGGATTCCTAAATTGCGAATAGAAGAAGCAGCAGCAAGAAAACAAGCCCGTATTGATAGCAGCCAAGATATTATTGTGGGCATTAATAAATTCCGTTTAGAGAAAGAAGATCCACTTCAAATTTTGGATGTAGATAATGATATGGTTCGTAAGCAACAAATTGAACGCTTGCAACAAATAAAAGCCACTCGAAATTCGGAGAAAGTTAAAGAATGTTTGGAAAAATTAACCGAGGCTGCAAAAAACTCCAATGATAATTTATTATCTTTAGCCGTAGAAGCTGCACGCAACAGAGCGACACTTGGAGAAATAAGCGATGCTCTTGAGGCGGTTTTCGGAAGATATAAAGCACAAATTAGATCATTTAGCGGCGTGTATAGTAAAGAAATTAAAAACGATGAAAGCTTTGAAAAGGCAAAACAATTAGCCGATGCTTTTGCACTAAAAGAAGGGCGACGCCCTCGAATTATGATTGCCAAAATGGGACAAGACGGCCATGACCGTGGTGCCAAGGTGGTTGCAACAGGTTATGCCGATGTAGGTTTTGATGTGGATATTGGTCCGTTATTTCAAACTCCTGCCGAAGCAGCCAAGCAAGCTGTTGAAAACGACGTTCACATTTTGGGCGTTTCCTCACTGGCTGCTGGACACAAAACGTTGGTTCCGCATGTAATTGAAGAATTAAAAAAATACGGTCGCGAAGACATCATGGTTATTGTTGGTGGAGTAATTCCTGCACAAGATTATCAATTCCTTTTTGATGCAGGAGCGGTTGCCGTGTTTGGCCCTGGAACAAAAATTAGTGAAGCTGCCATTAGTATATTAGAAGTCTTATTGGAGGATTAATATCAATATTCTAATAAAAAAACCTTGTAAATTATAAAAGCGCTAACAATAAGTTGGTGCTTTTTTCATTATATTTGAAAAACAAATAAATTAATTATGGATTTTTCAGCAAAAATGCTTCGCGAAGATGCCCTTAAAGGTAAAGTAATTGTAGTAACTGGAGGTGGAAGTGGATTGGGTAAAGCCATGACCAAATATTTTTTAGAGTTGGGCGCCAATGTAGCTATAACTTCTCGAGATTTTGAAAAATTAAAAGCTACTGCAAGTGAATTGGAAACTGCAACTAATGGTAAATGTTTGCCATTGCAATGTGATGTACGACATTACGACCAAGTGGAAAACATGCTTGCGGAAGTATTAAATGCTTTCGGAAAAGTAGATGTGTTATTAAATAATGCGGCTGGGAATTTCATATCCCCTACCGAGCGCCTTTCGGCAAATGCGTTTGATACAATTATTGATATTGTTTTAAAAGGATCTAAAAATTGCACTTTAGCATTTGGAAAACATTGGATAGAAAAAAAACAAACCAATTGTAATGTATTAAATATTGTTACAACATATGCCTGGACGGGATCTGGATATGTCGTGCCGAGTGCGACTGCAAAGGCTGGCGTACTTGCTATGACTCGAAGTTTAGCTGTAGAATGGGCAAAATATGGCATTCGAATGAATGCAATTGCACCCGGACCATTTCCTACCAAAGGAGCTTGGGAGCGTTTACTTCCAGGGGATTTAGCAGAGAAATTTGACATGTCAAAAAAAGTCCCATTGCGACGAGTTGGAGACCATCAAGAATTAGCCAATCTCGCAGCTTATTTAGTTTCTGATTTTTCTGCTTACATAAATGGCGAAGTCATTACCATTGATGGAGGTGAATGGTTACAAGGTGCAGGACAATTTAATATTTTGGAGAAAATCCCTTCCGAAATGTGGGATATGCTCGAAGCTATGATAAAAAGCAAAGGCAATAAATAACATTTTAATGAAGTTTTTAAGTTCAAAACTTTACACTAATGTTAACAAATAACACTTTTATAAACCATAATAAATTGTATTTTTACGACTCAAAATTTGATTAAAATAAATGGGTAAAATCATTGCAATTGCCAACCAAAAAGGTGGTGTAGGAAAAACAACTACTTCGGTTAATTTAGCTGCATCTCTTGGTGTTTTAGAGAAAAAAGTATTACTTATTGATGCCGATCCGCAAGCCAATGCAAGTTCGGGTTTGGGCATTGAAGTTGAAAGTGTAGAAATTGGTACTTATCAAATTCTTGAGCACAGTAATACTCCAGAAGAAGCAATTGTAAAATCAACTTCTCCAAACGTAGATGTTATCCCAGCTCATATTGACCTTGTTGCCATTGAAATTGAATTGGTAGACACTGAAAATAGAGAATACATGTTAAAGCAAGCCTTAGATAGTATTAAAGATCAATACGATTACATCTTAATTGACTGTGCTCCTTCTTTGGGATTACTTACTCTAAATGCATTAACAGCCGCTGATAGTGTAATTATACCTATTCAGTGTGAGTATTTTGCTTTGGAAGGATTAGGAAAATTATTAAACACCATTAAGAGTGTCCAAAAAATTCACAACGCTGAGTTAGATATTGAAGGGTTGCTACTAACCATGTTTGATACCCGATTACGTCTTTCAAATCAAGTTGTTGAAGAAGTTCAAAAGCACTTTAGCGATATGGTTTTCAAAACCATTATTCAAAGAACTGTGAAATTAAGTGAAGCTCCAAGTTATGGAGAAAGTATAATTGCATTTGATGCAACTAGTAGAGGAGCAAGTAATTACCTTAGTCTTGCAGAAGAGGTAATTCAAAAAAATAGCATATAATTTATGGCAAAAGCAATAAAAAAACAAGCATTAGGACGCGGATTATCAGCATTATTGAAAGATCCAGACAACGATATTAAATCGGTTGAGGATAAAAATGCAGATAAAGTTGTAGGAAATATTTTGGAAGTAGAAATTGATTCAATTGAAATCAATCCATTTCAGCCTAGAACCAACTTTAACGAAGAATCTATTAAAGAATTAGCCACTTCTATTAAGGAACTTGGTGTAATTCAGCCTATTACTGTTCGAAAATTAGCTTTCAATAAATACCAATTAATTTCGGGGGAGCGTCGTTTGAGAGCTTCTAAATTAGTTGGATTGCAAACCGTTCCCGCTTACATTCGTATTGCAAACGACAACGAATCTTTAGTAATGGCTTTGGTAGAAAATATTCAGCGTCATGATTTAGATCCTATAGAAATTGCGCTCTCCTACCAACGTTTGATTGATGAAATTCAGTTGACTCAAGAACAAATGAGTGAACGTGTGGGTAAAAAAAGATCTACAATTACCAATTATCTTCGTTTATTAAAACTTGATCCGATTATCCAAACCGGTATTCGTGATGGATTTATTAGCATGGGTCATGGAAGAGCAATGATTACTATTGAAGATCAAAATGTTCAAACTGATATATACCAAAAAATTGTAAGCCAAAACCTATCCGTTCGTGATACGGAAGCTTTAGTAAAAAAATACCAAGACGGACAAAAGCCTGCAACAAAAACCAAAGCAAGTGCTTCTTTTTCAATTTCTGAAACACAAAAGAAAGCAATCACTAGCTTTTTTGGTGCGAAAGTAGATGTTACTGTTTCAGGTAATGGGAAAGGTAAAATTGCAATTCCGTTTCATTCCGAAGAAGATTTTAATCGAATTCTAAAACTAATCAACGGTTAGTGATTCGCTCCTTACACATACTACTTTTCATTTTCTTTTTAGGAAACTACTCGGCATTGGCACAACGCGAATTAGAACCTGAAATCCGTGTAAAAGATACCATTAAAAAAAATGAAATAAACATGCTTGCTCCTTCAAAGGCGGCATTTTACTCGGCTGTTTTACCGGGACTTGGGCAAATTTATAATAAAAAATATTGGAAAGTTCCTTTGGTTTATGGAGCGCTTGGAACGACAATTTATTTTTATATAAGTAACAATAATAAATACAATGCTTATAGAGATGCATACAAGCGAAGATTAGAAGGTTTCAATGATGATGAGTTTACATATCTAGATAATTCACGATTAATTGCAGCCCAAAAATTTTACCAAAACAACAGAGATTTATCTGCTTTACTTACTGGATTGTTTTACATATTAAATATTGTTGACGCTAATGTTGACGCTCATTTAATGCAGTTTAATGTAAATGATAATCTTACAATTAAGCCCGATTTTTATAGAAATGAATTTTCTTCAAATCAAAATTTAGGAATTAGTTTGACTTTAAAATTATAAAGTTTTCTTAATTTGTAACATATTAATCCAACCTCCAACTAATATCATATGAAAATAGCACTTTTAGGATACGGAAAAATGGGGAAAGTAATTGAAAAAATTGCTTTAGAACGTGGACATGAAATTGTGCTTAAAAAATCAAGCAGTGACAGTTACCTTGGACTTGAAAATGCCAATGTAGCAATTGATTTTAGTATTCCTGCTTCTGCGGTTGAAAATATTTCAGAATGTTTAAACAGAGGTATTCCTGTTGTATCTGGAACTACTGGATGGCTTGAAGAATATCCAAAAATGGTAGCGCTTTGTGAAAATAAAAATGGAAGTTTCATCTATGGTTCGAATTTTAGCTTAGGTGTGAATTTGTTTTTTGAATTGAATTCTTATTTAGCAAAAATGATGTCGAAATTCAAAACCTATTCGGTTTCGATGGAAGAAATTCACCACACACAAAAATTGGATGCTCCAAGCGGAACTGCAATAAGTTTAGCAAAAGGAATAATTGAAAACACCTATTATACCAGTTGGACCTTGGATGCAAATCCAAAAGAAAAAGAACTCCCAATTGAAGCCTTACGAATTGAAAATGTACCGGGAACACACAGTATATTTTACACTTCGGAGGTAGATACAATAGAAATAAAACATACCGCACATAGCCGTGAGGGATTTGCTTTAGGATCTGTAGTAGCTGCAGAATGGCTGGTTGGAAAAAAGGGAGTATTTACAATGAAAGACGTATTAGATCTCAATTAATAAATAATATTTAAGTTTAACAACTTTAAACCTTAAACTAAAAAACTATGAACATTTATCAATGGTTACTATTTTTCGGAGCAGTACAAGCAATTCACTATTTTGGAACTTGGAAATTATATGTAAAAGCAGGAAGGAAATCTTGGGAAGCTGCGATTCCGGTGTACAATTCAATTGTATTGATGAAAATAATCAATCGCCCTACTTGGTGGACTTTCTTACTTTTCATTCCTGTAATTAATTTAATAATGTTTCCAGTTATTTGGGTGGAAATTCTAAGAAGTTTTGGAAGAAAATCTTCACTAGACACCTTTTTAGTAATTGCAACTTTTGGGCTTTATATTTATTATATTAATTTTACTCAAGATGTAAAATACATTTCTGATAGAGATACCAATGCTGCAACTAAAACTGGAGATACCGTAAGTTCGTTATTGTTTGCGATCATTGTAGCGACTTTTGTACATACCTATTTCATTCAGCCTTTTACAATTCCTACTGCATCTTTAGAAAAGTCATTACTTATAGGTGATTTTCTTTTTGTAAGTAAAATGAATTACGGAGCTAGAGCACCAATGACTACGGTTGCTGCACCTATGGTACACGATACTTTGCCATTAGTGCATGTAAAATCGTATTGCAAATGGCCGCAATTACCTTACTTTAGATTTCCTGGTGTAGAAAAAATTAAAAACAATGACATTGTAGTATTCAATTGGCCTGTAGATACTGTTGAAAAATTCTTCGACACCTCTGGAAGAAAAGCAGATAAACCGGTAGATAAAAAATCAAATTATGTAAAAAGATGTGTGGGTATTCCTGGTGATTCATTAGCAATTAAAGACGGAATTATTTTCGTTAACGGAAAAGAACTACTCTTACCAGAAAGAGCAAAACCGCAATATTCCTACAAAATGGCTATAGATCCAACTGCTACAATTGATTTTGAATCTCTTTTCAAAGAATTGGATATTACGGATAGATATGGTATCAATAATACAAAAGACACTATTTATTTCAGTGCATTACCAGCTGCTAGTGTGGAACGCTTTAAGGTTGTGCCTGGGATAAAATCGGTAATCCGAATCATTCATAAAGAAGCAGATCGATCCACTTTCCCACATACTAAAGATTGGAACGTTGATAATTATGGTCCAATCTACATTCCGCAAGAAGGAAAATCGGTTGCCCTAAACATGGAAACTTTACCATTTTACAGCCGAATTATTACGGAATATGAGAAAAATAAATTGGAGATCAAAGGAACCGATATTTACATCAATGGTGCAAAAACAAAATCATATACCTTCCAACAAGATTATTATTGGATGATGGGTGATAACCGTCACAACTCAGAAGACAGTCGTTTTTGGGGTTATGTTCCAGGGGATCATATTGTAGGTAAACCAATTTTTATTTGGATGAGTTGGGATTCAAACGGCGCAGGAATTATGAATAAAATCCGTTGGAATAGATTATTCACTACCGTTAGTGGCGAAGGACAGCCCGAATCCTATTTCAAATATTTCTTATTCTTACTAGGAATCTATTTTGTTGGAGAGCATTTTTGGAAAAAACGTAAAGCGGATAAAAAAGTTTAGTTTCAAACGATAATTGAATGAAACCCATATTAATTCATCCTAGTTATTTTCCTTCCATAAGTCACTATATCGCTTTATTTAATGCCGATGCCGTGACTTTGGAAATGGAAGATAATTTCCAAAAACAAACCAATCGAAATCGGATGTATATTTATAGTCCGAATGGAATACAGCTTTTAAATATTCCAATTAAACATTCAAAAACGGCCCATCAAAGAATTCAGGATGTAAAATTGGAAACGGCGTTTGATTGGCAAAAACAACATTTTAAATCGTTGGAAGCAGCTTATAGAACTTCTCCATTTTTTGAATATTTTGAAGATGATTTAATGCCAATATTTACTACCAAGCATACTTTTTTAATGGATTTAAATCTTCAAACCATGGAACTCGTTTCGAAATGTTTAGGAATGGATTTTAATTATACATCAACTACCGAATATTTTAATGAAGTTCCAAATCATGAGGATTTAAGACATTTAATAAACGGAAAAAAAGACGCAACCCAATTGGAGCCCTACACACAAGTTTTTGGTGAAAAACATGGATTTATAAATAACCTAAGTATTTTGGATTTGTTATTTAACGAAGGGCGTTATGCTAAGGATTATTTAAAAAGGCAAACACTCTAATTATTCCATCATCAACCTAGTAAGGATGGGGTAATGATCGGAATTTTTAAATAAAGGAAAGTTTTGAAAGCTTTTCACTTTCATTTTCTTATCTGCAAAAATATAATCTATACGGGCTGGATAGTATTTAAAATTGTAGGTTTCCCCAAATCCGTTTCCGGCTTCTTCAAAACAATCGTTTAAATTCCCTTTTATACTTCGATACACATACGAAAAGGCACTATTATTCATATCTCCACAAATAATCATTGGGTAATTGCATTCTTTTTTATGATTTCTCAAAATTTCGGCTTGCAACTGCTGCTTTTTAAAAGCCTGACTGATTCGCTTCACCATCAATTGCGATTTGTGCTGACTAATTGAATCTACATTGTCCTGAATTTCATTGACATCTGGAGAAATTTTTATCGATTGTAAATGCATATTATATACTCGTATCGTGTCTTTACCTTTTCTAAGATCAGCATAAACAATCAAATTATTTGACTCTGGAAATTCAATATTTCCTTCATTTACAATAGGATATTTTGAGAAAATTGCCTGACCCGTTTTAATATTTTCTCCTTTCATAAAAATAAACCTGTGCTTATAAACTCTCAAATCTACATTTGCAGTTTTTGAATATTCTTGAATACATAATATATCCGGATTTTTGTCATTAATAAATTGGCGAATGGAATCTCCAATATGTTCTTGATCTATCCAGTTGAAAAGATTAAACAAACGCACATTGTAACTCATTACAATAAAGTCTTTATCTTCTTCGGGCTGAGGATTGGAAGCAAATTTGTAAAATTTATTAATGAATGTAATTCCAATAATCAATACGATACCCGAGAGAATTATTTGTCTTTTTAATTGAAACAACCAATAAATAAAGAAAAGTGCGTTTATGATTAAAAATAATGGAAGAATTAATGTCAGCACCGACAAAAAAGGGAAAAACTTAGGAGCCAAAAAAGGTAAAACATAAGCAAGAAACGTTAATACAGTGAGCACTATATTGAACGAAAACATTACTTTATTAAACCACGATAGTTTTTTCATTTTATTTTTTAGATGCTAAGGTGCTAAGGCACTTAGTTACTAGGTTTTTCTTTTTGACAACTTTAAAAATTTAACCTATTTATTTTCCAGCTTTAAATAGAAATTCTTTTTCTTCGGCTGTTAACGCCTCGTAACCCGATTGACTAATTTTATCTAAAATTTCATCAATCTGTTGTTGATGTTTATCTTTAATGACAATCTTGCTAGCCGTTTTTGTTGATGGCTTTTTCGGATTAACATGTACTTTTTTAAACGGCGTTCTTTTGCTGGGTTGAAACAAATTAACAAAAAAATCCAACACCCTGGTCACATTGGTGCTTAAATCAATACCGTTTACAAGTAGCTTAATATATACAAATCCGAAAAATGCACCCGCTAAATGCGCGATATGACCGCCAGTATTTTCGGTAAGCACTTGCATGGCATCAAGCAATAATATAACAGCAGTCAAATGCCAAAGTTTGATCGTTCCTATTAACAATAGTCGTACTTGCATTAGGGGTTGATAGGTTGTTGCCGCCACCAAAATTGCCATTACCGCTGCAGATGCACCAACCAAAGTAGCGTTAAGATGGAGAAAATAATATCCCAATACAAAAGCCAATCCCGCAAAAATAGCACTTAGTAAATACAAACCTAAAAATTGCTTTTGGGTAAAAAAAGTTAAAAACAATCGGCTAGAAAAATTCAACACCGACATATTAAAAAACAAATGCCAAAACCCGCTGTGAAGAAAGGCATAGGTAAATAAAGTATAAGGAAAATGAAGCACCTCATCTGGATTGGAAGACAATAGAATCCAATTGGGATAACTAAAAACACCTAAGTTAAATTGAAAGAAAAAAATCAACGAAATTAAAAATGCGGCAACGTTCCAATAGATAATTCTGTTGGAAATACCTCCTATTTTATATTGCAATTTAATATCGTCGAATACTGTCATATTAATTCCAACGATTGTGTTTAAACTGATTTTTCTTCCAATACCACATCATGATAAATCCCGTTATGGCACCACCAATATGAGCAAAGTGAGCTACACCAGTACTTCCAGCACCAAATATTGATTGCCCTTTAAACCCTAAAAATAAATCAATAGCCAATAAACCTGGCACAAAATACTTAGCTTTAATCGGAATTGGAATGAACATAATTCCTAGTTCTGCCATTGGAAACATAAATGCAAAGGCAACTAATAACCCATAAATTGCTCCGGAAGCACCTACTACGGGTACTTTAGACAACATTGCAGCCTGAACTATGGAATTAAATTGGTCTTGAGTACAATGTGCATTTTCTAATATAGTTTTCATTTTGCTTGGCAGAAGATGACCATCGGTATCAAAAACCGACTGAAAATCGGCGTTAAGCAGAAGATTTAAATCTGATTTTGATAAATTCAAACTTGCAACTTCCGAAAGTAAATTGTGAATTTGAATATAATTTACTGTGGAGTGCAACAATGCAGCTCCTAATCCGCAGGAAATATAAAAAAACAAGAACTTGGTTCCGCCCCAAAAATGTTCTAAAGCGCTACCAAATGAAAACAAAGCAAACATATTAAAGAAAATATGTGTTATACCTCCATGCATAAACATATGCGTTAAGGGCTGCCATAGCTTGAACTTATCACTTTCTGGATAATACATTGAAAATAAATCAAATGTACCTGGCACAACTTGAGTACCAATGAAAAAAATAATATTTATTATCAAAAGTTGTTTTACAACCGGTGTTATTCTCATCATAAGGTAAATCTTTTGTCTATATCTTCCACACGTAGGGTAATAAAAGTTGGTTTTTGAAAAGGAGACACATTTGGATCTTTACAAGCAAATAAATTGTTAACCAAATTTTCTTGCTCTTTTTCGGTTAGGTACATTCCTGTTTTAACTGCAAGACTTTTGGCCATTGATTTCGCAATGGTATCATTTTGACTAAAACTACTATCTGGAATTCCGTCTTGCAAATCGCTTACCAATTGCTCCAAAACAGCTAAAACTTCACTTTCATTCGTGTTTGAGGGAATTCCTAATACCTGCAATTGCTCTGATTCCCAATCAAAAACAAATCCGGTAGCTTCAAGTGCAGGCTGCATTTCAGCAATAATTTTTAATTCATTAGCTGAAAATGAAATCGCTAATGGAAACAACAATTGCTGACTAGCAGCTTGTTGCACCGTCATATTAGTCAAAAACTGCTCGTACAAAACACGCTGGTGCGCTCGGTTTTGATTGATGATCACCATTCCCGATTTTATCGGACTTACAATGTATTTTTTCTGAATTTGATAGGTATGCTTTGCTGTTTGCTCCTCTTCTTTCTCATCAAAAAAGGAAGCAGTTACTTCATCATTTTCAATTGAAAAATTATCAATTTCGAAAGTTTCTTGTTTTAATCCCACATACAAACTCTCCCAATTTTGAGTCGTTTCAACTTTTTTATAAGAGGAATTTCCACCCGAAATTGAATTCGATTTTTTGTCATCCGAAAATGGATTAAAAGTTCGATTCACCTGAATGGTAGGATATTCAGCGGTTTTATTTTGGTATTCGTATGGGGTATCTAAATTAGGATCCCGGTCGAAATCAAGTGCCGGAGCCACATTAAACTGTCCCAAACTGTGCTTGATGGCCGAACGCAAAATAGCATAAAGTGCTTGATCGTCATCAAACTTAATTTCGGTTTTAGTGGGATGAATATTGATATCAATGGTATGTGGCGGTACCGTTAAATAAATAAAATAACTAGGTTGCGCACCATTAGGCAAAAGGCCTTCATATGCATTCATCACTGCATGATGCAAATAATTACTTCTTATGTAACGGTCGTTCACAAAGAAAAACTGCTCGCCTCTATTCTTTTTGGCAAATTCGGGTTTTCCAACAAATCCTTGAATAGTTAAAATATCGGTTTGTTCCTGAATTGGAACCAATTTCTCATTGGTTTTACTAGAAAATATTGATACAATTCGTTGTCTTAAATTGGAATTGGTTAAATTAAACATTTCACTTCCGTTATGGTACATCGTGAAATAAATTGAAGGATGCGCCATGGCAACACGTTGAAATTCATCAACTACATGTCGGAATTCCACTGTATCCGATTTTAAAAAATTGCGTCTAGCTGGAATATTATAAAATAAGTTTTTAACTGCAAATGAAGTCCCTTTGGGTAAAACGGCAGGATCTTGAGAAACAAATTTGCTTCCTTCAATGACAATATGAGTTCCTAATTCTTCCTGATCTTGCTTGGTTTTCATTTCAACATGAGCAATCGCAGCTATAGAAGCTAGAGCTTCACCACGAAAGCCTTTAGTATGTAATGAAAATAAATCTTCTGCGTTTCTTATTTTGGAAGTTGCATGTCGTTCAAAACACAAGCGTGCATCGGTGACACTCATACCTACCCCATTATCAACTACTTGAATTAATGCTTTACCCGCATCTTTAATAATCAATTTTATGTCGGTTGCTTTAGCATCAACCGCATTCTCCAATAATTCTTTCACCACCGAAGCGGGTCTTTGAACTACTTCCCCAGCAGCAATCTGGTTGGCAACATGATCAGGAAGTAATTGAATGATGCTTGACATTTTATTCGATTCTAGATTTTGGGTTTTGTACTTTGATTTATAAGAAAACAAAGTTAACAAATTTAAGCAAAATCTATTGGTAAATATAATTAAGAAGATACTAAAAAAGAAAAACCTATTCTGTCGAATAGGTTTTCAAATTATATGTGTTTAAATCGTTATTTTTTTTCTGAAATTCGTCTCAGTTCGGCCATTTTAATTGCCGCAATAGCAGCTTCAGTTCCTTTATTTCCGTGAACTCCTCCACTTCTATCTATAGACTGTTGTTCGTTATTATCGGTTAACAAACAAAAAATAACAGGAACATCCGTCTGAACATTTAAATCTTTAATTCCTTGTGTTACTCCTTCGCAAACAAATTCAAAGTGCATGGTTTCACCCTTAATGACACAACCTATGGTGATGATTACGTCTACATTTTGGGTAACAATCATGCGTTGTGCACCATAAATCAATTCGAAGCTTCCTGGCACATTCCAACGGATGATGTTTTTTTGTAGCGCACCACAATCTAATAGCGCAGTTAAAGCGCCGTTATAAAGGCCTTCAGTAATTTGATCGTTCCACTCTGAAACAACAATCCCAAACCGAAAATCTTTCGCATTTGGGATTGTGTTTTTATCGTAATTGGATAAATTCTTGTTAGCTGTAGCCATAATTAAATTAGGAATCAGGAATTACTAATTATGATTTCTTTCGTGATTCATAATTCAAAATTGATTTACTGTGCCATTCCAATTAAAGCATCAATGTTTTGTGCTTCTGGAGTTGACTCGTATTTTTCTTTAATTTCAGTAAAATACTTTAAAGCAGTTGCTTTGTTTCCTAATTCTAAAGCTGTTTGACCTGCTTTGTATAAATATTTTGGAGTTGTAAATTCGTTAGTGTTTAAACGAGCCGCTTTTTCGTAATATTCTAATGCTTTGTTTGCATCATTTTTTTGTGACCAAGCATCTCCAATTGCACCAAGAGCAATAGAACTTAAGAAATTATCTTTAGATGAGAATTTCTCTAAGTATTGAATTGCAACATCGTATTTTTTCAAATATAAATTAGCAATCCCTGCATAGTAATTCGCAATATTACCAGAATCTGTACCTTCGTATTGAGCCGCAATTCCTACAGCACCTTGTTTTCCCTCAGAACCTTTTAATACTAAGTTGTATAATGAATCTTGTGATTTTGGATTAGTTGCATCTGCAGCCAATTGAAAGTTTTGTTGTGCTACAAATAAATCGGTAGTTGCTTCTTCTTCTTTAGGCTCTACTACAAATTTTTGGTATGACAAATATCCAACAATAATTACAACAACTACAGCTAGAAAATTTAAAATATATTTTTGGTTTTTGGCAACCCAATCCTCAATTTTAGAAGCACCTTGATCAAGAGTATCAAAAGCCTTAGCTGTTGTACTATCGGTAGCGTCAACATTTGGTGTATCTTCAATAAAATTATTATCTAATTTTTCTTCTTTTTCTTTTGGAGTTTTGTAACCTCTTTTATTATAAGTTGCCATTTAATTTAAATTTAGTGTGTGCAAAAATAAAATATTTATTGATAATTAAAAGCGATTTTTATCGATATTTTTCAATAATTTGCAGGCTCC
>Ga0078894_10000704_pt1 | contig 23918 bp, 19 predicted proteins | sample LauGreSu1BDMLBSD_2_FD_67506 | JGI IMG/M metagenome (GOLD analysis project Ga0078894, IMG submission 67506) | Freshwater lake microbial communities from Lake Michigan, USA - Su13.BD.MLB.SD (version 4) (version 4) | ecosystem: Environmental > Aquatic > Freshwater > Lake | place: Lake Michigan... | reverse complement strand
ATAAGTTACAATATAAAAAACTAATAGGAGCTATCGCATGTGGACTGAGGTCGCTCGCAGCTTCCAGCTCGGAAACGGCTACATCCTCTCAATGCTTATTATAGGCTTCATCGCACTCGTTATTTTCTTCGAGCGAGTGATCATGATTCAAGGTGTTTACAACATCAATTTCAGTAAGTTTCTAAACAACCTGCGAAAAATGGTTTTGGCTGAGGATTTGAATCGCGCTATCAGCCTTTGCCGCAATACTTCATCTACTTCGCTGCCGAAAATAGCCTGCAAGGCGTTGGAGGCTGCCGATAGCGACCCAACTCGTGTTCGAGGCACTATAGAAGAAGAGGCTCTTGATTTTCTTCCAGCCATCGAACGCCGCATAGGCGCTCTTCCAGCACTTACGCTGATGATCATGCTTATTGGGATACTGGGAACGATTGATTCACTTTGGATAGCGTTTCAATCCGTAGACGTTCTTGATACAGCCAAAAAGCAGGCAACAATCGCTCAAGGCATAGCCAGCTCTCTATCCCCAACCGCGCTGGGACTTTTGTTCGGAACTCTTATGCTAGCTGGCTATTATTTTCTGAAGGGTATCGCGCTCAATTTAACGGAAGAAATGCATCACGGCGTCGCCGTGTTGTTTAACTTACTGGCTCCTAGAGACACGGTGTCTTACGTGTCCATCCCAGATTCGAACGAGTCACCGTCTAACCACAGTCCTACTCATGCGACAGCAGCGCCGATAGAACAAAGACCAAACACTAATCAAGCAGCTCCTGCTAACAAACCAGAAGAGAACTTCGATGATGCCTCTATCGAAGACATCAAGGACGAAGAGGAGATCATCTGATGAACAGTGGCTCTTTAGAGCACTGGGAGTCAGTTTCTTCGCCTTATTCGTTATCCTTACCGCCAGCTTGCGGGTAGTCACTCTATCGGCGAGATATGGCATTGTGCCTTTGGAGATACCTGTTCTTCAGAGTCATGTCCCTGACCCTAGATACCATCAGTTCGAAGAGTTCAGCAGAGACAGTGTAACCAATAATACAAGTGCTCTTGTTCTGACTGTAGACGCCTTCTACTTTGGTGATTTGTCATCTTTTTCAACCGATTTTTCTAAATCAGACGACAAGTATTCTGTGCCGCATAAAGATGGAGCACCGCAATTAGACAGGTTGGTAAAGGAGATGAGCGCATGGGTTACCGATCGATCAAAGCGATCTAATGTTCCATTGAGTCCGGTTCTCGTCATGATTCCATCGGGCGATATTCCTATGCCGATCCTTATCGAAGTAGTAGCCGTACTTCGATCGTCATCGTTATTTAAGAGAGTGATTCTCAGTAGCGGGATGAGTTGATGAATTCACAACTAGACTCCCTCAATCATTGGTCAAGTCGTTATGCCGCGGTGGCACGGCGACTTAAGCAGCCGCTATGGTGGTTCCCCTACCCTTGTCTATTAGTCTTCGGACTACAGCTGATTTTGACGGCTCATATCTTGTTCTCGACCAACCCACGTCTCGGGCACCATGCAGAGGTGGTCCGTTTTCCTTCGGCTCCAAGTCGCGATTCTTCCATCTGGCTTAGTGTCACCGCGGGAGACAAATCAACTATAGTTACAACCAATGATCGCAGGGTTTTTAAGTGGTCGGAGTCCTTGCGGTCTTCGGATGACCTTAAGGATTTCGCCTTTTATTTACGCCGCAGAATGGTTGAAGAGATCCAAACGGCTTCATTGGTGCAGAGATCCCTACGTTCGCAAACAAGGGTAGTTATCGCTGCCGATCAGAGTCTAAAGTACAGCCACATTAAGCCGATCATTCATGCCCTCGCGCAGGCTGGTATTAGCAACTATGCCTTTGAAACCCTAAATCCTGTAGTCGCAAGCTCTGGGGATCACCATATCCATGGGGCTACTAGATGAGCCGATCAAAAAGAAACACCAATCGACATTCAATAAAATCGCGGGCAACACAGAAAACCACTCTTCACGTGGAAGTACTACAGAACGGGTCACCCGTTACATCAGCAGAACTTGCGCTCAAGCGTGGTGGTAAAATTCAATTAACCTCAGAGGCGAATGGGCTGCTTTCTGTACCATACTACCCTCTACCCGAGGGAAAACTCGATATCGGACAGTTTCATCGACGAACGGTTGTTCTCGACTTGAGCCCCGAATGGCAGGGGTTTTGCACTAGCAAAGGCACCAGCATCGTCATTGAAAAAGGCAAAACCACTAAGGCGCCCATATCTCTTCAACAAGGTGACTTCGCTAGCATCAGTTATGGCGATCTGCGGGTAATGCTTCGTCTTGGTGCTGCAAGAGAGCCCGTCACACCCTATCCTTACCGCGTGGTTTCACCGTACCGCGGTTCTATTTTTAACCTACTTATCCCAACAAAACTTGAATGGCAGATCTCAGCAATCGCGACATTAATGGCGATAGTTGTTATCGGCAGCGCCTCTATTGGGTTGCTTAATCGCCCTGTGCAGAGGCCTCGGCAGCTGACTGAAATTGAAGACGAGTATGTACTTCATTTTATTTCACCTAATAATCTTCTGCATGCGCCCGAAGCCCTGCAGAAGAATTTACGCCGCACCTCTATGCTTCGTCAGGTAATGGATTACTACACAAGTCTTACTTCAAGCATGATGGGATGGCCGATTGAAAATGAAAAGCTTTTACTGCCAACCACCATAGGTACAAATAAAGCCCTCCATGAGAGCATGCAAGCAATTACGGCAGCCAAAAGACGGCGCCAAGTTGAAGTCGATAAGCTCCAACTAATGAAAAGCAATGCCAGCGTAATTAGCGTGCCATCAGTCATTGGAGAATCCGTCACCACAAGTATGCTGCGGATTCAGGACAAGATTGCTGTCGGGCATTTGTCCTTCGACGCTAATCTTGCAGCAAAAAGAAAGATGCAGCAGATATTCCCCCATGACTCCGACTACGCTTGGGAGGAATATCGCAACGTCTCGACTGTCGACCCTCTATCCGAGGCCACGGGTAAAATTAGACCCTTCGAAATCCTAAGCGAAGAGGAGTTGGTCTATCGTGATTCCAAAATCTATGCGGAAAAGGCCAAGAGAAAGCAGCTTCCTTTGGTTCGCGTCATGGAAGCAGGCGAATACATTACTGCTGAGGCAGACCAACCTGTGAGCATGCCGGATGGTGTAAGGTTTGTGTCTTTTGCAACGACAACCGACCCCTACATAGCAGACGAAAAGCTATACCAGCTGCATGCATTGGAATATGGGCAACAAGAACAGGCGGTTAAACCGAAGCCCGTAGTGACCAAGGAACCTCTGGTTGGAGAAATAGAGCCCAGTCTGATCGTCGGTCAAATTCAGAAAAATCGATTTGAACTCCAATTATGTTACGAGCTTGCCCTCCGTCGGAACGATCAGGCTGCAGGGACCATGGAATGGCGATGGCGCATCGATACACGCGGAACTATCTCCGATCTTGCCCTCATCAGCACTAGTATCAAAGACCCACGTATGACAGATTGCATCCGTAAAAAGATCGGTGCCTGGCGCTTCCCACGTCCTAAAAACGGGAGTGTAGAGGTCAGTTATCCGTTTGAATTCGCCCCAACTAAGGGATAGCAAGCTTGGATTCTCAGGAAAAGATTTTTGCCCCGAACCAACACTCCAGCTCGGTTCGTATTGTGCCTCTAGGTGGATGCGGTGAGTTTGGGATGAACCTCACCTCGTTTTTATCTGGCGGTAAACTGTTCGTGGTCGATGCAGGGGTAAGATTCGCCGAGCCATTTCGCTTGGGCGTAGATGCCATCCTACCTGATGTTGACAAGTGGTTTGCCGAAGCCGGTGGCGTCTATGCATATATTTTAACCCATGGGCATGAAGATCATATTGGTGCGATGCCACACCTGCTTCAGAGGTGGCCGGCGCCAGTCTACGGCACCGCTTGGACCATAGAACTACTGCGAAACAAGTTGTTCCGAATCGGACTGGATCCGACGTCTTTCAAGCTGAATGTCGTTGCGCCAGGTGATCACGTCGTCACCGAGGGATTTGACGCCGAATATGTGCATATCAATCACTCCATCCCTATGGCATGTTCGCTTTACATGCGGTTTCCAGGGCTGAGCGTTTTTCACACGGGCGACTTTAAATTTGAGGACGATCCGATTATCGAGCGTCCAGCAGACCTAGAGCGGTTGATGCGTATTGGCCAAGAGGGCGTTGATCTACTCTTAGCCGACAGCACTAACGCCGAGAAAGATGGCCCCTGCCCCTCAGAGAGGAGTGTTTACGAGCCACTTTTAAAGGTTATCAACCAGTGCCGACAAGCGGCGGTGGTAACGACATTCTCTAGTAACCTATGGCGCATCAAGACCATTGTCGATGTTTGTCGTGCGGCCGGACGTCGGCTTTATATTACCGGCGGTGGGCTTGAAAACACTCTTAATGTGGCGAAAGCGGTAGGACTCTACGAACTTCCGCCAGAACTAAGGATCCCTGACGAGCTAATTTCTAGTGTGCCGCGTGACCGACTACTGGTACTTGCGACAGGTTGTCAGGGTGAAAGACGGTCGGGCTTGGCGCGCATAGCGAGTGGTGAGCATCGGTTTTTCCGCTTGGATCCCGGAGATGCAGTAATTTGGTCTTCGCGACTAATACCGGGCAATGAAAAGGCCGTCATAAGCTTATCTAATAATGTCCAACGTCTTGGTGCACATGTGATCACCCCTCGGGAAGCCCCAGGGATTCACGTGAGTGGTCATGCTTATGGTGGCGACATCGAAAGATTGCTTAAGCTGATCAAGCCGAAGTATTTCCTTCCCGTGCATGGGGCATTCAGCCAACTTAATGCTAACCATAAACGGCCTTTTGCAGCACCAATCACAGAGACTGAGGCTCAGATAATCGAGTCGGGCGATGTGATAGACGCGCAAAGTGATGGTATCAGCATTGCTGGACGGATTGATGTTGAACTTAAATTCCTAGAAAGCGACGGAAGCGGACTTTTATCCTACGGTGAACTCCGAGAGCGCCTACGTATCGGTGAGCTAGGTCTGGCTCGTATAGATGGGGTCTACAGTTTGGCCCACGAGTCCTGGTTAGTGGAACCCACGATTGAACTGGTGGGGATCGGCTTTCCTGAGACAATGCGCAAGGCAGACTGGATTTTGTCAAAAACCACCAAGCTAAAACAACTAGTGCCGCAGTTACTGCGGCAAAAAAATCTCTCCGCGGAGCAGACAGCGGAGGAGGTGCGCCAGCTTATTCGCAGAGAATTACAGCGCTTTCTCCGCAAAAAGCCCGTGGTCTCCGTAAAAATGCATTGTGTCTGACGACTCCATAAATCCCTTAGACTAGTTTTAGCCTCAGTGTTAGATAATCGACGCCTGTGAGGCAGATTCTAGAAACTATATTGGAAGACCATCAGTGGAACTAGTTGTCATCGCCGCAGCTAAATTTGAACTTGATCCGCTGGTGAGTGCCCTACAAGAGAAAGGCATTAATCCAACAACCAAGCTAGTCGGTATTGGTGCGCTCAATGCTGCTAAGCGCGCTCGCCTGGTTGCTGACGCTTGCCGAGGTAGGCATGTAGTTTTTGTAGGGACCTGCGGAACCTTTGGCAGTTTCTCTAAGATGCACCTCATTCGCGCGACGGAGGTGCTCTGGCTACCAACCTGCGAGAGGATGCGGCTCTCGTACACGGTCAAAGACACCGCACCTCCAATCGTTTTACCCCCTCCACCGACCTACTGCGGCTCCTTGCCGGAGAGGCGCGTTATTTGTTCCCCTGGAATTAGCCTTGTGAGCAAGCTTCCGGACAGCTTCAATCCGGATCAATGCGTCGAAAACTTAGAGCTGTACTCATGCATTAGTGAGATTATTGGTCAGGCTGCAAGTCTAGCCGTTGTACTGGCGGTGACTAACGCTGTAGGACCTGATTCTCATACCCAATGGCGGCAGCACTTCGCTGGAGCTGCCGGAGCAACTGCAGAGTTCCTTTGTGGCCGATTGGCACGTTCCCTAACATAAGTATATTTAGCTCTAAATATCAGCTTGTTTGCTAGATATCTGGTAAGCAACTGGCAAGCCGTGTTAAAATTAATCTAAGTTCCATCACCTAAATACTCACTCCCTTGGCCGGCTATTATGTTAGCCAACGAAAGGGCCGTTTGGCGACTGATGTGCAAATCAAGATCACTGCAACTGGCGCGACTCATATCGGGCTAGTTCGTTCGACCAATCAGGATTCATTACTGATTGATGAAGACATGCAGCTTTATATAGTGGCTGACGGCATGGGTGGACATGCTGGCGGGGAGATAGCTAGCAGCCTCTGCGTGAATTCAATCTCCCAATTCTTGCGCCAGCAAAATAATCTCTGGAGCAATTCTGGCGAACGCCAACATCCAGACGCCCGTATCAGCAACGCAATGGCAAATGCGATAAATCACGCGTCCACAAAGATTTACGAGCGAGCACTTGAGGAGCCTTCATTACGTGGAATGGGGACGACCGCAACTGCAGTTGTTGTAGTCGACAAGTTTGCTTATGTAGCACATGTCGGCGACAGTCGTTGCTATCTTCTGCGCAGAGGTTTCATCTACCAAGTCACAAACGATCATTCGTTGGTAAGCGAACAGGTTCGGGCGGGAATCCTGACAAAGGAAGAGGCCGATCTGCATCACTTACGAAACGTCATTACGCGCAGTGTAGGCTATCAAGAAGAAGAAGACGTAGATACCACTAGTCTTGCACTTGAAGATGGAGATTTACTTCTGCTGTGCAGCGATGGTCTTCACGGTAAAGTATCTGACAAAGAACTTTCAGGCATACTGTCAAGCCATGAAACTAATTCCCCGGACAAGCTAATTGCCAGCGCCAATGAACGCGGCGGTGAGGACAACATAACCGCCGTGACGTTGAAGATTTCGTTTAATCCCCCAAGCCCAACCCCTGCCACTTAAGCCCGATTAATCACATCCCATACCAACGCCCTCGCCCTCTTGCGGAGCTCTAACCCGGCCATGAAGCGAATCACGATCATGATCATACCCGATGGATGCCGCGCCACCAGGCAGGTGCGTGTCCCGGAATCACTCATCAAGATCGGCATCGCCATGAGCTTCGTTGCCCTAGCGAGTGCTGGATTTGTCTTTTTTGATTACCTGGAGCTTCGCTATTTTCGTAACAACTTTCGGACTCTAGCAGCAGAGAACGAGGACCTTAAGGGCGAAGCTAGGTTACTCATGCAGAACTTAGAAGAAGTGAAAGGTGCGCTTAGGCGCGTGCAAGACTACACAGGTAAACTCGGAGAGCTCACCGCTTTAAAAGTCCAGAAGTTTGCCAAAAAAACCGGCATCGGCCCCCTAACGGTCGAGGAATTTAATGTAGCTCAGCAAACTAATGCCGCCGTTGAGATCAAAAAAGACACGAGCGCCTACGTTCCGGTTGGACTGAATATCGATAAATTGGTGTTCCGCCCTATATTTGACCGTCTCGCCTCCATCGGCCATGCGGCAAATAACCACGCTCTGGAGTTGCAGCATCTGCTCTCGACGCTTAGTCAGCAAAAAAACCTGCTATCTTCGATTCCGTCGGTCGCACCTGTAGACGGTTGGGTAACTAGCGGATTTGGGACGCGCGTGTCTCCCTTCACTGGCGAACGTACGGCTCATGCTGGCGTCGATATCGCGGCACCAGTAGGCACTCCAATCTTAGCTCCTGCCGATGGTGTCGTTATCTTTACTGGTGCCAAGGCTGGTTTTGGAAACTTTGTAATGATTGCGCATGGTTATGGCGTTGTCACTAGATATGGACATAACCACCAAAACCTCGTCCAGCCTGGGCAGAAAGTTAGTCGCGGTGAGCAAATTGCCACCGTAGGGGAAACCGGGCGAGCCACTGGGCCGCACTTGCATTACGAAGTGGTCATCAACGGTCGACTCGAAAATCCACAGAAGTTCATCCTGGACATGGCCGACGTCTACCGCATCTATTGATTGAAATCGTCAGTTGTTATTTCCCAAGGTCTCAGCCAGAGGGTATATTGCACGAGATGCAACAACCCGACTGATTAAGAATTGGGCAGCCTGATGCAGATTCTCAAAAAGATTTTCGGCAGCAAGAATGATCGCGAGCTTAAGCGTTTAGTGGGTCTTGTATCCCATATAAACGGCCTTGAGGCCTCGATGAAGAGCCTCACGGATGCGCAGCTCCAAGGCAAAACGGCTGAGTTTAAGCAAAGGCTCGCCAACGGTGAGTCGCTTGACTCGTTACTTCCCGAGGCCTTTGCCACCATGCGGGAGGCTGGCTGGCGCGTGGATCGCAAGCGTCATTTTGACGTCCAGCTTATAGGCGGCATGGTTTTACATGAAGGCAAAATTGCTGAGATGCGCACTGGTGAGGGAAAAACCCTCACGGCGACAGCTCCGGTATACCTTAATGCCCTAGCCGGTAAGGGAGTTCACGTAATTACGGTAAACGACTATTTAGCACGTCGTGATGCTGAATGGATGGGCCGTATCTACGGTTTTCTTGGTCTATCGACTGGCATCATTGTCCACGGGCTCAGTGATTCCCAGCGGCGGGATGCCTATAAGTGCGACATCACTTACGGTACCAATAATGAGTTCGGCTTTGACTACCTGCGCGACAACATGAAAACCGAGCCATCACGGTTAGTGCAGCGCGACCATTTTTTTGCCATCGTCGACGAGGTGGATTCTATCCTAATAGACGAGGCGAGAACTCCCCTTATTATTTCTGGCCCATCGGAAACTAACTTAGGTCTGTACCAAACGGTCAACAGCTCGATCCCGGGACTGCAAAAGGACAGCGATTACATTTTCGACGAGAAATCGCGAACAGTGGCTTTGACGGAAGACGGGATCAGCAAGCTGGAAAAGCGCTTGCGGCTTGAAAATCTATACGACCCAAGCAATATCGAGCACTTACACCACGTGCAACAAGCCCTTAAAGCGCATGTCGTGTTCAAAAAAGATGTGGACTATGTGGTCCGCGACGGCAAGGTTGTCATTGTTGACGAGCACACCGGCCGGCTTATGCCAGGTAGACGTTATAGTGACGGTCTGCATGGCGCTCTGGAAGCTAAGGAGCATGTTGAGGTACAGAACGAAACTCAAACACTGGCCACCATCACGTTTCAAAACTTCTTCCGTCTGTACGGCAAATTAGCCGGGATGACCGGAACAGCTGACACGGAATCGGTGGAGTTCAAAAAGATCTATAATTTAGACGTAGTCGTGATACCGACTAACCGCGACATGATCCGACAGGATCATGAGGACGTTGTCTTTCGGACAGCCCGCGAGAAATTTAATGTCATTGCTGATGAGATCGCTGAGGCTCAAAAGAAGGGGCAGCCAGTACTTGTTGGTACAGTTTCGGTCGAAAAATCCGAGCTGCTCTCGAGTTTGCTCCGTAAGCGCGGCATCCCGCACGAGATCTTGAATGCTAAGAACCATGCCCGCGAAGCTGAAATCATTACCTCCGCTGGGCAACGCGGTCAGGTCACCATTTCAACCAACATGGCTGGGCGCGGTACCGACATTACGCTCGGTGAGGGTGTTAAAGATCTGGGTGGCCTTTACGTAGTTGGTACAGAGAGGCACGAATCGCGCCGCATTGACAATCAATTGCGCGGTCGTTCTGGTCGGCAGGGGGATCCGGGTCAGTCCAAATTCTTCCTGTCGCTGGAAGATGACCTGATGCGTATTTTTGCCTCGGACAAGCTATCCGCTCTCATGGGACGACTGGGCATGCAAGAGGGCGAGGCCATCATTTCACCGATGGTAACTCGTGCTATCGCTCGTGCGCAGAAACGCGTTGAAGAACAGAACTTCTCGAGTCGTAAGCATCTACTTGAGTACGACGATGTGATGAACCAGCAGCGCCAGGTCATCTACAACTTGCGACGCCAAGCCTTGCACGCTGAGAAACGACTTGAGTTCGTCGAGCACGCACTGACCGACATTGCTACCGGTACCGTCAGCGAAGTCACTCCGGAGCGCACGGGTGCTGGTCAGTGGGACTTTCAGCAAGTTCAGAATCTGGTGCATTCACTGCTCCACACTGAAGTTAAGCTTGATAAGCTCTCGCCCTCAGACACTCAGATTGACACTGTAGTCGACGAAATCACTCAACAAGTGATGGCCGCATACAAAGCCAAGACCGACAAGATCGGCCCCGACAACACCCAACGTCTCGAAAGTTGGGTATATCTCCAAGTTATCGACAAAGCCTGGAAAAACCATTTAATGGGAATGGACTCCCTTAAAGACAGTGTAAGCCTCCGAGGCTACGGTCAAAGGGACCCCTTACAGGAGTACAAGAAGGAGGGATTCCGGCTCTTCTCTGAAATGATGGGGCGTATTGAAGAGGAATCGGCGACAGCTCTCGTTTCCGTTGAGATACCAGACCAGCCCCCTGAGCAGCTCGCGCGGGAGCTTGAGCCCGAGCCAGAGATTGACGAGTCTCTCCTTGAAATGCAGCATCCCGATCCACATGGTGCAAATGATCCCAGCGGATCGAGTAATGGCAACGGGCTCCCTGAAACCTCTCAATCGGGCTCAAATGGCGAGCTAATTTATCACGGGTCTAGGTCTACGGCTGCCCATGGAGGCAGCTCAAGTCGCCAGCAGGTCCAAGCTCAGACATTTAAGCGGGATATGGATAAAGTGGGTCGTAACGATCCGTGCCCATGTGGTTCAGGAAAAAAATTCAAGAAGTGCCATGGGTCAGTTCCTGGAGAAGATGCTCACGCCTAGGTTGCGTGAAGCAGATTCGTGTTAAACTATTGGGATGAGTCGAATACTGGATTTCACCTTTTCGCCAGAAGAGGCCGTGGTCTCTAGGGTTTTGATCCTAGTCCACCGGGCTGTAGACGAGCATTTGCCCTACGCTCAAGAGGCCAGTCGTCAATTCACGAAAACTGTATACTCCTCTGACAACGACTCAAACGGCGTCGCAGCTCTTGGCAGTGATGAAGTTCCACCGCCACCCTCACCAGCTGCTTCCGTGATACCACCACCACCACCAATCAGGTCTAAGCTGACCCAAACCCTAGAGCCTGAAACTCGTTCAGGCCAAGACGTTCCACCACCACCTCCGGCAGCTAAGCCAAAAGCTGAGCCGGGCGCGTCTAAAAAAAGTAGCAAACCTCAGCAGATTTCAAGATCTAAGCCGAGGCCCACTAAGGCTGCGGGCCACGAGAGCGACAGTCTGGACTCTATTGTGGAGAAGTCCGATTGGGTCTCGCGCGTCACAGCAGTATTCTTAATTGTCGGAATCGCCGTCTTAATCTATGTATTGGTCGTTTAAACTCTCGATTTGACGACTACGATTCGACTGTCTGGCCATCAGCGGCTGCATGTTGCAGGTCGAAAACGGCCGGCAGCACCTCGGCCGCAGAGTCGATGATCCTTACTACATCACCCTTAGAGAACGCAGCTCGTTCAGCAGTACCCTGAATTTCGAGAATTTTACCGCTCTGTGTCATCACCACGTTCATGTCGAGATCTGCCGTGCTGTCCTCGGAGTAATCGAGATCGACCAGCACTTCGCCCGACTTGACGCCGACCGATACTGCGGCCACAGCATCGTTAAGTGGATTGTGTTTTAGGCGTCCACTTCTCAGCAACTTAGAGACCGCAATTTTTAGAGCAACGTAACCACCTGTTATGGCAGCTGTCCGTGTTCCGCCGTCAGCCTGAATGACGTCGCAGTCCACGGTGAAAGTCAGGTCCGGACACCTTGTTAGATCGATAATTCCTCGCAGCGACCTACCGATTAACCTCTGAATCTCCTGAGTTCTTCCCGAAAGAGAGGCCCCTCGTTCACGCCTGACTCTCTGCCCGGAGGAGCCTGGCAGCATTGAGTACTCGGCCGTTAACCAACCTTGAGACGGCTGGGAGTTACGCAAAAAAGACGGCACCCCATCCTCTGCCGAGACCGTACAAATGACTTTGGTTTCACCAACTTCAACAAGGACACTGCCAGTCGCATGCTTGGTAAAATGCGGAACAAATCTCATCGGGCGCATCTGGCTTGATGAGCGGCCATCTGATCGCAACATAATCTAACTCCGAGCTTTTCTGCTTAGGGCATTTTGCCCCGGGGGGCACCAATTCGGCCGCCAACCTACCCAATATATCCCATAAGTGGAAGATAAATTCCCCGAAATGCTCAATGTCTCAAAGACCCGCTCTTAAACCGGGACCATTGGCATCCGTAGGCTGACTGCTGATTGTGGAGAAGACCGCCTCTGGATATTTCCCGTTGAAACAAGCGGTACAAAAACGCCCTGGATCACTGTCGCCTAAAACGGACCGCAAACCCTCGATACTCAGATAGGCAAGACTATCACAACCGATATAGGCCCTTATCGCCTCGACATCTTTCTGAGCCGCCAGAAGTTTTCCTCGTTCGGGCGTATCTACACCGTAAAAGCAAGAATACGTGATAGGAGGAGAGCCAATTCGCATATGAATCTGCTTGGCGCCTGCTTGCCTTATCATCCTCACGATCTTGGCAGAAGTGGTGCCGCGAACGATTGAATCATCGACTACCACGACGCTCTTTCCCTTCAGCACACTCAAAACCGGATTCAACTTAAGGCGAACCCCAAAATCACGGATCTCCTGGGCTGGCTGAATAAATGTACGTCCGACGTAGTGATTACGAACTAAACCAAGCTCGAAGGGAAGGCCTGACCCCTCCGAGAAACCGACGGCCATCGGGACCCCGGAGTCTGGTACGGCAATCACAATATCTGCGGTAGGTGCGGGTGCCTCTTCGGCGAGGACGCGCCCCATCTTGCGGCGAAGGCTGTAGATCTCGTCACCAAAGATCTGACTATCGGGACGCGCAAAATATATGGGTTCAAATGAGCAAAAGGCTGTCTGACGCTTTGGTAGTGGGAAGTGTGACTTCAATCCTTCGGAAGAGATTTCTACGACCTCGCCGGGCTGAATCTCTCGAATCAATGGTGCGTCCATAAGGTCTAAAGCGCAGGTCTCGCTCGCAACAATAAAGCTATTTTGCCGCTTTCCTAGCACTAACGGCCGAAATCCATAAGGATCGCGAACAGCATAAAGCCGCGACTCTGACTGGATCACCATTGAGTAAGCACCGCTGACTTTGGCCATAACGGCAAAAATCCGCTCGAGGATAGTTGGAGCTTCAGCCCGCGCTAAGAGGTGAACGAAGATCTCAGAGTCAGACGTACTCTGAAATACACTCCCAGAACGCTCAAGCTCCAAGCGGATAGCTGCGGCGTTAGTGAGATTGCCATTGTGTGCGATCGCCAATGGCCCAAGTGACGTACGGAAATAAAAAGGCTGAACGTTTTGGATTATGTGGCCACCCTGGGTGGAATAGCGCACATGTCCAACCGCAGAGTCACCTTTGAGCTGCGCAAGAATTGTTGGATTGAAACTTTCGGCCACTAAACCAAATGATTTGTGAGCATTGAACTTGGCTTCACCTGCCTGTTCGTTCCTCTCGAGAGAAACGATACCGCAGCCTTCTTGGCCTCTGTGCTGCTGCGCAAACAACCCTAGATAAACCATGCTTGCAGCATCAGGATGACCAAGTACCCCAACGACCCCACATTCTTCGCGAATCGACTTCATGAATGCCTCAGCGATTTGCTGATTAACGTTGCGATGCAACTAGATCATGCTTGACGTGAAGGCATGCTGACATAGTTGTAACGGTGTCGTCCAAGGTCCCCAGCTGATGACCGTAGATGCTTCGACGTGGCCCGCCTGAACGACCGCGTTGTATCGCAAACTTGCCGCTAATTGCAAGAACTTAGGCTCAGAACCTGATTTAAGTGTTAAAAGGTAGCAACCGCTGACTTCCCCAAAGTAACGCTCTAACTCAGGTAATCCTGCCAATTCTTTGGCCTGTATTTGCAGGTTCAGGCCTAAACCAGTTTTCACAATCATTTTGGCAGCGGTGGTGACAATACCGCCGTCTCCAACATCTCGACATGCGCCGACTAAGTTGTCACCGATCGACCTGCAAAGAAAATCTATGGACTCTTTTTCGGCATGCCAATCAATTTTTGGTGCGACGCCACCTCTTAGGGGTTGCTCCAAAAGCTTAGCCGTTAAAGACCCGCCGAATTCCGGCTTTATCGATTTTGGATAAAGAAGGAAAAGGGAGGCTGGTTCTTTGATCACGGCAGTTGGACTCGATCTCACATCCCCGATCTTACCGACCATTCCAATCATTGGCGTTGGTGCAATGCTCTCTCCATCAGTTTCGTTATAGAGACTGACGTTACCGCTCACCACCGGCACAGAGAGCTCGAGACAAGCCTTACTAATTCCATCCACACCTAAGGAAAAATCAGCCATAACGGCTGGATCTTCGGGATTACCATAGTTAAGACAGTCGGTAATCGCCAGCGGTCTTCCGCCTGCAGCTGCTACTGCACGAGCCGCCTTAACTACTGCATGCGCACCACCGTGGTAGGCATCTAGGCGGTTGTACCGTTCGTTACAGGCAGCAACAGCGATCATCCCTAAATAGGGCTCGGTGGGATCAGCCCATTCGGAGCGCACCCAAAGAGTCGCCGCTCCCTGCTCATCTGGACCATGAACCGTTTGAGTGCCGATATGCTGGTCGTATTGGCGGTAAACAGTCTCTTTGTCGCCAGTATCTCGCAGTGCGGCTAGTAAAAGGGCCTCTGGTCCACGCTGAAGCGCTGCATCCTGCACAATTTTATTAAATGAAGTTCCATTATCCTCGAGCTTGGCTCGAGGACGCATCGGACGCTCATATTTCGGCGCTGCATCGGTCATGGGAGCGACAGGGACGTCGACTTCCAATTTGCCTTGGTGATGAATTTGCACGCGCCCAGTGTCAGTAACTAATCCGATGATCGTGCAGGCTAGCTGCCATTTGTCGAGAACAGCCTTCAGCTCGTCCCACCTATGGGGCTCGATAACCATCAACATTCGCTCTTGCGATTCAGAAAGCAGAAGCTCATACGCGGACATCGCCGTTGTCCTGACCGGTACATGATCAAGATCCATGTAGAGACCATTGCCAGCTCTTCCAGCCATCTCAAAAGAGGACGACGTGAGCCCTGCAGCTCCCATATCCTGCAAGCCTACTACTAGGCCCTTTTCAAGGACGTCCAGTGTGGCCTCGAGAAGTAGCTTCTCGGTGAACGGGTCGCCAACCTGAACAGTGCTGCGCTCATTGGCCTCATTAGTAGCAAATGAACCCGAAGCCATCGATGCTCCGTGGATACCGTCGCGACCTGTCGCTGAACCCAAATAGACAACTAAGTTGCCTTGCCCGCTCGCATAACCTTTGAAAATCCTGTCCTCATGAATGACTCCAACAGTCATTGCATTGACTAGGCAGTTGCCGTTGTAGGATGCATCGAAAGAAATATTGCCAGCAATCGTAGGGATACCTACGCAGTTACCGTAATCACCAATGCCTTTGACCACATTTTCTACTAAGTGCGCGGTCCGCTTGTGGCTACGAAGACCAAACCTCAACGCGTTGAGATTGGCGATCGGCCTAGCCCCCATGCAAAAAACATCGCGCAATATACCACCAACTCCAGTAGCCGCACCTTGATAGGGCTCGATATAACTTGGATGGTTATGACTCTCCATTTTGAAGGCTAGACATAACTTGCCAGAAAGACGCACGACACCGGCGTTTTCACCCGGGCCCACGACTACGTCAGGTCCCTCGGTAGGAAACCTTTTAAGGTGTACTCGCGAGGATTTATAGCTGCAGTGTTCACTCCACATCGCCGAGAAGATCCCAAGCTCGGCTAGAGTTGGTGTTCTACCAAGTATCTCGAGTATCGTGGCATACTCGTCTGAGCTTAGTTTGTGCTTCCGTAAAAGTGCCGTGAATGCTGCGCCTGGAGAGTCGTCAATCAACTCGGGTCGCGGCAACTTAGCCAAATCTGGAGAGGAAAAAGAGGAGTTCATCTGGCCCTCAGACTAAATCACATAAACGATGAGAGGAAACTTTCCAGGATCGCCAATCCGTCAGCGCTACCACCGATGAGCAAATCGGTTGCGCGCTCAGGGTGCGGCATCAGGCCTAGGACACGCCCGTTTTCACTGACGATACCGGCAATATTATCGCGAGTGCCATTGGGATTAGCCTCTAAGCTTGGCACACCCGCTTGATCAACATATCGAAATGCTACCTGACCATGGTCCTTTAGGCGCCGCAGTCCGTCATCATCGACGTAGTAACGACCCTCACCATGGGCTATCGGCATTTTAAGGCGGCGACCAGCAAGCGATCTGCCATAGACTGACTCACCAGATCCAGCCATTAAGTCCACGGGCTTGCAGATAAATTTGCGGCTATTGTTTCGCAGCAATGCCCCAGGTAATAAATGGGACTCGGTCAGAATCTGAAAGCCATTGCAAATGCCAAGTGCTGGGCCTCCCTTTGCGACAAAACTCTTAACTTCGGTCATGATTGGGGAGTGTGCGGCTAGAGCTCCGCTACGCAGATAATCTCCGTAACTAAACCCACCTGGTAGCAGCACAGCATCTAACTTCGGCAGACTACGCTCCGTGTGCCACACAGGTTGAAGCCTGATACCGAAATGGCGCCAAAACGCGTCGGCGCAATCTTTATCGCAGTTTGATCCAGGAAAATCGATTAAGCCAATGCGTGGAGTGCCAGTCGAAGTAAACCTTTTCATGGCGTCACAACTTTCTCACTTGGAAGGTCTCAGAGACCGGATTAGCCAGGAATTCGCGAGCTACGCTGTCAACCAAGGTCGCACCTTGGCCAGATCGATCATCGACGGTCAAGATGTAGCGCTTGCTCACCTGTACCGCTTTGACTCCAGCGTAGCCTATCCTAGTCAGGGTCTCTTGAATCGCACGAGCCTCGGGATCAAGAACTTCCGGCTTTAACCGCACCACAACTTCAAATTCAGAACTACCAGGCGAATCAACCGAGGCCATGCTAACCCTTCCGCATCAATCCTCGCCGCCGCCAGCCTTCTTCTCCGGTCCTGAGCCGCAAATCGAGGCGTTTAGATAATCCCTATTCATACGAGCAATGAAACTAACGCTGATCTCTTTCGGGCACACTGCTTCACATTCATACTGATTGGTACAGTTGCCAAAGCCCTCTTTGTCCATTTGTTGGACCATGTCACGAGCCCGACGCTGACGCTCCGGTTGACCTTGGGGTAGCAAGCCCAGGTGTGAAATTTTGGCTGACGTGAAAAGCATCGCTGATGCATTCTTACATGCCGCCACACAAGCCCCGCAGCCAATACACTGCGCAGCATCCATCGCCTGGTCTGCAGTATCCTTAGGTATCGGCAAACAGTTCGCATCTTGCGCACCGCCTGCATTTACCGAAACATATCCGCCAGCTTGGATTATCCGATCAAAGGCCGACCGGTCAACAACAAGATCCTTTAATATCGGAAAGGCTTTCGCTCTCCATGGCTCAATATAGATTTCGTCGCCATCCTTGAACGAGCGCATATGTAGTTGGCACGTCGTCGTGGCCTTTTCTGGACCATGTGCCACACCGTTAATCATCAACGAACACGAACCGCAAATTCCCTCGCGGCAATCATGTTCGAAAGCTATGGGCTCTTCACCCTTGCTGATGAGATCTTCATTAACTACATCGAGCATCTCGAGAAATGACATATGAGGACTGACGTTCGGAGCGTCGTAAGTCATCATCTTGCCACCGGACTTTGCATTTTTTTGGCGCCAAACGTGCAACTTTAGCTTCATTATTTGTAGCTCCTCGTCGCGAGCTTGATGTTTTCGTAGACCAAGGGCTCGACATGCCGCTTGGGTGCCTTGCCTTCGCCCTGATACTCCCAGACCGCCGCATGTGCAAAGTTGGCATCATCGCGCTTTGCTTCACCCTCAACCTGATACTCCTCGCGGAAATGCCCTCCACAGGACTCCTCCCTGGTCAAGGCATCAGCGCACATGAGTTCGCCAAACTCAAGAAAATCGGCCACTCGACCAGCTTTTTCTAAGGATTGGTTGAGGTTTTCGCCCTCGCCTAGCACTCGGACATTCTGCCAAAACTCCTCGCGCAAGGCCGGGATCTTGGTGAGAGCCTCAGTAAGGCCAGCTCTGGTCCGGGTCATGCCGCACTTGTCCCACATGATACGACCAAGTTCCTTGTGGAAACTGTCGACAGATCGCTTGCCGTTGATTCCAAGCAGCTTTTTAACCCTGTCATTCACTGCGGACTCAGCTTCTTTGAAGGCTTCTCCCGACGCGGCTACAGGATCACGGCTAACACCCGCAAGATAATTGCTAATGGTGTATGGCAGAACAAAATAACCATCAGCTAGACCCTGCATAAGGGCACTTGCACCAAGACGGTTTGCGCCGTGGTCAGAGAAGTTCGCCTCCCCAATGACAAACAGCCCAGGGACGGTGCTCTCCAGATTATAGTCCACCCAAAGGCCGCCCATCGTATAGTGAACGGCTGGATAAATACGCATTGGTACCTTGTAAGGGTCCTCGCCAGTGATCCGCTCGTACATTTGAAATAGGTTGCCGTAGCGTTGGGCGATGACATCTGCACCCAATCTCTGGATAGAATCGCGGAAATCTAGGTAAACACCGAGGCCATGCTCGCCCACTCCGCGCCCCTCATCACACGCCTCCTTCGCAGACCGAGATGCAATATCGCGGGGCGCCAGGTTGCCGAAGCTAGGGTATTTCCGCTCGAGGTAGTAATCGCGCTCTGCCTCAGGGATTTGATCAGGCGAACGTTTATCGCCCCCCTTCTTGGGTGCCCACACCCGCCCGTCGTTTCGCAATGACTCCGACATTAGCGTCAGTTTACTTTGGTAATCGCCACTTACTGGAATGCAGGTCGGGTGGATCTGCGTGAAGCACGGGTTGCCGAAACCAGCGCCGCGCTTAAAGGCGCGGTAAGTCGCTGTGACATTAGAGCCCTTAGCATTAGTCGAAAGATAGAAGACGTTGCCATAGCCACCACTTGCAAGAACAACTGCGTGGGCGGCAAAGCTCTCAATCTTTCCGGTGACCAGGTCCCGCACCACGATACCGCTAGCCTTCCCATCCTTGACGACGAGGTCTAGCATTTCCGTGCGAGGGAACATCTTCACTTTGCCTGCGGCAATCTGTCTCTCAAGCGACTGGTAAGCACCAAGAAGCAACTGCTGTCCAGTTTGTCCCCGAGCATAAAAGGTACGGGATACTTGCGCGCCCCCAAAGGAACGGTTAGCTAAAAGCCCGCCATACTCCCGAGCAAAAGGAACGCCCTGCGCCACGCATTGGTCGATTATGTTGCGGCTAACTTCCGCAAGGCGGTAGACGTTTGCTTCCCGGGACCGGAAATCTCCGCCCTTGATCGTGTCGTAAAATAGACGATAAACACTGTCGCCATCGCCTTGGTAGTTTTTTGCTGCGTTAATCCCGCCCTGAGCGGCGATAGAGTGAGCCCTGCGAGGACTATCCTGGAAGCAGAAGCAAAGCACATTGTAGCCTAGCTCTGCCAAAGTGGCTGCCGCTGAACCACCAGCCAGTCCTGTACCCACCACAATCACCGTATATTTACGCTTGTTGGCAGGGTTTACTAGCTTGGCATTACCCTTGTAGCTGGTCCATTTATCGGCCAATGGGCCGGATGGGATCTTTGGATCTAGATTCATCATTGCCTCACTGTTGAGTTATTGCACTAGGCCAAGCAGCACCGAGACAGGAATACTGGAAAATCCGACGGCTAAACCAACACCGAGAATAGGTCCGATGGCCCGGATAATCGGATTGTATTTGGGGTGGTTGAGCCCCAGTGTTTGGAAAAGACTCGAAACCCCGTGTGACAGGTGAGCCCCGAGCAAGACCATCCCAACAACATAACTAAATGAAACCATTGGGCTCTTAAAGGAGCTGACCAACATCGTGTACACATCAAGCTGAGCGATTTCTGGATTGGTAACACGAAAGGTTAGGTGTGCAAGGTGATACACAATGTAGCTTACAAGCACGAGGCCACTGAGAACCATGGTTCGCGACGTAGATTTAGCTTTAGTGTATGACTTTTTGGCGTAAGCAATCGGTCTTGCTCTCTTATTATTAATGTTTAGCTTGATGGTGAAAAAGATATGTAGCCCGACCATCGCTAGTAGGCCGAGTCGAGCCACCCACAGCAACGCCCCTTTACTATGAAGCCACTCAGAGTAGGCGTTGATCGCATCTTTTCCTGCAAAAACCAGCAAATTACCGGATAGGTGCGCCACGACAAAACCCACCATAGCCAGGCCTGTCAATGCCACTACTGATTTTGAGCCAATTGATGAATGTGTAAATTGTTTAAACCAGGACATCTTCAACCCCTGCGGAGAAAACTGCCACCCTAACTAAACTCATCTATGTATATTGTACCGCATCTTTATGAGAAGCGGGTCATTGATCGGGACCCACAGTAACATCAACGGATTTATTGGCAACAAATAGCCGCTCGGCAACTCGCTGAACATCACCCGAGGTGACTTTGCTTATCGCTCTCGGATATACCAAGAAATCGTCATAACCAAATCCATAGAGCTCCATCAACGCCATGGTGCTAGTCTGGGCATCACTTTTTTGCAAGCCCATCTCGTGTGAGCCGATAATATAGTTCCTGGCGCGCTCAACCTCAGTCGTCGATGGCTCCTTGGAGGCTAGGTTTTCGAACTCTCTCTTTAATGCTTCCATTGCCCTCTGGCGCTTTTCCGGTGCGCAGGCAATGTAGGCTCCAACTAAGCCCGGGTCGCAGCCGTAACTAACCAAAGGACTTACGGAATAGGCCAAGCTCTGTTTATCCCTAAGTTCACGGAAGAGGCGTCCTCCATGTCCTCCGAGAACGGTCGTTAAAACGTCGAGAGCTGCCCTGTCCGGATCGTCCCAGGTGAGTCCCCTGAAGCCGTAAGCCAAGTGAACTTGTTCTCTCGACTTGCTGATTGATTCGCTTCCAAATGAGCTGGTGCCAAGCTGGTCGGAGGTGAAGAAGCGCCTTCTGGCCGACAGCGGGTGGAAGCCAGCTAACGCTTTAGACAAGAGCCCGACAACTTTGGCGGTTGGTAGGTTAGAGGCAACAGCAAACACCCAAGGCCCTGCTCCAACCATGTTTTTATAAGTATCCGCCAAATCGTTAAGTTCGAACTGAGATACTGTTTCCAGAGCACCGGTGACGGGATAACGATATGGGTGTTCACCGAAGAGCCGCTCTTGAAACTTACGAATACAAACACTGCTCGGCGAATCCGTTTGAGCAACAAGTCCCTGCATGATTTCGCGTTTCGTCGAAACCCACTGCTGTTCAGGAAACACGGGGCGGAGAAACGCCTCCCGGAAAAGCTCCAGCATCCGCTCTGTATGCTCCGATAGGCATTGCATGTGAAGACCAGCCGAGTCTTTACCGCTAAACCCTTCGAGACTCGCCCCTAAACCCTCCACCTCGGTGACCAGCGATTCAAAGTCGTGGGCCTCACTGGCCATTCCAACCATTGAAAAAATTGCGTTGTAAAGCCCCGCGGTAGCTGGGCCCTCTGCACGCAAACCGCCCTCGGTCGCAGCCGTTAGTGTAAAAAGCTCAACATTGGGATTTGAGCGATGGATCAACTTTATTCCATCAGCGATTTGGACAATTTCGGCTTCTTTTTTGTCCGCCTCTGATTTTCGGATTACCGTCGGTGCTTGTCTACTGGACGGCAAGCGCTGACCGGCCTCAACTCCAGCAAGAAACTGCTCGCGTAATTCAGCTTCATTGACATCCATTCCATCGGGCAAAAGCGCGACGATTGCGGCATCCTCTGGTCGCAACCAGCGACTCACCGCACCTTTGACGGCCGTCTCCGGCATATGATTGATGATCGCTGTGTAAACTTCGTCATAAAGCAACTTATTCGATGTCCGAAGTCCGAACCCGATGGACCTCGCCTGACCATCTACAGTCTCCTCTTGATAGATACGATCTGACCTCAGGTTGGCGCGCGTACGCTGAAGTTCCTCGCCAGTGACTGGCTCCAAGTTCGATAGCAGGGCAACTTCTCGCCCTATTGCTGCCAGAGAAGCGGGCAGCGACTCCGGAGCCATCAAGGCGCTGACTTCAAAAATACCGCCGAAAACCGGAGAGTATACCGAAGCACTGATGCTAGATACGACACCCTCTTCGTCGCGCAATCGTCGATTTAGCCGACTCATCTCTCCTGCACCAAGGGCGAATGCCGCAACATCAAGTGCATTGCTGTCTAGATTCTCTAAGGATGGTGCCGGGTAGACAACTGCTAATCTAGGTTGCTGATAATCACCCCGTAGAATGGATACCCTTGGCCAATCTCTTACTGGCTCAGGACGGGTCGGAGCGCGTGGCTGGCTCCCCCCGCACGGCGCTCCATTGGTCTCAAGAGAACCGAACTTGCTCTTGATTTGAGAGAGCATGTGGGCTGCGTCAAAAGAGCCTGTGGCTATAACTTTACAATTATTCGGCTGGTACCAATTTTTGTAGAATTTGACCAACTGCTCACGGGCAAAGCCAGATACACTGGACTCTGAACCAATGATTGGACGACCAGCCTCCGATCCCGCAAACATTAGCTCGAATACTCGGCGACCTAGAATAGCTCCGGGACTATCATTGGAACGCCTAATTTCCTCAAGTATTACCTCGCGCTCACGCTCAACTTCGGCCTCATCCAACCGACTGAATGCAAATGCATCAAAAAGCAAATCAACTCCGAGATCAGCATACTCGGCAGCTAGCGTTAAATGGAACACTGTCTGATCAAAGGTCGTGTAGGCATTGATTTCTCCGCCGCACGCCTCAACCGTCGAGGCAATTTCTCCTACACCTCTTCTCTCGGTCCCTTTGAAGAGCATGTGTTCCAGAAAATGCGCCATGCCGCGCTCTTCAGCTGTCTCGTGCATGGAACCAACGCCAACCCAAACCTGAATAGCCACCACCGGTGTAAAGTGGTTCTCTTTGACGACAACCTCAACACCGTTTGGGAGTATTTCGTGAATCATTACATAGCCATTTCTATGTTCAGTGTGACAGCTTGGTGAGCCGTAGGTATTTTCAGGTACGGCCTAGAGGCCGTGTATGCCAAGCTAAAATTCTTGCTGCTCAATGAAATCCCGCCAGCAAGGGAACTCCGATCATCCGTTAACGATGCGCCATAGGAACCCAACAGCTTTAGGTAATCCTGGACTTGAAAAGCTCCAGACACAATGACCATGCGCTCAGCTTTATCCATCCCGCGAGTAATTGATTCGGCGTTAGTACCTGTTACTGACTCAAACCCTGCAACACGGTCTCTTTGCCGCACATCAACATTGGCGACGAATAGCTGACTAAAATTGTAGGCCGTCCCAATCCGAAAGGTGCGTGGAGCAAAATCTCGCACGCGCTTACTAGCCAAGTTTTGAGCTGAAACACCGACCGTCCAACCGGGGGCCAAAGTGCCCAGAAGACCCATATTGAGACCAACGCCGGTTAGCCGCTGCTCACCTTGCTTGAAAGCTATAGACTCCGGCAGAGGCTTGGCATCTACATACGTGCCGCCGATTCCCACAGAGATAGAACCGAACTCTTGAGCCAGAGCCAAGGATACCCGGCGTGATACCGGTGAATCGTAGGGAGACAGGTCGGATGATGCGCCATCTGCAGATGTGGCAGAGCCTCGATATTCCTCAGTGAAACCATTGTAGCTGAAGCCCGCAGAGACTGGCGCCGTTTCGCCATCCCCCACCTTGGTCTCTACCACTCCGAGCTGATAATAGTCTCGCCCGGACGTCGGCCAATGGTATACCCCGTGAACCACATAGGATTTTGGGGAAGTCAAAGCAGCAGGATTGACCGAGATCGCGGTGAAGCTATCGGTGCCACCAACCCCACTGTTCAGG